>Ga0187862_10001044_pt1 | contig 30121 bp, 29 predicted proteins | sample June2016WEW_10_1_FD_133003 | JGI IMG/M metagenome (GOLD analysis project Ga0187862, IMG submission 133003) | Peatland microbial communities from SPRUCE experiment site at the Marcell Experimental Forest, Minnesota, USA - June2016WEW_10_150 | ecosystem: Environmental > Terrestrial > Soil >...
ACGGCGCGTCCTCTACTTGAACGAGCCATTTCTTCCCTTTTTGGGAAGTCAGCAGAACCCACTCACTCAACTCGAATTTGCTCATCCACTCGGTCCCCTGGGGAAATGGAAATCTTCAGGTCGCCCCTTCATCCCCGTTTTTGGGGCCAATGTCAAGCATGAAGCAAGAAGCGGGGAGCGGGAAGGCGGAGGGCTTAGTGTCACGCGGCGCGAAGGCGGGGAGCGGGAAGCAGCCGGCGCAAAATCCGGTCTTTGACTCACCATGTCCCTGGATTCGCGTTACTTTGAAGATATCATGCAACTACCAAATCCGTAAGGCCGTCTCCGGGAATTTACATTTTTCGAATTTCGGAGTACACGTGAGTGCCTGGTTGACAGGTCACATGAAAAAAAGTAGTTTCGATTGTCGTAGATAGTAGATTCGCAACCCCGAGGTCTGGAGTCGGACATGTTCATCATTGCATATTTTTTGCTGGCACTTGCTACAGTTTTGCACTATGTCCTCTATACATACATGTTGATCGTGATAGCCCGTGCGATTTTGTCGTGGGTAAGCCCTGATCCCTATAACCCCATCGTGCGCTTCCTTTATACTGTAACCGAACCTGTCCTGTACCGCATTCGCAGGTTACTCCCGTTCGACATGGGCGGGATCGACTTTACCCCCATGATACTGATCCTGCTGCTCGTCTTTTTAGACCAGTTCGCCGTGCCGACCCTGACCAGATTGGCAATGCTGGGTCTTTAAACTTTTTTCAAATTCCGCCGATTTGGGCAGGAGTGAGTTTGATGGACATAGGCGACCTCGAAGGGAAAAGATTTCGCAAACGCTTGATGGGGCTGGACCCGGGCGATGTGGATGCTTTCCTGCTGGATGTGAGTGAAGAGCTTCGTCAACTCAGGGAGGAAAACGCAAACCTCAAAAAAGACGTGCAAACCCTGGAATCGGAAATAAAAGAGCACAGGGATCGGGAGAAAACTATTCGAGCCGTGCTTGTCAGCGCTCAAAAGAACGCAGAACACACTAAGGCGAACGCCGAGCGCGAGGCCAAGCTGGTTATCTCGCAGGCCGAAGTCAAAGCTGAAGCAATCCTGAATGACGCCGGCAATCGGCTTATCAGGATGGAGCAGGAAATATCGGAGATGAGGCGGAATCGAATCCAGTTCGGGGCCAGGATGCGCTCGCTCCTTGACGCATTCCGCCAGATGCTCGATGATGACGGAAAAGAGGCTCCACGCAAATTCGAAGAAAAACAGGAGCCGGAGCAAACCTAAGAAAAAGGAGTCTGCCGGATGGCTGTCAAAAAAGAGCTTCTTGAAATCCTCAGGTGCCCAAAATGCAAAGGGCTGATACATCCAAACCCGGATGAAACCGGGCTCATTTGCGAGCAGTGCAGGCTTATGTATGAAGTCCGGGAAGATATTCCGATCATGTTGATCGAGGAAGCAAAACCAATTTAAGACAGTGACTCGTGAATAGTGAATCGTGACTGGGAAGAACCTTGGCTGATCACTATTCACTGTTCACTATTCACCAACAATATGAGTCAGCCTAGACAACCCTACCCAGCCAAGCTTTTAATCCGGTTTTTGTTTAGCGATCCCGGGGCTCAACGACAAGCTCTAAATGCCCTTCTATCGGATTTCGGACCGATGGATTTTCTGTCAATGTCGCGCGCATTTACTTACACCACTTATTACGATAATGAAATAGGCCAGGGAATCCGCAGACAGACGGCCGCCTTTCTCAACCTCGTAGCGCCGGAATCTTTGCCGGATATCAAGCTTCGAACCAATGAAATTGAAACCAACCTCTTACGCGATGGAAAACGGCAGGTTAATATAGATCCGGGACTCATCAGCGCAGAGCGCTTCGTCCTTGCGACCGGGAAGAATTTTACGCACAGGGTTTATCTTCGCGACGGAATCTATGCCGATCTCACTCTCGTTTATCACAAAGGAGCGTACCGTCCCCTGCCCTGGACATATCCCGACTACCGTGAAGAGCGTTTCCTGCACTACCTTGAGGTTCTAAGAAAGAAGCTGAAGTTTCAGCGGGACGGGATTTTGCCGCGATGATTGAACAGGTTGATTCTCGTGGTTAATTCCCGATCCACCTGTTTGGGAAAACACCACAGGGTAAAATCTTGAGGTGAAGGGCATGCGCTGAGTCAGCACTTTCTCGGAAGGCGGCAATTAAATGATCAGACCTGAACAGAAAAAGCTTTTCGCCGTTATCGGAAATCCTGTGCGCCACAGTCTGAGTCCCGTCATGATGAGCGCGTGCTTCAAGGCGCTCAATGTTCCCGCGCTTTACGCGGCTTTCTATGTCGATGAACTTGACAGCGATCTCAAGCTATTGCACAAAACGGGCTTCAGCGGGCTGAGCGTAACCATTCCCTACAAGGAGATGGCGTGCCGGCTGGCCGAACAAATCGACAAGACAGCCGAAGAGATTGGGGCCGCAAACACCCTGCGCAGAACAAACCTGGGCTGGGAAGGCCTCAATACCGACTGGATCGGCGCTTTGCGGGCCCTTTCGGCTCTTGTTGACGTCTCGGGCCTCAGCGCTCTTATCCTGGGCGCCGGAGGGGCCGCTCGAGCGGTGGCTTACGGCCTGCAAAGGGCCGGCGCAGTAGTTACGATTTCAAACCGGTGCGTCGAGCGGGGCAAGGTTTTGTCCAGGCAGATCAAGAGCAATTTCATTCCGCTCAACGTTCTGGCAAAAGTTGTAAGAGACTTTGACATAGTAGTTCAGTGCACTTCTGTAGGACTGGAGGACAGTGAAGCCTCCCCCATAGTTTTCGATTCCTTTTTCAGACCCGAAATGACCGTAATGGACATAATTTACAGCCCCCGGAGGACCGCTTTTTCCCGAGCCGCCTGCGACGCCGGGTGCACGGTTGTGTCCGGTCTGGACATGCTGCTCTACCAGGGGGCCGCTCAACTGGAATGGTGGCTGGGACGTCCGGTCTTTGAAACTCCCGCCATCGAGGCGATGCGACAGGCCCTGGAAGAAGCCGTAAATGAAAAACATTCTTAAAACGATAAAACCCGTTTCGAAGATAAATGCGCAAATCCGGCTGCCGGGGTCCAAGTCGATAACCCACCGCGCGCTCATTATGGCCGCTCTTTCGGAAGGGCCTTCAGAGATAGCCCACCCGCTGCAAGCCGAGGATACTTTTCTTACCGCCAAGGCGCTGGAAGCCCTGGGCGCAATAATCGAATGGAGCACCGATTCGGTCCGGGTAGCCCCGCCTGCATTTCGCTGGCGGCAGCCCGATGTACCGATTTTTCTCGGAAACAGCGGGACGAGTGCCCGCCTTCTTCTCGCCGTCTTCTCAGCGGGGACCGGAACCTTTGTGATGGACGGAACTCCCCGCCTTCGACAGCGCCCGGTCGGTCCGGCCGCAGAAGCTCTCGAAAGTCTCGGAACGGCAGTGCACTGGATGGGGAAAACCGGGTTTCTTCCAGTGGAGATCACAAGCAGAGGCCTTAACGGCGGGGATGTTTTTGTAGATGCGTCGGAAAGCAGCCAGTTTTTATCCGGAATCCTCATTGCCGCTCCACTGGCCCGCAGAAAAGTCGGTGTAGAATGGTCCGAGCCTGCTGCATCATGGCCTTACGTGGACATCACTCTGGGGATGATGCGGCAAGCGGGGATCGGCTTCGAGCGGGAAGCTTCCAACAGGATCGCGATCCCGGCGCCCCAGGTCTATGCGCCCCGCAATTTCACGGTCGAAGGCGACTGTTCTTCGGCTTCATATTTCTGGGGCGCCGCCGCCCTGACCGGTGGCGAAGTATTAACCTCACCCGTCTCGCCTGACAGTCTTCAGGGGGATTGCCGTTTTTTGGATGTTTTGGATAAAATGGGCTGCCGCATCGAGCGTAAAGATGAAGGGGTCAGCGTAAAAGGACCCGATCGGCTCATGCCAGTTGATATCGACATGAATGAAATGCCGGACATGGTGCCCACACTGGCCGTCCTGAGCGCATTTGCAAGCGGAACTTGCCGCATCCGCAATGTGGCCCACCTGAGAATAAAGGAATCCGACCGGTTGAACGCGGTTGCGACCGGCTTGAAGGCGCTCGGAGTTGAGGCCGAAGAGCTGCCCGATGGGCTGACAATTCATGGAGGCGCCCCTCTCGAACCGCCCAGCGGCCCGATCTCGGCGTTCGACGATCACCGGATTGCGATGGCCTTTGCACTTGCAGGTCTGCGTGTCAATGGGGTTGTCATCGAGGGAGCGGAATCAGTCAATAAATCTTTTCCGGAATTTTGGGACATTTTCGAAAGTCTGGGTAAGGACCGGCTGGCATCGCTCCGCGATGAGTGAGCAGCAGTGGATAGTGAATAGTGGAAAAATAACTCCTCTTGGTGAACCCTCACTTCGTTTCGGGTTCGCGGTTACCGCTGAGTAAGCATGTGAAACGCTGGACCCCCACTTCGTTCAGGTCCGGGCTTAATACTCCAGCCGTTGGTTAATGCTTCAAGTCCGGGCACGATCTTTTGTGAGTGCCCAGTTCGCGGCCGATTTTTTGTGAGGCCGCATCGCTACGCGAGGAACAGAAAAAGCTTGCAAACGAAAATCCCCCTTTAGAAAAGAGGGGAAAGACGGAGAACATTACATTTACGACGCAGCCTCGAAAGCCGGAACCCGGGCTTTTCCCCAACTAATTGATTTTAAAGCTAAAGCCACTGGGCCCCGGCCCCCGGACTAGACGCTTCCGGGGCAGGTTTCGCCGGGTGACGTATTTATGGTTTTTCGCCCTGATGTGGGAGTTCCAATCCCTTTTCATCACTTTGCTAAGGAAGGCGGAAGTTATGGGAATGCTCGCCCTGGTGTGTTGTATGTCCGTTTTGTTAGCGCACACGGCCGTATTCGCGGCCGAACCTCAAATTCAAACTTCCGCTCAAAGCCAATTCCCCTCCATGGCGTCTGAAGCTCAGGGCACCCCAGCATTTCAACCGGCCCTGGAGCGCATCGCCAAAACCGCCGGAACCGCAGGGGTCATTGTGGCCTCTCTTTCATCCGGAAAGGTAGTCTGCGAGTTCCAGCCAAAAGAGATGCTTGTTCCCGCTTCACTGATGAAGCTGCTGACCAGTTATGCAGCCCTTAAGAAGCTGGGTCCTTCTTTTCGCTTTACGACTAAAGTAATGGCGGCTGAGGAGCCAGTGGAAGGGGTCATTTCAGGAGATATCTGGATAAAGGGAAGCGGAGATCCTTTTTTCGCTTCAGAAAATGCCCTTCAGTTGGCTAAGGCGGTCAGAGAAAAGGGGATCAGGCAAATCCGGGGCAGTATTCTTGTGGACGACACCTTTTTTCGACCGATGTCCGAACGCGTCTGCCTGGACAGTGACTGCGTGGGAGTTTATAACCCCGTAATCTCGGCAGCGGCGATCGACTTCAACACTCTGACCGTTAAGGTCACCGGGCCGGTAAAAGCGGGAAAGGCGTTCAGCGTCGATTCGGGCCTGGCGGACGGCTATGTCCGGGTCAGCGGGCAGGCGAGTTTGGGGAAAAAGGGGAGAAACTCCCTGAGGCTCCGTTCTTTTGGCGCGACCGACAACGGCCAGGAACAATTCCAGCTTTCAGGGCGGGCGTCAGCGCGCACTCGAGCATTTCGGTTCAATGCGGCTGATCCTGCCGGACTCTTCGCGCATGCCATGCGGGCCGCCCTGGAGCGCTCGGGCGTAAGGGTGCTGGGGACTGGGGCTAAAGAAGGGACCACGCCTCGCGGGGCCGAAGTGATCGTTTCTTACGACTCGCCTCGGCTGGTGGAATTGATATCCGGGCTGAACAGATACAGCAATAATTTCATGGCCGAGATGCTTTTGAAGTCGTTGGGAGGGTACGTGGCGGGCGCCCCCGGCGACTCACAGAAGGGAATCGCCGTTGTCAGGACCACCCTCAGAGAAGCCGCTATTCCGGAGGAAATCGGAACTCTCGACTGTGGGTCGGGACTTAGCCGTTTTTGCAGGATAAGCCCCGAAACGTTCTGCCGGCTTCTTGCCGCCGCCTGGAATGATGATGAAATAAGAGAAGAATTTATATCCTCCCTGGCGGCCAACGGTGAGCAGGGAACCCTGAAGAGAAGGATGCACGAGCCGGGACTCAAGGTAAGGGGCAAAACCGGGACGCTTAACGATGTGATAGGTTTTGCCGGCTATGTATCGGGGCCGTCCGGCCAGACCTATGCTGCGGTGGTCATGCTCAATGAGGTGCGCGACAGGTTCAAAGCCAGGCAGGCGGTGGACTCTCTGATCGAACAGGTGGCGTTTTCCGGCCCCTGACCCTTTTATAAATCGGGCCACATGATCCGGGCAGGATTTACAGGCTTTCAGCCTCTGAATATCCTTTTAAAGGAGTCATCTTCTCTAAGAGAGATAAAAGTTGAATGGCAGAGGTTCGAATCTTGCCCCGATTTGGGCTCCCCTCCAGAAAGTTCTAATCCCTGCCGTTCTTGTGGCTTGTTTCCGCCATCGGCTTTGAAGCCCGGCAGTTTTGCCGGTCGGGGTGGAAGCGGGTCTAGTATCGATCGCAGGGACTGTCTGAAGGTGGAATGCGCGGAGCCAAACGAGCGTCAGCGACTCTACGAACGTCCGCAACCCGTGCTTTCACTTCTCCCAGCTCGTATCCACTTATTCCTGTGATAAGCTTGAGAATTCGGCCTTCCACCCAAGCAAGTTTCTCACGTATATATTCAGATATGTCCGGCATCTTTTCCTCCTAGTCTAATTCTAAAAAAGAAGATAACCATCCTGATCAGTTTGCGCACGCCGAAGAGAAGTTTTCTACTTCACCGTAAGAGCCCGTATTACCAATGCAAATTGGTAGTGCACCATATTTGGAAGAAAATACCCGGTGCAAAAAAGGAGAAAGCCAGGGGCGGGGGTCCTGGCTTTCCGGGGACGAATAGCTAAAAGATGTGAGTGAACCAAACTTTTAGTTTGGAGGGCGATTCATCTGATTTCAGAAAATAGCAGATTTTTTTCTTTTGCAAATCAGGTCAAGAATGTATTTTCCATTAACTAATACGGTATTGGCAAGTACACAGAAGAGAGTAAGAAACATGGTCGTAAAAAGATTTGGTTGCTTTACTGGATTCATTCTGCTGATCGCTGCGATTTCGGGATGCGCCGGTCTGCAAGGTAGGGGCGGGGTCGCTGCCGGCCCTTCCGAGGTTGAAGTAAAACTGATGGACGCAAACAAAGCGCTCGATGCGGTAAACGAGCAGTCGTCTGACTTCTATGCCCAACTAAGTTCTGTGATCGCGGAAATTAATGAATTCCACAGCCGGCCTTACTGGAACGGGTTCGAGGAAATCCTGCTTGAGTATCCCTCCCTGCGAGACCCTGATAATGAAGAGGAGATAACGCCCGAAATGCAGTCCCGACTTTCACAGTGGAGTCTGAAGTGGAAGACCGGGTGGGAGCAAACTCTGGATGACTACCTCCGCCTTGTGGACAAGTGCACTATCCTCGAGGCAAAAAAACTGGCTGTGAGCGAAAGGCTGTTCGCGGTACAGGCGAAGTACCTGGCCGTGGTGATAATGGAATCGTCTGCCGGCCATGAAAAAGAAGGAAAGGAAGTCTACTCGATTGTGGAGGCCCTGGACAAATCGAGCGCGGAGTTGGATTCCCACCGGCCGGACGACTTGGGGCTCTACGGTTCCGGGCTGAGGAGGTAAGCTTCCTGATAGATGGTGTGCCGAAAGATATGCAAATAAATAATCCGGAAAGGCGTGAAGTCAGCTCTTATGAGGCGCATGCCGCCCCGGCACAAACCGGGGTCCAGTTCCCTTACCTATTGATATTACAATAAAAATCAAAGGCTCTGGATTCCGGCCCCGGACACTTCCGGGGCAGGCCCCGCCGGAATGACGGACTTTTTCCCTGTAGCTGCTCGTCTTTATTTGAGCGCTTATGGGGATAAACCCCGCCTCTACGGGTCCTATGAGGCGGCGGAAACTTTCCCCCGCTCTTTTGAGCTTTCGCAATTTTGGAAGATTTTGCGTACGCAATCCCCATTTACCTTTCGCCGGAGCCGGTCAGGCGAGAGGAAGCCATCTCGCCTAAATCCTACGAGATGGTGGGGAAGTCCAGCACACCACGGCCTTTCATTTCCCTTTCCGCTCTCCCCTGGATATATTCCAGACCCTTTCGGAGGCGGCCGAGCACTGTTTCTTTGCCCAGTACGTCTATTATTTCAAAAAGGCCCGGGCTTATCGTGCTGCCCGTCAGGGCCACCCTGACCGGCTGAGCCACTTTACCCATCTTCATTCCCAAATCTTGCGCAAGCTTCCTGAAAACGGTTTCCAGACCCTTCTCGTCAAAGATCTCCAATTCGGACAATTCCGAGATAAGTCGCACAAAAACCTCGCGCATCTCCACGGTCAGAAACTTGTCTGCGGCATCGGGATCGAACTCAATTTCGTCCACCATATAGAATCGCATTGCATCGGCCATTTCGACAAGCGTGCGCGAGCGGGCCTGAAGAGTGCGTACTGCTCCAGCTATGTAGGCGTCAGGCTTATCAGGGTAATTTCGCAGGACCAGCAATGGTCTGAGTGGCGCAATGAGTCCTTCGGGACTTCTTTCCTTGATATAGTGTGCGTTGAGCCATAAAAGCTTCTCCATCGTGAAGATGCTTGGTGATTTTCCGACGTTTTGCAGGGAGAACTTCTCTATCAGCTCGGAGCGCGAGAAAATCTCCTGATCCCCGTATGACCAGCCCAACCGTACCAGGCAGTTCAGAAGGGCTTCCGGGAGAACCCCCATGTTCTTGTACTCCATAACCGAGGTCGCTCCGTGTCGCTTTGACAGAGGTGAGCGGTCCTCGCCATGGATCATCGGCACATGGCCGAACTCAGGCAGTTTTTCGCCCAGCGCGTTGTAGATCAGAATCTGCCGGGGAGTGTTGTTCACATGATCGTCTCCGCGGATCACATGCGTGACCCCCATGGTGATATCGTCCACGACTACGGCGAAATTGTAAGTGGCTATACCATCGCTTTTCACGATCACAAGGTCGTCCAGCTCCGAATTATCGAATGCGATGGGGCCTTTTATGATGTCTCTTAGAACAGTCGTGCCGCTGTCGGGACTCCGGAACCTGAGCACCCTTTTCGAGCCGGGCCCGAGGCCTTTCAGACGGCACGTTCCCTCGTATTTTGGCTTGCGCCCTTCGGCCATTGCCGCGCTTCGCCGAGTCTCAAGCTCCCCGGGGGTACATTCGCACCAATATGCGCGGCCCGAATCCACCAGCTTTTCAGCGTAGTCGCGATAGACGTCCAGCCTTTTGGTCTGGAAATAGGGGCCTTCGTCCCAAGTCATATCCAGCCATTCCAGTGCATCGAGGATAGCTTTCACGGACTGTTCCGTAGAACGCTCCACGTCGGTGTCTTCAATCCGGAGGATGAATTTTCCGCCCCGATTGCGTGCAAAAAGCCAGTTAAAAAGGGCGGTGCGTGCTCCTCCGATGTGCAGGTATCCGGTCGGACTGGGGGGAAATCGCGTAATTACCGGTTCCATCTTAACTATACTCCTGTCGGCGGGTGTGCGTTAAGCCCGCCTTGATTTTCCGCTCTGGGGGATACAGGTTCCGTGAGCCAGCGGGCACGTTCAATAACATAATCTTGAAGCCAACTCAATCAAACTCCCGACATCAAACTCCCGGCGAACAAAAATACCGGAGACGGCAATTCGGAGCTTGCCCATTTTACCGGCCTCTGGCACTATCCGGCCTTAAGCGAAAAGGCGAAGCTTTCTTCTTATTGATAATAATTGCTCATCGCGATGTTTTCGTATAAATTCGCTGAAAATTCGGCAGAGAGGTACAGCTATGTTCAAAAAATTCCGGCTTCTTGTTGTTTTCATAGCATTGTTCATGTTCGCATGCCACAGGGGAGGGAAGGATATCCAAATAGGGGGCGAAATATACTCGCCCAAGCCAGTTGTCACTTCGCCTTACAAAGTGAGGGTAACCGACGTATTCAACGATACTCATCAGGTCTATGACGTGGACATTATCGGTCTTCTGTGGAACGGGATCGAAGATTCTCTCAAAAAGAAGGGAATGCTCTGGACGTCCAACGCCGAGGTTGAACCATACCTCATGGAAGGCCACGTCGACTATTTCAGAAAAGGGGAGATCATCGAGCGCTGCCTTCCACGCCTCGGCGACACTGAACTGAGGGTGAGAGTCGAACTCAGCCGGGGCGGCACACACATAGCGACAATCGAATCGAAGCGTAAGATTGGCTATGGCAAGTATATATTCTCTTCAAGTGCGTGGAAAAAGGTATTCGATGAAGTTACGGAAGACGTAGTTAATCAGGCGGTCAAAAAGTTTTAGCAGGAGAGACGGAGGCGCCCCGGACGGGGTGATACAGAATTATTCCGGAATCGGTGGGTGCGCTCGTTTGACCTTGCCCCCTGAGTCTGGACCTGTAGCCCTCTGGTGGTGCCGGGTTGTCTCCCTGCCATCCTGAAAACCATGTAAGCACGCTAAATTCCCTGAAATTTCTTGACAGCTCCGATAATATATTTATACTAAATGGTTTATGTTGACGGGAAGGTGAGGCAAATGCGCGTTCGCATTGACGAGATACCGGAATCAGGACGCACTCTCAGGATCCACTGGGATGAGGATAGGCTCAGACAGTTCCTTCCACCTGGCGACCCTTTCAACCTCAAGCTTCTGCGCCCCGTCAACGTCGTGCTCAACCTCAACAGGCATCCGGACCATACACGAATTACCGGAAAGATCGAAGGGTCTCTCGAGGTTAGCTGCCACCGATGTCTTGGGCGGTTTCGACTCCCTGTCGATGAACCCGTCGACATCTACCTGATTGCAGACGAACGCGCACCCAGGGCTGAAGAAAAGGAACTCGAAACATATTAACTCGTATATGAATTCTTTGACGGCGAGGTGATCGAAGTGGATCAGCTCATAGCCGAGCAAATCTTTCTGACGTTGCCGGTGAAGGTGCTTTGCAGCCAAGATTGTAAGGGGATATGCCCGGGGTGCGGGGCCAACCTCAATGAAGAGGTCTGTCGGTGCAAGGCGGGCAGCAGGAAGTCTCCTTTTGCAAAACTCAAATTAATAAAAACGGGGTTAGGCCAATCCACTGAATAGTTCCCCCTTATCGGCATGCGTCGCCCGCTTTTGCGGGCAGATTCGAGACAGGAGTTAAAAGATGGGTGTACCGAAAAGAAAAACGTCCAAAGCCAGGCGTGACAAACGGCGGGCCAACCACAGCGCCGCCATTCCGGCCCTGGCCCGCTGTTCTCAGTGCAATGAAATGCGCCTTGCGCACCGCGCTTGCCCGAACTGCGGGTACTACAAAGGCCGCCTGGTCCTGGAACTCGAGGAAGAGTAGAGCGGCGGTCGAGGGTGTTAAGCGAGTCTGCCGAACGTGAATTGCCATAGAGGCCATGGGCGGAGACCATGCTCCCGGACCCATGGTAGATACCTGCCCGCAATACACAACTCGATATTGGCTTAATCCTGCTATTTGTGCTAAGGAAACACGTTCTCACACTTCTCGGCTCCCGCTCCTTTGCCATTGCGATACCTGGTGGTTGAAGCCATGCAGCCGAAGCCGGCAGGGATTTTAATGGGAGGTAATTAATTTGGATTATTTTTTGACTGAAGAACAACGAATGATGCAGGGTCTGGCCGCGCGGATCGCCAAGGAAAAAATCCGGCCTATCAGAGCGCAACTGGACTTAAACGAGGAATTCCCCTGGCAGATCATGAATATCCTCGCCGAGGCAGGCCTGTTCGGCGTTTATATCCCTGAGGAATATGGGGGAACGGGTGGAGGAATATTCGACAACTGCCTTGCCGTGGAAAAGCTCGGAGAGGCCTGTATCGGGGTCGCCACCTCGTTTGCCGCAAGCGGACTTGGAGCATATCCGATTCTGCTCTTCGGCAGCGAGGAGATCAAGCATAAATACCTGCCTCAGATCGCCAGCGGGAAAAAACTGGCGGCCTTTGGCCTTACCGAACCCGGGGCCGGGAGCGACGTTTCCGGAATTAAGACCAGGGCCCAAAAAGACGGTGACCATTACATCATCAACGGGTCCAAGCAGTGGATCACCAACGGCGGCGAGGCGGAAATCTATTCCATACTCGCCATAACCGACCGCTCCAAGGGTCCGCGAGGCGCAAGTTTTTTCGTGGTCGAAAAGGGAGACCCGGGATTTTCCTTCGGGAAAAAGGAAAAAAAGCTCGGCATCCGCGCATCCGCCACACGTGAGCTCATATTCGAAGATTGCCGCATTCCCGAAGACCGGCTGATCGGCCGGGAAGGAATGGGTTTTATCATTGCGATGAAGACCTTCGATAAATCGCGGCCAGGCATAGCGGCGCTTGCAGTGGGCCTTGCCCAGGGGGCGCTCGATATTGCGGTCGAATATGCGCGTAAGAGGGTCCAGTTCGATAAGCCGATCATAAGCTTCCAGGCTATTCAACACAAGCTTGCGGATATGGCCACAAAAACCGAGGCGGCGCGCGCCCTTCTTTACAGCATTGCCCGTTACATGGACACCGAACCCCGCGAGGTGAGCAAAGTCTCCGCAATGTCCAAGGTATTCGCCGGCGACGTGGCAATGGAGGTGGCGACAAACGCCGTGCAGGTGCTTGGAGGTTATGGATACATGCAGGACTATCCGGTCGAAAAGATGATGCGCGACGCCAAAATTCTCCAGATTTACGAGGGTACGAACGAAATCCAGCGAAACATCATAGGCCAGGAACTAAATAAGGAATACGGAAGATTGAAGGGTACTTTCTTCTAAGCTGTTAATTTATGCACGTTTTCCCAATCAGTTCACGACCCTCCGCCCCCTTGCGTATCTTCTCCCCATTTCCGGGATCAAGGGGGACTTTGTTAGTGGGACGGCGATCAAAGAAATCGACGAACCCAGGGTCCCTTCGCTCAGGCACAAGATGGCGCCAAGGAGGCTGAAATCCCGGTCCGGGGTGTGCAAGCCTGACAGCCCCGCCCTTTACCCTTGAGAGGTTGGAAGGTTTTTTGACGGTAGGGCCGTGACCCCGCTACGCTCCCGGCGCCATGCGCACAATGAACTTTGGGACAATCAATAAATTGTATGAAAACATTTGGGGGATTTCAGATTGAGCGAGCAACGCGTTATCGTGGTAACCGGAGCAAGCCGTGGGATCGGCCGTAGCATTGCCGTGGAGATGGCCGGTCCGGGAAACCATGTCATTGTCAATTACAACTCCAGCCCGGAGGGCGCAAAGCAGACAGAGGCCCTTGTCCAGGGCAGGGGCGGCAGCTCGACCGCCATGCAGTTCAGCGTGGCCGACCCCGCCGCGGTCAAGGCAGCGTTCAAGCATATCCTGGATGCCCATGGTCGAGTCGATGTGCTTGTCAATAACGCTGGAATTTCCAAGGACAACCTCCTCGCGTTGATGAAGCCCGGCGAATGGGACGATGTTATGGACACCAACCTCAAAGGTGCTTTCCTTTGCTCGCAGGCGGTGATAAAACCCATGATGCGCCGCCACTTCGGGCGTATTGTCAATGTCACATCGGTGGTGGGCGTGATCGGAAATGCGGGGCAGTGCAATTATTCGGCCGCTAAGGCCGGCATTATCGGCTTTACCAGATCCGTTGCGCGCGAAATTATCTCCAGGAACATTACAGTAAACGCGGTCGCACCGGGATTCATCGAGACTGATATGACGCTGGCTATCCCGCAAAAATCGCGCGAAGCCTTGCTCTCGCAGATTCCGGCAGCAAGGTACGGCACACCGGAGGACGTTGCGGCTGCAGTTGCCTTTCTAGCATCCGATGCAGCCGGCTATATCACGGGCCAGGTTATACACGTAAACGGCGGAATGTTCATGGGCTAGACAGCCCGCGTCCTCAGGCCCGTGGCCGCCCGGAAACACCGGATGAAACGTTCGCAGTTTGCGATCGGCAAGGAGGGATTTTTCGTCCTGATATATCGTTTCGGGTAGGAGACACGTTGATGGGATTAGAGAATAATCGGCGACGAGTGGTGATCACCGGCATGGGGTTGGTTACTCCGGTTGGCATCGGCATTGAAGAGAATTGGTCCAATCTGATTTCGGGGAAGTCGGGAATCGGGCCGATCACCCGCTTCGATTCTTCCGGATTTACGACCCGCATCGCTGGAGAGGTCAAGAACTTTCATCCGGAGGAGTTCATCAGCAAAAAAGAACTCCGGAAGATGGACCCCTTTCTCCAGTTTGCGCTCGTTGCCGCCCATTATGCGATGGAAGACGCCAAATTCAAGATAGAGCCCGAGATTGCGTCTCGAGTTGGAGTCGTTATGGGTTGCGGCCTCGGGGGGCTGCTAACGATCGAGGAATCCCACAAACAGATGCTTGAAGCGGGTCCAAAGAAAGTGAGCCCTTTTTTCATTCCGATGATAATCAGCAATATGGCCCCCGGCCTTATCTCAATCTACCACGGGGCAAAAGGTCCCAACCTTTCCTTGCAGACTGCATGCGCCGCTGGAACTCATGCCATAGGCCAGGCATATCATCTCATTCGGGACGGATCTTCCGATGCTATGATCACCGGGGGTGTCGAGTCGACCGTAACCACCCTCGCAATAGCGGGTTTTAACGCAATGCGTGCTCTTTCGACGCGCAACGACGACCCGGAGCACGCCTCAAGGCCTTTTGACAAGGAAAGGGACGGTTTCATACTAAGCGAAGGCTCCGGCATACTGATCCTGGAATCTCTCGATTTCGCACGCGCCCGGGGCGCTCGGATCTATGCCGAAGTAATCGGGTTCGGAGTTTCCGGAGACGCCTACCATATGGCCGCTCCGGCTCCCGACGGCGAAGGGGCGGCCCGCTGCATGCAGATGGCCCTCAACGATGCCGGGGTAAAACCCTCGGATGTGCAGTACGTCAACGCCCACGGCACCTCTACCGACCTCAACGACAAATATGAAACACAGGCGATAAAGACTGTTTTCGGCGATCACGCTTACAAAATGGCGATCAGTTCAACAAAGTCGATGACCGGACACCTCCTCGGCGCAGCGGGCGGTATCGAAGCCGCCTACACTGCCCTCACCATATATAACCAGCTAATGCCCCCAACCATAAATTACGAATTCCCTGACCCGGACTGCGATCTCGACTACGTTCCCAATGTTGCCCGCAAGGCGCAAATCGAAATGGCGATCTCCAACTCATTTGGATTTGGGGGAACCAACGGGACTCTTGTCTTCAGGAGATGGACCGGCAATTAGGGTTTCATTTCAATGAAAGCGATTGTTACTTTAGGCACTTGAATTATCTCCAGGAATTTATCTTGACAAGATATCTGGACCTATGCAATAGGAGAATCAGTCGCCATCAAAATGGTGAAATTTCGGCCTCTTGACTGATAGCTTCACAGGGAATTCGATGAGTATAAGAGATCGAGCAAATTCATCTTTTAGAGAATTGGTTGTTGCGCCATAGTTTTCATACCATGTTGCTTTTATGGCGCCGGCAGTTATCCTGATAGATAAAAGGGGGTGATCGAAGGAGCAAGACGAGTTGCAAACTGAACAAGCCGATTCATACTGTTAATTTTTTCTTCATTAACGCGGTATTTCTGGTTGTCCGAGTTGAAAGACAGCCCAATTTCTGCCCGCTCACTGGCTTTTTATACGTCCGGCCTTAAACTCCTGTTTTCGTTCTACATCGAATTGATGGCTGTTCCCTGAGTACGCACACATTATTTCTCTCTTCGGCCTTATTTATTTTCCATTATATGTGGGCTTCACCCACTTAGGCTTCGATCCAGCCGGACCTTACGCGGGTTTTCTCTTTAGACCCATATTTCCTATTTAAAGCAATTTTTTACGTGAAAGGAGAAATAGAATGGCTGCTCCACTGGAAAAAGTGCCCGGAAAAGCGTGGGTTGTCACTTTCGCAGGTACCGCCATCAATCTGTGCCTCGGAATTCTGTATGCATGGAGCGTATGGGGCGGGAAGCTGACCGTGCCCTCGGTAGGCGGCAAAATTAACGAAGCCCTGCTCGGAACGCCCTTGCCCGGGATCGATTCTGCCTGGATGTACCTGAGCAACGCTCAGGTTGCGACCCCCTTCTCGCTGTGCGTCGTCATGTTCGCTCTTTTGATGATCCCGGGCGGGAGGATCCAGGACAAGTACGGCCCCAAAGTCGGAGCTACCGTCGGTGGGCTGTTCCTGGCCGCCGGGTGTATTGTCGCCGGTCTGATGAAGAGCTACACCGGACTGATCGTTGGTTTCGGAATAATGGGCGGGATCGGCATGGGCATCGGGTACGCCGCTCCCACTCCCGCCGCTCTCAAATGGTTTGGTCCCCATAAACGCGGTCTCGTCGCGGGCCTGGTCGTGGGCGGGTTCGGCGGCGCAGCGCTCTATGTCGCGCCCCTGGCCAGATGGCTGATTGCCAATTATGGCCTCAGCGGCAGCTTCATTATACTTGGGATCATTTTCGCGGTAGTCGTCATAATCGCCGGACAGCTCCTTTCGTGGCCCCCGGCAGGCTATGTCCCCCCGGGTGCTCCGGCTGCCGCAGCCACTCCGGGCAAGGGCGCCATGACGGCGTGGGACTGGTCGGTATCCGAGATGGCCAAAACCTGGCAGTTCTACGCGCTGGTCCTCATGTTCATTGGTACGACTCAGTCCGGTCTTCTGATCATAGCCTTCGCATCCCCTCTTGCTGCTCCGCTGCTCGGGGCAATGGCCTGGACCCTTGTTTCCTTTGGAGGAGCGGTCAATGCGTGTGGCAGGGTAGGGACCGGTTTGTACTCAGATAAAATCGGCAGGACGAACGCCTATACGCTCAACTGCCTGGTATCCGCCCTGTGTCTCTTCGCGATGCCTGCAATTATTGGCATGAAAAGCGTTCTGCTGCTCTTCATAGCTGTCGGCATAGCTTACTGGCAGTATGGCGGAGGACTGGCCCTCATGCCGTCCTTTACAGCGGATTTCTTCGGGCCCAAGAACCTGGGCTTCAACTACGGCCTGGTGTTCATCGGCTGGGGTCTCGGCTTTTTCATGGCAAGGCTCGGCGGAACCATCAGGGACATAACAGGAAACCTCAACTGGGCCTTCTATCTGTCCGGCCTCGTTCTCATTATTGCGGTCATCCTGGCCCGTCTTACAAAACGGCCGTCCGCTGAACAGCTACGAACTGCTGCTGCTGCCGCGAAGTAGCAAGCCCGGGCACGGCGGGATGATTTTCCGATGGTCGAAAAACCGCCTTGCTCAAGCTGAGGAAATTACTAAACGTGCCTCACGAGGCGCCAGACAATCCATGACCCCCGTCTTTTCCGGCGGGGGTTTTTATATCGTTTCGAAATTCGTTTTCGGGGAAACGCCGAAACTGATCTCTAAAGGGCCCGTTGGTGATAAATGGATCACACTCCGCCGGCCCAGAAATCGGCCATGATATCCAGAGCGCCTTTCTCCTGCCATGTACCGTCTTTGCAAACGTAACAAAGCTTTTCATCGCAGACCTCGGAGTCCGGCTCGTAATTTCGCGTTTCGAATGTACACTCTTTGCCTTGCATGGGTCTGTTTCTCTCCTTTCCGTCCTTCTCTTTACTGAATATATAATAATAATTCCGATTGGATACTGCAATTTGCCGGAGACAATCTACGATTTTGAAATTGGCATTTCAGGCCGGGGAGAGGGCTGGTCATCGACAGGGGCACGGAGCTTTTTAAGCAGGGAGAGGGGAGCGGGGAGCAGGAAGATTTTGACAGGATTTACAGGATTTGCAGGACACGATTAACAGAAATGGCTATGGATTTGAGGAATTGAGGAATTAATTCCTGAGTCCCTCAATTCGCAATCCCTTAATAGTTAGTTATTTCCAAGTCCGGGGAACACTGCTTCGAAAAGACTTGGTCGGCTGCGCTCCCGCTTAGCCCACCCGGTTTTCACACGGGCGGAGATAAAACCCGCCCCTACTTATGGGGCGGCAGAAACTTAGGCCATACGGTTACTTTCATGATTCAGGGTATCCAGCGGGGACATGATGGACTGTGCGGTGAACCCTTACCGTTTCATACTGCCCCCAGCGTCCTCATGACCCCTGCCATACCAGTTTCAAGCTCCTTTTGGAACTCATCGGTCATTTTGCGCGTGATGCTGAATTTTTTGAATACGGGGGCAGATTCCGGATCGATTCCTTTGTTCTGCTGCTTGTCTTTTTTCTTCGCAAATGAGATGGACAACAAGTCGGCGAGATGAACCAGGGAGGCAATTTCTTCATGTCGCCCGGCTTTTTCGGGATTATGGTGATGCTCGATCGCCGCTGCTATCTCTGGAGGGAATTTCCAATTGCGTGCGATGATGCCGCCCAGTTCCTGGTGGTCGATCCCGAGAGCACGGCGTTCGGCCCTGACCGTATCGCTCTGGCCCCTTATCTCGCGGAGGCTGGACTGAAGGTAAATCTTGGAATAGAGGTTGAGGATCGTGTTGCCTATGTCGTGCAGGAGCGCGGCGGTATAGAGCGTGAGGATCCCATCGAAGTGGATTCGGCGCGCGACTATTTCCGATGTGAGCGCCGTGGTTACAGAGTGTTCCCAAAGTTCCCGATCGTCCTGCGAACTGCCGGCCTCGTAATAGCGTATGGCGCAGGCAGCGATTACCACTTGAATGAGTCGCTTGTTGCCGAGAAGAAGGATTGCATCCTTGAGAGAGTGGACATCGTATTGCCGGCCATAATAGACCGAATTGCCGAGTTGGAGGACTCTAGCCGAAATGACCTGGTCGTAACCGATAAGCTCCTCTATCTCCTTGATTGGGGCCATTGCTTTCACAAGAGATATAATTTTCCAGGCTATGTCCGGAAACGGAGGCAGTTTCTCAGCAGCAACAACGATGTCTTTGACCAGTAATTCATAATGGAGAGCGTCAATTTCGTGTGAGCTCAGCTCTCGGATCATTTTTGAACCCTTACGTTTCTGATTTTAAATTTTCGCTTTATCGACCGGTTACCTCTGCACGATATAGATCGTGCAAAACGAGAGAAAACTTTAATTCTTTTATGATTTTTTTTGAAAAAATAATTCAGATGGAAACTAGGGGAAAAAATGTTTTACGGCGCGATTGACCGCGTACTCCAAACACATTGAACCAAGGGCGATCAGGACTGTCACCGCTGAGGCAAAAACCAGGAAAACCCCCAGACTATGTGGGCGGAGCTTCTCGCCTACATACATTACGTATGGCTGGTGCAAAAGATAAATGCTGTAGGAATAGACTCCAGCCAGGGCAAGCGCCCTGCCCAGACCGGGCGCACCGTCGAGGCGGTAGGCAACGTGAATCATTATCACCGATAAACCCACTGCCGTGAGGCCGTCCGAGAAGACATACAGAAAATTGGGCTGATAAGAAAAAAGCCCCAGAGTGTAGACAATTGCCCCGGCAAAAAAACCCTTCCAGGAAAGCAGCCGGTCAAGCACCGACTCGGGCCTTTCGGCCATGAGTTTTCCCAGTACCATTCCGGCCCCGAACTCCCAGAGCCTGCAGACAAAAAAACCTCCCATCTCATAGTACCCGTTTGCGTCCACTATATCGACCAGAACGTATTTTGCCACCGCACTCGACAAAATGCAGAGTCCGAGGTATTTCATCCACCCCAGCCGGTCCATGAGCTTGAACAGGAGCGGGAAAAAGATATAGAGCTCGATAAGAAGTCCCATGAACCACCAGGCAGGCACAAGGTAGAAGAACATCTTTTCGATTGGAAACACCCTGTCGCCGAAAAAGCTCAAGAGGAAGCGGTAATCGACCGGATCGTGCAGACTCGCAAAAGGGGAAACCAGGAAGACAAGGTGAGCCAGCCAGTAGACCGGGAAAAGCCTCGTAAGGCGCCGCCTGTACCAGACTGCCCAAGAAGTTTCAAACCCGCCACGCTTTGCAAGCGAGTAGGTGAGGCCGAATCCGCTGAAGAGGATGAAAACACCGACCGCCTGCGGCCCCCGCTGGATAATGGCTGCAATGACTCCCTCGAGGGCACAGGAAAAGCTCCCAAATACCGATCCGTGCGCGCACTGGCGGACAAGGCCGAAAAGGGAATACAACGTGATCGGCCAGGGAAGGCTTCCGCTGCCATAGGATAGCAGGCAATGGTAAAATGCGATCCATATGACAGCCAATCCCTTGACGCTGTCCAGCCATTGAAAGCGGCCGGTCGAATAGTTTTGAGTTTTAAGTTTTGAGTTGCGAACATATCTCAAGGTTCATTCTCTCAAGTAGTTGATATTTTCCACTAAGAACTAGAAACTCAAGACTTAAAAATCACCCAAGACCGGCCTCAGACATCAATTTGCCAAGAACCTTCTCCGCCGCAAAGTATTCTTGCGCAATTTCGCGCGCTGCCTTGGAGCTTCCCTTGTAATCGCTTTCTATAACGTCGACAGCCGCCAGGATTTCATCCATGGTCAAGAATCCGAAAAGCCCTTTCCCCGTTGGCAGGAACTTGCTGAACCCGGTTTCCTGCGTTATGACCGGCCGGCCGGCCGCGAGGAAGGAAGCGCTCCGGTCGCTGAACCAGCCGGTCCTTGGACGCACCACCTGCTCTTTTGTAACCGTGAACTCGCCCCTTGACTTCCAGATATACTCCCGATACTTATCGACATCCTGGGAGATCGGCAGGGAAGGCGTAATCCTCCATCCATTTTCATTAAGATTCCGGAGCGTCTGATCGTCCACCTGGGTTGCAAGTTCAAAACCTACAGGCCTGCGCTTTGGCAAATCGATGATCTTTAAAAACTCCCTGTCTTTTGTCCAGTAGTATGTCTCGCCTCGGAAAGTCAGGTCCTTGCCCTTGTTTTTCCACGTCGTGATGGTCGTATACACTGAATCCTGCGAGGGAGGAAAGGGGTTTTCCCAAAGGTCCATAACCACGGGTTGCCTGGTCGGATGCCAACACACAAAATCGACCGGCAGATCGCAGTCGGGCTGCCCAAGGTTCTCTCCGAACGAAAAATGGATGTCATGAGCGGCAAGGGCATTCAAGGTCTTCACGTCTCCTTCCAATACCTTTACCTGAACATGGAAAGGGTCGGACTCCACATAAACCCTTCTGGGAATGGACATATGCTCTTCGCGAAGCTCCTGGGAGGCGGTCACGTTGAGGCAGACGTCAGCCTCCCCGTAGAGCCGCATCAACTCATCCTCACTCATCCCGTAGCATTTGCCGCCTTCGTAGCCGCCGCGAAAGGCCCATTTCCCGGAAAATCCATATCTTTGGAGTACGGGGGCTACCATATCGATATTCGCAGACGCATCAGGCGTTAACTCGAAGTCTCTCACGTCAAAGACCCATCGGCTGGAGTCCTCGACGTAGTAAACGTCCCACCCCAACCGTCGAAGTCCGATCAGGTAATGCAGAAACTGATAGGTCACCCCCGCGAGCGGGTACCAGAAAATGATTCCAAATACTATGAGTTTGCCTTTGCCATTTTTCCCGTTCACCATAGCTGTTCCTTTTACACATACACACAGAGGGCCGAACCGCGCGGATACCCCCACCGGTGCCCATAGCGTAAATTCCAGTGGTTTTTATCAATATCCAAAGACTGGCATCCAGTATCCTTTAGATCGAATAAACGTCATCTATCAGCTTCTGAAGCACTTTTGAGGAGTCGAAATACTGCCTCGCCGCTTCAAGGGCCGCCTCGGCATGCCTCTCATATTCTCCTTCGACCTCCATCAGGCCCAGCGCCGCCTCCTCCACAGTGTTGAATGCGATAATGCCTTCCCCGGATGCAATGAGCGGGGTAAACCCGGTATCCTGAACGACAACCGGCCTACCCGATGCAAGATAGCCGGCCGAGCGGCAACTGAACCATCCGGTTCGCAGTTCAACATACACCTGCTTTGCAGCCGAAATTTCACCACGAGAGGATGCGATAAAATCCTGGTACATAGCGGGCGTGACTGTGGCTTCCGGAGCGTCGGCCACCTGCCACCCGGCTTGCGACAGCCTTTCCAGCGGAGCGTTTATGCCCCCGACGGCCACCTTCAGCGGGACATTCACCATGGCGGGAAGTTTCATCAGTTTATCAAATTCGGCCCCTTTGCTTCCGTATTCCCTACCCTTGTAGATCAACTTTCCCTTGAAAGCGTTCCAGGTCATGACCGTTGTCCAAGGATCAGCCGGCCTGAAACCAGCCAGATGCTCCCAGTGCTCGATGGAGATCGGCATCCGGGTGGTCTTCCAGGCATAGTTGAGCCTGGGGACCAGGCAATCGGGCCCGTAAATGTTTTCAGCATAGGTGAAATGCCGGTCATGGGCATCAACGCTGGAGCACCAACGATCCACGTTTTCCGACCAGGCAAACCGCTCGGTCATCATTATCTGGTTATAGCCGGGATCGGTATCGAGGAAGGTTTTGACGCAAGCGCCGGAAAGATTTTCCGGAATCATGCATGCGCCGCTTATGTTCAAGAAAAGGTCGGCAGAGGCGGCTACTTCGTCAAACTTCTCCCGGCTCATCCCGAAGCTGGTCTCGTGCAGGTGCAGGTAGTGCCACCTGTCACGCAGCCCGGGCGCATACTTTTCCACGAAATCCCCGATGTAGCCGACCGAATATTTCGGATCTTGCGTATATGTCTTCTCGATAGGCTGAGAGGGCCAGCTCCACGTATCCTCGTGGTAATAGACGTCATGACCGAGCTTCAATAATCCTATCGGATACTGAAGGTAGTCCCATGCGACACCGCCCAGCGGATACAACCCTACCAGCCCGGTCACAATTATACGGAGCTTCGAACCGCTTACGCCGCGTTTGGAACGCGTCTGCAAAAGATTATCCGTCATTAGGCAATCTTGTTTCCCCTCTCTTCCAGGATTTGTCAAGAACAAACCGGTTTAGACGAATCAATTCGAATATGCTTCAACTTCTTAAATATATTGCCGATTGCGGCCGAATAAAAGACAATAAGATCGTATTGGGTCTCCGCAGCGAGTTTCTTGTGTGAGCATAACGGAAAAGGTTACCAAACAAATATCGTGAGACCTGTAAATCAGTATCCCGGAAAGGAAGGCCTGAATGCAGATCACCTGTCTTGGCGCCGCGGGTTGTGTGACCGGCTCCAACTTTCTTATCGAAAGCGGCCGAAAATACCTGGTTGACTGCGGCCTCTTTCAGGGCGGCCGTCAAATGGAAGCGTTAAACCGCGGCCCATGGGGCTTCAACCCCGTCGATATCGAGGCGCTCTTTCTGACTCACGCCCATATTGACCATTCCGGACGAATACCCCGGCTGGTAAAAGACGGTTTTCGAGGTAGAATCTATGCCAGCGTGCCAACAGTCGAGCTGGCCAAGATTTTGCTGCTGGATTCAGCTCACATCCAGGAGATGGAAGCCGAATGGCAGACGAGAAAGAACAACCGCCGGGGAGAGCCGCGCACAGAACCGCTCTATCGGCTCTCGGACGCCGAGGCCTGTTTTGATCTTTTCGAGCCGGTGAATCAAAACGAAATTCTTCACCCCGATGCGCACTTGAGCATCCGGTTCCGCAACTCCGGACATATTCTCGGGTCTTCGTTTCTGGAAATCTAGCTGCGAATTTGCAAAGATAGTGAGGCAGAAATTCGGGTTTGATACTCAAGTGCCCTCAATCGGGGACAGGATAACGGATTATGTCGCGATGGAACGGGCCGAAACGTTCGCTGCGATGGAAGCAGAAGGGCCAGGGTGGGGCGGGCATATTTACGAGCTGACCCAAAAAACCGGCGCGCTCAGGAGCATTCTGGCAAACCCCGGCTGTGACCTCCCGCCACATGTGCTTCAGAAGATAGAAGATGAAATGATTTCGGCCAAAGCCCATCTGGATGAAGCGCTGCGAAGCGCCCGGGAGACTTCCGCCTCATAAAGACCGTTATTCACTTGTAATGGTTCACCGGAAAACGTTGGTCTCATAAATCAGGGGCCTTGTTCACGTGAAAAAGCTTCCTGGCGGCACAAGATGTGGAGAATTACGGTGCTTGGCAAGCGGTGAACGTTTACGTTCCCGGAACTGCATCGAATAAATTGGCAATTATCTGATGGATATCCATATCTTTTTTCCTGAACCCTTCCTGGCCGAAGGCCATGTTCGCCTCCAGAACGTAATACTTTCCAGAGTACTCACAGATATCGAGGCCGACTTCCTCAAAGCCGCACCTGCTGGCAACCTCCATGACAAAATCCAGTGCCGCAGCCGGAATGTCTTCAAACGAGACGGTCCCGCCCTGAGAAACATTATTTCTAAAGTCGTCCTCCCGGTGGATGCGCCAATAAGCGTGAACCAGGTTGCCGTCTACTACGACCACCCGCAAATCGCGATCTATCGGAAGGTACTCCTGAATGTATGCAGGGTTGTGGGTTTTCAGATACCGCGAAAGCTCTTCAGGACGGCGGATTAGAAAGACACCCTCACCCTGCGATGATCCAGTGGGGGTTTTCGCAACAAAAGGATAGTCGAAATCGCTCTCTATTCTTCCTGAGCGGTCACGCCCGTAATAGATTCCAGTCCTCGGATGGGGAATTCCGAGCAGATTGAAAAGGTCTGTCTGCGCTATCTTGGCGCCAAGAAAATCATAATAATTGCGCGGAAAAACATCGAATCCCGCTGCCTGTAAAATCTCGCAGTACACCGGGCCTGGGTAGCATATCTTTTCGGCAAGAAGGATTTCTCTTTGCAGCTCTTCCGGGTAGTCGCTCCAGTTCGGTTTCACGCCGATACACCGAATCGAGCTTTTCCTGAGCCTTTTTCCGAGCGATATTTGGCGGGGCGGATTTTTTTTCATACCCATTGACTATAACTCCTCACTATATCCATTACCATAACGGAGAAAATGGATAAAGAGCGGCCGCTGACCGGGACGAAGAAGAAACGTCAAGACCATCATTTCCAACCGCAAAGCGACGAAGCGGACAGGCTGACAGTTGAAATGCAGCCCCGGGGCGTCCCCCTGACTCACTGTTCAAGCCGGATGGACAATCGGCTTTTCGATCAATATATTCAAATTGCGACGTACCCGCCGGTGACAAAGCGCCACAATTGCGTTGAAATCCAGCTTGAGTTTTCAGATAAATTCCACCGCCGGTCAAGAATTTGATGAAGGGAACGGCCAATGACCACTTTTGACGTGCTTAAAAAAGTATCGGATACCGTTTGGGAGATTCCAGCGAGCTATAAAGAAGGAATGCGCGTTCCCGCCCGTATCTACGCCACCGAAAAGCTTGCACGGGAAATGGATGAGGGAGTCATCGAGCAGGTGACAAATGTCGCCACCTTGCCCGGCATACAAAAATATGCCCTCTGCATGCCGGACGGCCACTGGGGGTACGGCTTTCCGATAGGAGGGGTCGCTGCGATGGACGAGCAGTCCGGGGTCATCTCGCCTGGCGGAATCGGGTTCGATGTAAACTGCGGCATGCGGCTTGTGCTGACCAGTCTCACCTACGGTGAAGTAAAAGAGCACATAAAAGAACTGGTGGATCGGCTCTTTCAGCGGGTCCCAGCCGGGGTGGGAAGCAGCGGATTTCTCAAACTCTCGCAAGACGAATTCAGGACCATGGTCGAAAAGGGCGCCAAGTGGTGCATCCAAAACGGGTATGGCTGGGAGCAGGACCTGGAGCGCACGGAAGAATTTGGCCAAATAAGCGGCGCAGACGCCTCCAAGATCAGCCGCAAGGCGGTCGAGCGAGGGTACAAACAGATCGGCACCCTCGGCTCCGGCAATCATTATCTTGAAATCCAGGTGACCCGGCGTGAAAATATCTTCGACCCAAAACTGGCGGAGGCTTTCGGACTGAGCATTCCCGACCAGGTGGTGATAATGTTTCATTGCGGCAGCCGCGGCTTCGGTCACCAGGTCGCAACCGACTATCTCCTGCTCTTCCTGAAGGTGATGGAGAAAAAATACGGCATCAGGATTCTCGACCGCGAGCTTGCCTGCGCCCCCTTCCTTTCTCCTGAAGGACAGGACTATTTCGCCGCCATGAAATGCGCGATCAACATGTCTTTCGCCAACCGGCAGGTGATTCTGCACAGGATTCGCGAAGTCTTCTCCGAGGTGCTTCGAAGGGATCCTGCGGATTTGGGACTTCGCCAGGTATACGACGTCGCTCATAATACTGCTAAGCTCGAAACTCATGTCGTTGACGGCCGGCAAAAACGCCTGCTGGTTCATCGCAAGGGGGCCACCAGGGCGTTTGGGCCGGGTGCCGAAGGGCTTCCGGCAGTATATCGCAAAAGCGGGCAGCCGGTGATTATCGGCGGAAGCATGGAGACCGGTTCTTACCTCCTTGCCGGAGTCGGTTCCGGAGATCAGACGTTTTTCAGCACCGCTCACGGAAGCGGCAGGACCATGAGCCGACGCCAGGCAAAGAGAATGTTCCATGGCAAGACGCTCCAGCAGGATATGGAGCAGCGCGGCATCTATGTCAGGACGGCCTCCTGGTCAGGGTTGGCCGAGGAAGCCGGACCGGCGTACAAGAATATCGACGAGGTGGTCGAAGCCACCGAAGCTGCCGGCATCAGCAAACGGGTAGCGCGGTTCGTGCCGGTTGGAAACGTCAAGGGATAGGCGGTATTTAGGGATTTGGGGATTTAGGGATTTTTAATTCATCAATTCCTCAATTCCTCAATTCCATATAAGACAGCAAAAATGGCCCAAATCCCAAAAACTCCCATCATGCTTATCACCGGAAGTCTTGGCAGCGGCAAGACGACCCTTCTTCGGCGCATCATAGATTCCGCCTCGTCTCCGCCCGCGGCGATTCTGCAAGCGGGCAACTTGGCTGCCGCTCCCAGCGGCCCCGCGGCGATTCTGCAAGCGGGCAAGTCGGCCGGCGGTTCAACCGCCTTTCGCATCGCGGTCCTGATGAACGAGTTCGGCGAGCTGGCGGTCGACAGCAGGGTAATCAGCGGTAAAAACATAGATATTATCGAGCTCTTAGGCGGGTGTGTCTGCTGCTCCATGACCGGGGAATTCGAGGCTGCCGTACGAGAAATAATTGAAACAATCGGGCCTGATTTGATTGTGGTGGAGGCTACGGGCGTAGCCGAATCGGACGCCCTGGTCTTCGAAGTCGAGGACAACCTTTCGCAAGCCCGGCTCAACAGCGTCGTTTGCATCGTGGACGCTTATCTCGGGATCAGATATCCCTATATTGGATACACGTCGAGAACTCAGGTTGCTTCAGCCGACATCATCCTGATAAACAAAGTCGACCTGGTAAAGCCGGCCGAGGCCGAAACGGTTGAGGCCCGGGTGAGAAAGTATAATAATCGCGCCGTATTCCTAAGGACCGTGAACTGCAGCGTTGATACGAATCTGCTCTTCGGGCAGACTTCCGGACCCACCGCCCTCTCCCCCCTTGAGCCCCCCGGCCCGTGGGCGGATGGGCAATCGGCAAATCGGCTGGCTGTCCCACCGCCCCGCCCGCCGCCGAAGGCAGCGGGCAAGTCGGCTGAGGCACTGCCGCCCCCGCCGCATTCATTTACCTGGACCACCGAAAAAACACTCGATCGCGCAAAATTCGATGAACTCGTTTGCGAACTCCCACAGGCTCTGATTCGCGCCAAGGGTTTCGTACGCTTCGAAGATGGGGGCCGCCTCTTTAATTACGTCGCCGGGAGGGCTGATTTCGAAGAATTTAACGTGGACAGGACCGAACTGGTCTTCATCGGCCATGGTCTGGACAGGCTTCGCCTGGAAATAGAGAACAGGCTGCACTGCTGCGAGGCGGGGGGCGGTGGGACCGCCGGCCGGGATTGACGACACTGGACTCGCCGCTACCTTCGGTGGCGGCCTGACGCACGATGAGGGTTATCCGAGCCGACCGTCGTGGGGAGGGAATGCGGAGACGAGGGTTCAGAGATTCAGGGATTTAGGGATTTTTCAATTCCTCAATTCCTCAATTCGCTAATCAGGGTGAGATAAATGCCGTTTGAGTTTCTCGATGAAATCGCCACGGCCGATGTTGCCCTCGAAGCCTGGGGGGATACAATCGAAGAGATGTTCATATCCGCTGCCGAAGCCACAATGAACGTGATGGTCGCAAATCTTGAAAAAATCGAGCGCCGGGAAAAGCGCGTAATAGAGATCGGCTCAGACGCCTTAGATATGCTGCTTTTTAACCTGCTCCAGGAAATCATCTTCTTTAAAGACGCCGAACAGCTTCTTCTTCGAATCCAGGATGCAAATATCGGATACGACAATGGACTTTATTCTGTAAGAGCAACCGGCTGGGGCGAGCAGATCAACCCCGAGCGGCACCAACTGATCGTTGACGTAAAAGCCGTTACCCTCCACAGGTTCAAAGTGGAGCACACCCCGCGCGGATGGGAGACCTTCATTATTTTGGACATATGATTTTTCCCCCGTAGCGTGGAGCGTTACAGCGACTACCCAAAAACCACACTAAATCTTGCCGGCGATAAATTCCATTACTTCCTTCCACCATACCTCATCTGCATACATAGACCAATCGTTGTGCCCGGCTTCCCGAAATGCCCACATCCTTTTGGGTTTGCTTGATAAGGAATTATATAAATTCCTTGCGTGCACGATTGGTATCACTTCATCCTGCTCAGCCCCGATAACGGCGATCCTCCCTTTGAATGAGCCCAGATTTCCGATGCTGTCATACGTGTCTTTGAGAAAGAACCGGACGGGAAGGAATGGGAATTTTTCTTTAGCAATGGAGGCAAGCGTGTCCCAAGGCGTGATAAGGATTACTCCGTCGATTTGGACAGATGCTTTCCCGGCTGCTTCCGCTGCGACCCCACAGCCCAGGGATTCGCCCAGTATGAAGAGCGGCCCGCCAAAATCTTCAAATGCAAGACGTGTTGATTCTATAGCATCAATTACAAATGATTTTTCCCCCAATTCTCCCTTCCGTCCTCCATACAATGGGTATTCCGCCAGAACGACACGATACCCCAAGGCACCAAGTGCTTCCACATAGAATGTCCTGTCGGCCGCGGTTCCACCATTCCCGTGAAATACGATCACCGTACCCTTTCCGGGTACGGGTTGGTTTGTGGCGACCAAACCACGATAATCAGCTCCGGATGACCGCCACAGCTTAATGCTATTTGCCCGAAGTAATGCTTCAGAGGGCGGTGATGAACTGGGATAGTAAAGAAGCTTATATTGAAAATTGCGGATCGAGCGGCTTACATAAGAAATGAGCGATATTGCTATTATGGTCAGCACCGACAAGCGGAACCATTGCTCTCCTGATTGGGGAAAAAGCTTCATAATTTACTCCCCGGCCTCCAGCCACTATCATTCACATATTGATCATGCATAGATTTCACCATGAAGAATACAAATAAACGAGAAGATTAGGGCAAATTATACCGCCTTCCGTCCCCGCGTCTTCTCCCCGGTTTTCCGTGTTCCGTTATTAAATTAGTGACAATTTTGTTCACATTTGTTATTCAGTAATTTTCCCAACTTCAAAAATGAATAATCGCGGTAATAGAGCAGGTTAAAGATGCCCGACGATTTTAGTTTAATTGAACTGAGAGCGTTGCACGAGATAGCAAGGGTCCTTTGCCGATCAAGCGAACTCAAGGACCAGTTGCAGGAAACTCTTGACGTTCTGAGTACGCGCCTTGGAATGGAGCGCGGGATGATTTCCGTTCTCGATTTGCACACCGGTGAGGCATGGCTTGATGTCGCCCGCGGGGTCGATGTGGAAACCGGACAAATCAGCTACCGGCCGGGCGAAGGGATCACCGGGAAGGTTGCTCAGACCGGTCGTCCCATGGCAATAGCCAATCTGGGCAAGGAAACTCATTTCCTCGACCGGACCGGAGCGCGCAAATCTTTGAACAGGGCCGAGCTGGCCTTTCTGTGCGTCCCAATCTTCTACCAGGGACGCTGCGTCGGCATTCTTTCTGCCGACAAGCTTGCCCACCAGGTCGAAGAGATTGGCGAAGAAGTCAAGACGTTGAGCGCGGTTGCTGAATTGCTTGGCAAGGTGGTCCATTTCCGTGCGGTCGAGGAGGAGAATAGACGCCTGAGGCGCATGCTTGCCGAGGCCAAGCGTCCGACTACCAACATAATCGGCCGTTCCAAGGTAATCCAGGAAGTTCTTCG
>Ga0187862_10001051_pt1 | contig 30009 bp, 28 predicted proteins | sample June2016WEW_10_1_FD_133003 | JGI IMG/M metagenome (GOLD analysis project Ga0187862, IMG submission 133003) | Peatland microbial communities from SPRUCE experiment site at the Marcell Experimental Forest, Minnesota, USA - June2016WEW_10_150 | ecosystem: Environmental > Terrestrial > Soil >...
CCGTCAGTTGGTGCCTTCAGTCCGGGCACGATCTCTTGTGAGTGCCCAGTCCGGGCACGGAACCCTCACTGCGCTTCGGGTTCGCGCTGTACACAGTGGAAGCACGCCGGATGCTTCAAGTTCCCGCCCGATTCGTTGTGAGGGCGCTTTGTGAGGCCGCATCGCTGTGCGACGAATGGTGAATAGAGAGAAGGCAGCAGTCAAGAGTGAGCAGTGGACGGGTATTCATGTCTCTTTGAAACATCTGTGCTCATCTGCGTAATCTGCGGATACATCTTTCGTCACTGGTCCCCTGACCTGTCGATGATCAGGCATCTACGGAAGCAGCCCTGCGAACTGAAGCCTGCAAAAGAAATAGTCTCAAAGCGGCCCAACCTATTGACTGATTATCTGATGATAACTATTCTTTGCGCTACCGCGCTGGAATTAACTTTAGAGGAGCGAGCGCAGAGGAACCTAAGATAAAGTGCAGCGCGGTTTTCATCTCTTTTCCAATTTTAATGTAAAAGGCCCAAAAAAAATTCCGGCGCTGCAGAACATGTAATCCAGCGATATTACAACTCAAACAGTTTTAGTCCAGAGGAGGAACGATCATGCCAAGAGGGCTCGTCGTCTTTGCATCGCGAACCAATCAGACACAAAAAATCGCTCAATTGATTGCCGAGGGAATGCGTTTCGAAGGATATGACATCGAGGTTCGTAATGCCGGCGAGATCGACAAAGCAGGCATTTCACTCGATGACTACAACGCAATTGTCCTTGGATCGGCTACCTATCATGGCGAGATGCTTCAATCCATGAAGACATTCTTATTTCTTGCCGAAAAAGCGAACCTCGAGGAAAAAGCCGGCGGAGCCTTTGGTGCCTTTGGATGGAGTGGAGAGGCGCCCGGGCGTATTTTCGATACCATGACACATATTTTCAAGATGAATATGGTGGGAGAGCCACTGATGCTGAAATCTGCGGATCTTGGCGGCGGGATCAAAATGGCTCAAGATTATGGGCGGGAAATAGCCAGAAAGGCACTCGCGTCTGCGTAGTGGATTCATCGAGAAAGGAAAGAAGAGATGGGGGCTGCAAAAACTACTGGTTCTCCAGCTATGTCAAAGATTAAAGAATCCGGTCTTCAGGTTACCCATCAGAGACTGGCCGTCTACGAGGCGCTTTGTAAAACCACGGAACACCCGACTGCCGAACAAGTACACAAGGAGGTAACGAAGCGATTTCCCATGATCTCCCTGGGCACGGTCTACAAGACCCTTGAAAGGTTACATGCCGTGGGACTGATAAAGAAAGTCAATCCAGTCAAAGATGTTGGCCGGTACGAGGCGAAGGCCCAATTGCATCATCACATGATCTGTGAGAAGTGCCAGTCGATTCTTGATATCCATGAACTTTCCGGGACGATCCCATTTCCCGAGAAGCCGGGGTTTAAGATTACACGCCATCAGGTCATCTTTCACGGCTATTGTGAAAACTGTGCAGATGACTAGCCGACAGGGAGATGCATCCGCAGGCGATCCCATATCGCTGCGAAGGGTTAGATTACGGGTCTGACACATCTTATTGGGGGTTTTTTCATGGAAATACCTGCATACGTAACGGTTGAAGAGGTCCAACGGGTTTGCGCACTCCTGAATATAAGGGACTGGACAGCACGGGGCGATTCGGCGGTTCTCCCCGAGGAGGCTCGAGTCATCATGTCCGAGGTAAACACGGAGGGAATGAATATCGATGCCGAAAGCTTCAGAAGGGGCCTCGAAGTCGAGCTGGAGCATGGAGTACGGTTCAAGGATGCAAATGTGACGAATAACCATCCCCTTCTGACCGGCAAGATCGTTCTGGCTCATCTCAAGGAGACTATGGATTATTATGAGCGGCTGGAAGTGGCGGAACTGGAGGGAGACCTGCTCAAAGCGGCTGTGGCCAAGAACGCGGCAAAAGTTGAGTCACTCTATAGGAAGTTGCTCGCTGCAAAGCTCGATCTTGCCAGGGTGGAGTCCGCATCGCTCCGCGATGAGTGAATAGTGAATAGTGAATGGGAGGAGCGAGGGGAGAGGAGACTCGATCGAGGATCAAACCAACCGAAGAAAGGGACCGTGTAAGGAATGTTCTGCAAAGAAATAAACCGGAAAAGCGTGGGGTGCCGTGCCCCCACACCCCCACGCCGCTGCGCGGCTCACTGTGGGGAGTGCGGGGCGAAACTTTTCTCCACTCTTTTGAGCTTCCGCAATTTTCAGAATTTTGCGCACACAATCTAGAAAGGGGTGCAAGGATGTATGCTCACGATGTGACGCTTTACGCTTTAAGTACCTGCAGCCACTGCAAAACCTGCAAGGAGTTCCTGAATGGCTGTGGTGTAAAGTATGACTGTATCGATGTGGATCAACTGGAAGGGGAAGAAAGGAAGATCGTTTTGGAGAAGATCAAGGAAATCAACCCGATGTGCGCTTTTCCTACGCTCATCATAGGCGGTAAGGTCGTTATAGGCTTCAGGGAAGAGCAGATAAAGGAATATCTGAACCTGTGAATAGTGAATGGTGAATAGTGAATAGTGAATGGGAGGAGCGAGAAGCGGGGAGCGGGGAAAAGTGAAGAGTGAAGAGTGAAGAGTGAAGAGTGAAAAATAAATTCCTCTCACAAGCGGGAATCCAGGGGTTTTGCCAACTAAATGATATTAAAGCTAAAGGCGCTGGACCCCGGCCCCCGGACTAGACACTTCCGGGGCAGGCTTCGCCGGGGTGACCGGGAGGTGATCGGGGTGAACGAAAAAAAGTAAGCCTGCGCTGTCCGGTAAGCCAGCGAGAGGTTGAATGGTACAACTTCTGCTACTTCGTTGAAAGGCTTGACAATGCTGAATGGCCCAAACAGCTTTAAGGCTGGTAGAGATAGGGCCTGCCTTTCGCCGCCTAAAATGAGTGTTTAAGGAGGATGCCATGAAGGTGAGAATCGACTACGGTCTGTGCATGGGCGACCGAAATTGCCACAAGGTTTGTCCTGAAGTTTTTGATTTTGACGAGGACCAGCTTCAATCGATCGTTCGTGTCGACAGCGTGCCCGCACATCTGGAGGGCAAAGTCAGAAAGGCAGCCGAGGAATGTGCGCCGGGAGCCATCGTCGTGGAGGAGTGATCCGTCTCACCCTCATAAGACGCCTGGATGGTTTTTCAGAGAATGTGTTGCACCTCGCCTTGGGGTGAGAACCGAACACCAGCAAACAGAAATTCTTTTCTTCTGAAGGCGATGAGAGGTACACCCTCATGGAACCAAGGGAAGCGCTCAGAGAAGAGCATGGCGCGACCATGAAGATGCTCGCAGCTCTCGAGAGGTTTATAGCGAAAGTTTTGGATTTAAATGGGAGCGAGACAAAAGACCTCGAAGCACTCATCGAATTCTTTGAGATTTATGTGGACCGGTATCACCACGGAAAAGAAGAGCAGGTATTGTTCCCAGCGCTGTCCCGCACTCGAACCGCCCGAATCGATTCTCTCATCGACGCGCTCCTGGAAGACCACCGCGAGGCCCGCACGAGCATGGAACATATAAAATCCAATGCGGTGTCCCTGCACTCCTGCCCTGAGGCTGACCGCTATAAATTCAGGGAAGAAGCCGATCGGTACGTAGACCTAGTCAGAAAGCACATCCGCAAAGAAAATTCGGAGTTACTTCCATTGATCGAAGAAAGGTTTTCTGAAACTGAAAGGTCGCAGATGGCCGGACAGTTTTATGATGTTGAGAAGGCGACCCTGGGTTCGAGCGGGCTCGAAGCATTTCTGGCCAGCGTCCGAAGACTTTCGCAGAAGTAAATCCCACCGCATCGCTACGCGAGGAGCAGAAAAAGCTTTGAAACGAAAATCTCCCCAGCCCACCCCTGCCCTCCTTTATGAAAGGTTCATCCCGAGTGTGTATCTACAAGTTGTGACGATGGCAGATTTTATGTAACTCCTTCAAAGTAAAAGAACCGGTTCGGTTTTGGCGGCCTGTTCCCGGGGTGGCGTCCCGCCAGGCTCGAGACTGACCCCGGGCTATATTATGCAGCCCCTTCGGGCCACCACTGGTACTCTGATGAACCATGGGGCACATACAGTATTTAAAAATACGGTACTCTACTACTTTACTCGGAATTGCTACCAGACGATAATCTGTTCCAACCCACAATCTAACCGAAAGGAGATATGGTCATGGTCCTTTCAGAAAACCCAGCATCGGTTGAGGACGTTGTGCGGGATATTAAGGAACAGAGTTGTCATGACCCGCAGTTGGTCGTTTTGATGGCCGACGACGATGAGGACGATTACATCCTGGTTAAAATCGCCTTTGAGGCAAACAACACCCCGGTAGATCTGCGGCGGGTTGAAGACGGGCAGGAAGCTATGGATTACCTTCTGCACACGGGCAAGTATCTGGCCCACGAGACTTCCCCACGCCCCGACGTCATTCTGCTGGACGTTGTAATGCCGGGAAAAGACGGTCTTGAAACATTGAAGGAGATAAAGGGGCACCCGTACCTGAGGAAAATTCCCGTAGTGCTGCTCACTTCATTGACGAAGCAGGCGCATGTGTCTTCCGGACTCAAGCTGGGAGCCGATTCTTTCATCATTAAACCCCATGGCCTCGACGAGATGGTCAGGCTAATGGGATCTCTTCACGAGTACTATTTCGGCATCGTCAGGCTGCCTGAAAAGCTATCGTGTTCCATTCCCTATGCCGGCCGGTGCAAAAGCTGTAATTCCTAGGCGTTGGGACCGCCAGCCAGGATCGCCACTGCCTGCGGCTGTGGCACAACCAGGATCTCGACGCTATCCCCGGCCTGTCCATGACCAAAGGCGGTACCCCTTCCGGCTAAAGCTGGTGCAAGGGATGACCATATTATGTACGCCTCCGCGCAACCCCCTCCCTTCGGCAGGCGAACTTGTCCTGAGTTTCCGAAGGAGGGCAAGCTCTTTCCTTGCCAAGACGAAAAATGCCTTTCTTTTAGGTCAAAAATCCGAATCGAAAACTGCTGGTGACTTATAAAGTCAAATTCTCCTACGTTCATAAGGTGAAATTCTCTTACGTTCATAAGGGTTTCCGGATGGACACCAGTTAGTATTTATCGAGAATTCATTACCCGGCCATTTCAGCTTCCAGTTTTTCCAGGGCGGTCCTTGCGAAATCGATGTCCGGATCGAGTTCCAGAGCCATGCGGTAAAGCTGGATGGCTTCCTGCTTGTGGCCCAGTTCTCTCAGGTTAGATCCTATATTGGCGTAATCTATTGCAGAGCCGGGATCCAGTTCTATAACCCGTTCAAAGGCAGCGATCGATTCATTGTGTTTCTTCAGTTTGAAATAGCAGAACCCCCGCAGATTGTAGATTTCCTTGAGTTCGGGGTTGGCCTTTTCGGCAAGGCCGAGTGCATCCAGAGCTTCTTCGTACCTTTCCAACTCTTTGAGACACGAGGCAATGTGCACGTAGATGCTGCCGATTTCACCCGGGTCGGGGGATTGATCGAGAGAACGCTGGAGAAGCCGCAAAGCGGTCTCCGGGTGCCCGTTCAGTTCGAGGCTGTGGGCCAGAAAGAAAGTTAGATCATAACGCGGCCCGAAGGTGGACAGGAGGCGCTCCATCTGCGGGACCATCTCGTCTTCGGCAAGCCCCCGCAGCATGGTACGCGCCGCGTGCTGCGGAAAATCCGTGTTGCGGGTGTGATCCAGAAAGTGCGCCCCCGGGATGATCGTGTAAACTGCCGGGACCTGCAGTCGCGGATGCGTGACATTGATCACCAGGACCTGAAGGCCGATTTTTGCCAGAGCAGCCGTGCACCTTTCGATTTCCACCCGGATGTTGTTGTCGTCGTGGTTCGGAAGGTCCCGGATCGAAACTTTCCCGTTGCTTTTCATCAAATAGGCAGCTTCTTCCAGGTTGGCATACTTTGGAAGCGTGGGCCGATACGAAGTATGGCTCTGGAAGTCCCCGGCGAGCTGCGCTATTTCGGTGAGGGCCCGGCAAAGAGATTTCTCGGGATTGGAGGTGGTGCCGGCCGTAAAGACGATCTCGCTTTTTTCCGGGAAGGTGGACGGGTCGTAGGCGAGCGCTCCCACGGTAGGAATCCCGGTATCGAGAGAGAAGTCCCGCAGAAACAACTCGATTCCTTTTGCCCGAAACTTCTTTACGAGTTCGATTGCAGCGGGGTCGCGAAGGGAATCGACATCAATTTCAGGGGTAACCAGCATATCGTTGCTTATGATCGAGCCAACGTGTCTTTCGACCACCTCGCACAGGGACTGGAGGATTGCTTCCTCGAGGGTGTTTCCGGCAGCCGGCCCGTTATACTCGTTAATGGTGTAGAACCAATCGATCGGCACCCATTGCTCCCTGCCGAGCAAAAGGTTTCGGGCCTTGACCCACCGGAGCGGCAGATCGTCGAGAAACTGCCGGCAAAGCTCCAACGGCGTCTGAGAATCATACACCGATTTTTTCAGATCGTCCGCCGAGACCGCAAAGTCGTCGAGGGCGCTGCGCCGGAAAGTGGAAAACGGAAACTGTTGAATGAATGCAAAGAAGCTAAAACGCTCCATCAGCTCCATCAGAGCGCTGGCTTCGGATTGCTGCGGGGTGGCGCCTTTGCCCATCTGTTTTTGCGTCCCGGTGAACCGGATCGCGTCCTCGCCGCAAAGACTAATGTATATGGGGATGTCCAGCCTGCCGGAATCGATTCGCATAGTCCTCGCCAGAACATTCATATCCAGCCCGGCCAAACGTTGCCTCACCCACGAGATCGTCTGCTCGGGGGTCCTCGTTTTATCCTGATCGTGGCTGTACTTTTTGAAACTGTCCTTTATTTCGATGTTAGAAGTCATTCAATCTCCGTTAATCTTTTTATCGCTCCGCGATGAATGAACAGTGAATGGTGAGTAGTGAATAGTGAGCAGAAAAAAATAACTCATTTTGGTGGACCCTCACTTCGTTCAGGTCCGGGCTTAATACTCCAGCCGTTGGTTAATGCTTCAAGTCCGGGCACGATCTTTTGTGAGTGCCCACGCTCACTTCGCTTGCGTTCGCGCTAATCGTTCGGAAGCATGTGAGATGCTGGACCCTCACTTCGTTCAGGTCCGGGCTAATGAGCCAACCGTTAGTTGGTGCCTTCAGTCCGGGCACGGAACCCTCACTGCGCTTCGGGTTCGCGCTGTACACAGTGGAAGCACGCCGGATGCTTCAAGTTCGCGCCCGATTCGTTGTGAGGGCGCTTTGTGAGTGCCCACCCTCACTTCGTTCAGGTCCGGGCTAATGAGCCAACCGTTAGTTGGTGCCTTCAGTCCGGGCACAGAACCCTCACTGCGCTTCGGGTTCGCGCTGTACACAGTGGAAGCACGGTTCATGCTTCAGATTCGCGCCCGATTTTTTGTGAGGGCGCTCTTGTGAGTGCCCACCCTCACTTCGTTCAGGTCCGGGCTAATGAGCCAACCGTTAGTTGGTGCCTTCAGTCCGGGCACGGAACCCTCACTGCGCTTCGGGTTCGCGCTGTACACAGTGGAAGAACGCCGGCTGCTTCAAGTTCGCGCCCGATTCCTTGTGAGGGCGCCTTGTGAGGGCGCTTTGTGAGGGCGCATCGCTACGCGAGGAGCAGTGGCCAGGTACACGTTTGCCGGATGAGCCTACAGAGAGGCGCACATCCTGTTGCCATTTATGTTCGGCTAACCCGGCATGAACGGTGACTTTCATTTTGTCAATTAACAACCACTTCATCTTCCTGTTCTTCGTTTTTGCGGATCAGTTCCAGAAGCTGCGCGGCGGTTCGGGAGGAAGTGTAGACGCGGGGAATGCCCTTTATTTTGGTGAAATCCTGCAGGCTCCTCGGCCGCTGGAGAGCAAGCCTGAGAAGCGTATCGTTCGTCAGGATCCTGAATGGCGCACGGTCACGGCGCCGGGCCTCATGTTCGCGGAACAGATACAGCGCCTTAAGGATGCGCTTTCCGACCACGTCCAGGGACTGCGCCCCGTAGATGTGCAAAAAATCTCCAGGGCGGAAATGTTTTTCCGTGATCTGCTGCAGGCACAGCTTTTCAAAGGCTTCGCGGGCCACTTCGAGGAGCTGTTTTTCGTCGAGTTCCGCGACAAGCTTGTGCCTCAGAGGAATAAGAAAATGGGTATCGAAACGAGCATATTCGATCTGCTCGTCCCTCAGAGGGCGCCTGCCCCAGTCATAGCGCTGCCATTTCTTATTGAGACTTATGCCGAAATGTTCCAGAAGAATCGGTGCAAGCCCCAGTTGCTTATATCCCAGAATTTTCGCGGCGATTGACGTATCGAAAACATTGTGCACCGTGAATTTGAAATCGCGTTTGAGCCCGGCGATATCATTGGGAGCTGCGTGGAAGATTTTTTCTATGTCCGGGTTGGAAACGATTTTTCCGAAAGCTTCGATATTGCCGACCGAAAACGGGTCGATTATGTAGTCCTGCTGCTCGGTAGACACCTGAATGAGGCAAATTCGGTTAAAATAGGCATAAAAACTGTTGGACTCTGTGTCGATGGCAACATGAGCGGATTTTTCGACGGTAGCTATAAGTTTTGAGAAATCATGCTGGTTTTCAATCAGAGCTACGCTATTCAATTTCATGATATAGGTTTTCCGCCCTTTTCTCCTGTGTTATTTTAAGGCAAGAAAGTGAGGCCGAATGAACGCACGCAAGGGTGAATGCCTCAAACCGACGCGCCGACTCGCCCGGCACAAACCCCACCATGGTTTCTATACCCCGTTTCAGGAGTTAGATCAACTCTTTAGACAAAATTTTCCATCCCCTCCAAAACATTTAGCAAACATCGACCCATTCCTGGAAAAAAACGGGGCCCATCCTCCCAGGATCAAAGGCGAAGCCGATGAGGAATCCCTTTTTCAGACGGCAATGGCCGATGTAAGCCCCCTGCCCTCCGCGCACTGTGAAAAGGTCCCGCTCCAGCCAAGCCAGAAGAAATATCCGCGTTTTTTCGCCAGAGAGGAAATCGAAGCCTACACTCAATTGGTAGACCTGGTAGCCGGTGAGGGGCCCTTTGAGCTTTCGAGTTCGGATGAATACATCGACGGCGCTGTTCTGGGCATCTCGCCCGAGGTTTTAAAGAAGCTGCGGGAGGGCTATTTCAGCTACCTGGACACTCTCGACCTTCACGGACTCAACCGGCAGCAGGCTCGAGAAGAAGTCAGGGACTTCATCATGGAGTGCTTTGCCGCCCGGCGCAGATGCGTACTGATAATTGCGGGAAGAGGCCTCAATTCCAAGGACAAGGAACCGGTGCTCAAGAACAATTTGCCCGCCTGGCTAACGCGCGCGCCCCTAAAAAGGGTGGTCCTGGCATTCGCCTCGGCCCGTTCCTATGATGGAGGCTGGGGCGCATTCTACGTCCTGCTACGCAAAAATGAGGGCAAAGCCCCCGTGGTTACGCCGGCTCGATGATATTCTCATTCATCAGCCATTCAAGGGCCTGGCAAAGCGGCAGGCCCACGACATTCGTATAGGAGCCTTCGACAGATTTTACCAGAAAAGCCCCGATCCCCTGAATGCCGTAGCCTCCGGCCTTGTCCATCGGTTCGCCCGTCCTGACGTACGCCTCTATTTCTTCGGTCGAAAGATCCTTAAAGTCAACCCTCGTAGTAACCGATCCGCTCCTGCAAAGCTTGCCCCCCGGCCCGATAAGGCACATGCCCGTAATTACCTCATGTACTCTGCCGCCAAGGGCATCGAGCATCCGGACAGCCTCGGGGGAATCCGAGGGTTTTCCGAAGATGCGGCCGTCGAGTACAACTATGGTGTCAGCTCCCAAAATCCATGAACCGGGGTGCAGAGCAGAAATGGAATCGGCCTTGAGACAGGCCCATCTCTCGGCAACTTCAGCAGGACTTTTTCCCGGTTCGGCCGTTTCACCCAACCAGACCGATTCGTCTATCCTGCTCGGATGCACTTCGAATTCAACGCCGACGGAGAGAAGCAAACGTTTTCTGCGCGGCGATTCCGAGGCGAGAATAAGGGGCCGGAGCGTTTTAAACATCGACTACGCCAGAGCCAGCATCCGGTCCAGGGCTAACCTGGCGCCCGCCTTTATCTGCACGGGGACTCCAACCACATTCATTTCGCCAAGATTTTCAATCACCTGCAGCAGATTTGCCAGGTTTATCTTGAACATATTGGGACAGAGTGAATAATGCAAGTCGAGCACCTTCTTGTCCGGATATTCAAATGCCAAACGATGGATCAGGTTTATTTCCGTACCGATGACGATTGTCGAACCCGCAGGCGCCTCCCTTACATATTTCACTATATAGCTGGTTGACCCGCACGCATCGGCCTGCGCCACAACTTCTCGAGTGCATTCGGGGTGCACGACCACCCTGGCCCCGGGAAACTCGGCCCGCATCTTTTCGATCTGATCGACCGTAAACCGGGTATGCACCAGGCAATAGCCATCCCAAAGGATCATCCTGGCGTGCCTGAGCGTTTCAGGATCGTTTCCGCCCAAAGTGATACCGGGCGTCCAGACAACCATCTCTTCAGGGGCTATCCCAAGATCGTGACCAACATTATGGCCAAGGTGCCGGTCGGGGAAAAACAAAATCTTCTCTTTTTGCCCGAAAGCCCACTTTACAGCTTTGTCCGCGTTGGACGAAGTACAGACGATACCGCCGCGATTGCCGCAAAAAGATTTCAGTTCGGCGTCCGAGTTCATATAGACAACCGGAGTGATCGAACCCTGCCCGGCAACAGATTCGATCTGCTCCCAGGCCGATTCCACGGTTTGAGCTTCCGCCATTCCAGCCATCCAGCATCCTGCTTCCATGTTCGGGATCTGAACTACCTGGCCAGGCTGCGCGAGAATCGCGGCGCTTTCGGCCATGAAGTGGACTCCGCAAAAGACTATGAAGCGGCAATCCCGATCTGCTGCCGCTTTTCTGGACAACTCGAACGAGTCCCCGACGAAATCGCCCAGCTCAACGATTTCTTTCCGCTGGTAATGGTGGGTCAGAATAATCAGTTGTTTGCCGAGTTCCCGCTTCAGGGCCCGAATTCTCTCGACTATCTCCGCGTGGTTTAATTGAGCTCTGTTCGTCTGCATGGTCTACCTACCCACCTCTGAATTCACTTCCGGGGATTGAAAAAGTCAAAATAGCCGCCCGCCTCATCGCATGCAAATGGAATTCAGGGGGCGCACTTATAGATAATCCGGAAAAGCGTGGGGAGCTTTTTTCACTTTAAAGATACCCCACACCCCCTTCCGCCTCTGGTCATTGACAGATCAGGGATAGCGTCGAGATATTCCGCTCGGCCCTCACGCGCCTGTGGTCATGGACAGATCAAGGATAGCCTAGAGATTTAGGGGGAAATTCCCCCGCTCATTTGAGCTTTCGCAACTTACAGAATTTTGCGTTCACAATCTCTCCGTGCTTCATCCTGCAGGACCAGGGGCGTCAACCCTGGCGATGCTGTCTCCGCAGCGAATGACACCCCCTTCGATTACCCTGGCAAAGACGCCCTCGCGCGGCATGATGCAGTCTCCGGCCTGGTAGTAGATCGCGCATTTCTTCAGGCATTCCTTGCCAATCTGAGTGATTTCCACCAGGACCGACTTGCCCAACCTGAACCGGGCGCCCACCGGCATGTGAACCCAGTCGACCCCTTCGGTTGCAACATTTTCGGCAAAATCTCCGAAGCCGACTGAGAGGCCGGCGGCTTTAGCCTTCTCGATGCTCTCCATTGCCAAAAAACTGACCTGCCTGTGCCATGCCCCCGCATGCGCATCCCCCTCGATGCCATGTTCCGTCACCAACAGCGCCTGCTCGACAGGTTCCTTCCGAGTGCTTTTTTTTTTGCTGACCGCAATCGATCTAATTATCATTCAAGGTTACCCGCATCTCCGCCCTGACATTTACCCCGACGACGGCGATTACAGCTCACATTCTTTTTCATCGACCCGAGCAGGCGACCTATTCATAAGATCTCTGAAAGTGATCGTGTCAAGCCTTCCGCGAATGGCATCGGTCGCCTCCATCCAGAGGAGTCTGGTAACGCAGTGGCTGGAACGGACGCACTCTTCGGGATTTTGAGTACACCTGGTAAGCTTCAGGCCGCCTTCCAGAAGCCCCACGACCTCTCCCACGGTAATCTCTTCTGGAGGCCTGGTGAGCATGTGCCCGCCTTTGGGGCCGCGAACGCTCGCAACGTAATCCGCCTTTTTTAAGGAGATTATAATTTGTTCGAGGTACTTTATCCCTATACCCTGCCTTTGGGCAACAGACCCAAGTCGAACAGGCCCTTCCGATGCATGAAGAGCCAAATCCAGCAAGAGTCTGACTCCATAGCGGCTTCTCGTGGACAGCTTCATATCAGCTCCAAGGTGGGTCAAAAGAAAAATTATCCCCAATATTTTAGTATAGTATATATTTAATATCTTCGGGGTCAAGAGATAAACGGGACGGCAGAAACAGAATGAAACGTTCCCGCCCGGAGGTGGGAGATTCGAAAAAAAGCTTGGCCTTTTGCCCGGCAATGTTATTTTTATCTGGTCCACAGAGGAATGCATCCCGCTGACGGCCCCGTCCAGGAATGCCGGGGAGAGCATTTCACCAAATGATGGCTTACTGTTGTTAACCAGTCTGTCATACGAGGAGCAACCATGCATTCAAGAACCCTTGTACTGAGATTCCCGAAAGAAATCGTCGATAAACCCATCATAAGCAACCTGGTGCGCGACTATGACCTGGCTTTCAATATCCTGAAGGCCCAGATCTTTCCTCGAAAAGAGGGAATGCTGGTAATGGAACTGCAAGGCAACGCCGATAATTTTGACAAAGGGATCCAATATCTCGAACGGGTGGGCGTCCAGGTAGAACCGGTCGGACAGGGAATTCGCCGCGACGAGGAAAGATGCTACCAGTGCGGGTCCTGTACGGCTGTCTGCCCGACCGGGGCCCTGCACGTGAAGAGACCGCAGATGGAAGTCGAATTTGAATCCGAGCGGTGCAGCGCTTGCGAGCTATGCGTGAAGAGCTGCCCGGTCAGGGCCATGATCGTTACTTTCGATAAGGAGCTTGCCTAAGGAAGAACATTGAACAGTGAGCAGTGTACAGTGAAAGAGCAAGAAGCAAAAAGATTTTGACAGGAGTAAACAGGATTAACAGGATTGGAAAACCTCCAGTTTGGGGATTGCAGAAGACGGAAGTTTCTGCTCCCTCCTTTAAAAAAGGCGGGCATCTCCCTTCCATCGGCGAATTTTTCTGAGTTTCCGAAGGGAGGGCTAGATCTTTCCTTGCCGGAACGACAAATACCTTTCTCGACAGGAACAAAGTTCCTTACCCCTTATTAACTTGCAAAGGCAGGTTATGAAGCTTCCAGGTCAAAGAATCCGAATCGGAAGCCTTGGTGGCGTGGGATCCCGAAAAGGTGAAATTCTCCTGCGTTCATAAGGTGAAATTCTTCTACGTTTATTCGGTGTTTGCGGATTCACACTAGCCAGCAATCCTGTCATGTCTTAGTTTTGGGAGATGTTTGTTCAAGCTGCCGAAATGGGCTCCAAACCGGGATGGAGATCGAAATGCATGAGAAAAAGCGTTCCCACAGTACTTCAAGAGAGACAAGGCATGCCCCCATGGAATTTGCGGACAAATCCGAGGGGAGGGCAAAAGTTGAACTAGTGCTCAAATGCGATACTATGGGAAGCGTTGAAGCCGTTTCCGCTCTGCTTGCCAATCTGAAGCTGCCCCAAGCCGAAGTGCAGGTGATTCAATCCGGTGTGGGGAACATAACCAAACAAGACCTGCTGATGGCTTTGACCGGAAGCAAGCTTGTCATCGGATTCAACGTGGGGGTCACCCCAAAGCTGGAACAGTGGTTAAAAGAACATGGGGTCGAGGTGCGCCTCTATGACGTAATCTACAGGCTGGCTGAAGATGTCAAAGCCATTGCCCAGAATGTGGCTCCGGTCGAGACCGAAGAGAGGGTCCTCGGAAAATGCGAGGTGATCGCCACATTCAAATCGAAAAAAGGAGGGGTGATACTAGGCTGCGAGGTCGTTGAAGGCACCGTTCAAACCGGAAAGCATTTTCGGGTGGTAACGGCGATGGGACCGGTTCACAGCGCCAGAATCGAATCGCTCCAGATCGAGAAGCAGCAGGTAAAGGAAGCCAGGGCGGGACAGCAGGTGGGCGTGCAGGTCTCCGGTTCGAGCCTTGGCAAGGTCGGCGATTTCATCGAATGCTACGATGAAATCACCCCCAAAATAGCGAGATGGTCGCCCAGGGGCAGCATTATACATATGGGATCTTCATGACCCGTCTGCGACATTGGGGACACCTGTATCCGCCGTTTTCCACGTTGGCGCCGGCAATAACGTCTGAGACAATCGACTTTTCGAAACTGGGAGGTGACAGGTGGCAAAACCGGTGACAGTCACAATAGCTGAAAATATTGCAACTGTATTGCTGAACAGACCTCACGCCTACAACGCGTTCGATTTTGAATTAATAGAGAGCCTTGCGCAATACATGACCAGCCTTGCAGCAGATCGAAATATCCGAGCTGTCATCATCTCCGGAGAGGGCAAAGCTTTCTGTGCCGGCGGAGATCTGAAGTATGTCCTCTCAATGCCGCAAGGGCCATCGGCTGGTTTTCACGAACTGGCCGCTCGTTTTCACCAGGCCGTTCTGGAGATTCGCCGGATGCCAAAACCCGTCATCGCCGCAATTAACGGAGCAGCGGCCGGCGGGGGTTTTTCGTTGGCGCTGGCATGCGATTTCAGGGTAATGGCTAAATCCGCCTTTTTGCGGCAGGCATACACATCCAACGGACTGAGCATTGATGGTGGGGGTTCATTTGTGCTGCCCAGGCTGGTGGGGTTGGGCCGCGCGCTGGAGATAATGGCATTTGATCGGCCAATTTCTTCGGAACAGGCGATGGCCTGGGGGTTGGTAACCAAGATCGTAAAGGATGAAGACGTCATCAAAGAGGCAACTGAAATGGCTCAAGAGCTTGCAAGCGGTTCTTCAGCTTCTTTCGGATGGTCCAAAAGGCTGCTCACGGACTCCTTTGATTCTTCATTCGAAACTCAAATCGAACGGGAGCGCGAGGGCCTTAGTGCTTGCGCAGGAACCGCCGAGGGAATGGAGGGACTGAAAGCGTTTTCAGAAAAACGCAAGCCGGTGTTCGCATCGCGGTAGACCTTATTTAATGCGCAGTTTCAGGAGGGCGTGCAGAACAGTGTTTCCGCGGGGAGACCAGGCGAAGAAGCTGACCCGACCTACCGTTTAGAGGTGAAATCATAGATCAGAAATGTCGTTGTGCGGGCAACGGGCTGCGTGGTCCTGAGATAGCGAATGGCGGTCAGTGCCGATTCTGCAACGTGGCGCCCCTTTTTAGGATTCTCGATGATGTAGCCGCCATAGAGATTGGTTGTGCCGACAGCCAAATAGCGTCCACGAAACCGTGCAATAAAACCATCGGGCCCCTGGAAGTCACCGTCGCTCATCGAAACCAGGTTGAAAGGTCCCTTTAACCGATCTGGATCGGCGCCGAAATACCAGACATCCAGGTTTTCGATGCCATTTCGCTGCTGCCAGTCGCGGAGTTCACCGATCCCCTGGCCCCAGTCATAATTGGAATCGCTGAGCAGTTTGTAACCTTCTGCGGTGCCGCCCCACAGCTCGTTGACATAACAGAGCGCATTGGGCCAAACAATGACCGATGAAGCCGCAGTCCAAAACACACAGCAAGCCACAGCCCCTGCGGCCAAATGTCTTCGCCAACCGGGCGCCATCGCAGCGATCATGTTAGCAGCCGCACCTGCCGCACCTATTATAAAAAAACCGATCAGCGGCAAAACCAATCGGATGCCGAGTTGCACCCTGAAGGTGACGCTGAAAAGAATCAGCACCGCCGTTATCGCGGTCACCCAATTCCACAGCGCTTTTGGCCTGACAATGGCAACAAGCAACGGCAAGGCCAGCAGAGACGCCGTCAACTTCATTGTCAACGCCACAGGAAAGTAGTACCACAGGGCGCGAGGGTCGGTCCGGCCGGCTATGAACACACCCTGTCCGATATTGTTGTGTTTGATCTGATAAGCGACTGCCTGTGCGCCATTGCTAAAAATCCGCAAATGGTCCGCCACGTAGACCATAACCGATGCCATGGGGCCGGAAGGCAGAGCCTTCGCCCATTCCACAAAACCGGGTTCGGGGCGCCAATCGCTACCGCAGTAGATGAGCATCAGGAGAAATCCCAAACCAAAAATCTGCTTCAAGTCGCGGCGAAACGGACCAAGTTCTGCGTTGAGCCGCCTAAACAATTGCATCACCCCGCCGTTTGCCTGGACGGCGAATGGATGTTTGAGCCCCGGCCGGTCCAATTCGATCACCAGTAAGCATAACGGGCCCAGCACCAATGCCGAGGCTTTAGCCAGCAGGGCCAGCCCGAACAAGAGGGACGGAAGGCCCACACGCAGCCACCACCCGGATGTGCGCCCCTCACGGAAGTGATAAACGAGTGCGAGCATGCAGGCAGTGATCGCCACATCGGTTGTCGCCAGGCTTGCGTGGGCCAGCAGGGACGGTTCAAAGGCAAGCATCGCCACAGCCAGCCGCCCTCCCCAAGGCCCTGCGAGGCCCCGTCCCACCTTCCAACCGTAAAACAGCACGGCCCACCAAAACACCAGAGTCCCAGCGCGAGCCACGGGCAGCATCCGGTCAAATTCCGAGAACAGATCAAAATGCCGGCCTCGCCACAACTCCCAAACATATAGCGGCAACGTCGTCACATCGACCGGCAAAGGCATTGTGCCAATTCTGGTCAAAGCCCCGCTACCGCCCAGATGCCAGGATTTAAGGCCTAGAAGCAGATACGTGGGTTCGTCGGAGGTCGCACCTGTGTGAGCGGCGGCAAGCACGCAGTAGGCCGACGAAAGAAAGCCGAATACGATGAGCCAGGGCAAGTCGCGAACCCATGCGTATTTGGATTCATGCTGCATATGTCAGGTTCCCTGAAATTAAAGACCCGTTGAAATGAACAAGTGAAAAACCGTCCCCCTCTCTTTGCCCCTCTCTACCCGGACCCGCCCTTTGTGCATCTCGACTATTTCCTTTACGATCGCCAGTCCCAGGCCCGTACCTTCGATCTCGTCCGATGCGCACTGCCGGTGAAACAGTTTGAATATAGCGCTGCCCTCATTAGCCTGAATGCCGATTCCATCGTCTTTTACCGAAAAATTATGGAAATTTCCGGCTTGCTCGTAGCCTATTTCAACAGTAGTGAGCCCGTCGCCTCCATATTTGACGGCATTATCGATCAGATTTCTGAAAACCCTGAGCATGGAAATTTTGTCCGCACGCACAAGCGGAACCCCTTTGGGCTCGTGCAGGTCTATGCGCCGCACTCTCAGTCTGGCCGAAAACTCGTCCCGCAGCATGTGAAAGACCTCAGCCATATCTATCTCTTCAATCTTGAGCGGGGTTTCCTTTGCGGCGATAAACAGATTGATTGCATCAACGAGGGAGGCCACATGCTCGGACGCCTTCATTATCTGGTCACAAAAGCCGGCGCCTTTCTCACCGAGGGTCCCGGCGAAGTTTTTCTGCAGAAGTCCGGCAAGCCCGTAAATTCCGATCGAGGGACTTTTCAGATCGTGTGCAACGGAGTAGGCAAATATCTTGAGCTTTTCAGAGCTCATTCGAAGCTCTTCGGCAATTCTGCTTCGCTCGGCGACTTCCTGCCGCAGGTTGCGGTTCGCCTCCGCCAGATCAGCGGTCCTTCTCTGCACACGCGCCTCGAGTTCGTCGTGCGCTCTTTGCAGCGCTTCTTCGGCTTGTTTGCGCTCGGTTATGTCGAGCAGCACGCCAACCAACCCTGCGACATTGCCTTCGGAATCCGTAAAAATTCCCTTTGTTATGATGACATCACGGTCTTGCCCATCCGGATAAGTCACCCTTGTTTCGTATATCTTTTCACCGGGCCGCTCGAAAAGCTCTGCATCGTGCTGCTCATATCGAGCGGCAAGCTCCGGAAAGATGTCAGAGGCGGATTTTCCGATTATGTCGCCCCTGTCCAATCCAACTCGCCGCTCGAACGCTTTATTGCATCCCAGGTACTTTCCGCCCTTATCTTTGAAAAAGATCGCGTTGGGAATGGTGTCAATCAATATCTGCAGGAACTGAAGCTGATCCCGCAGAGTCTTCTCGACTTCACGGCAGATTTGCGCCACCGACTCGAGTTCCGAGACTCTGGCGCGCAGCCTTTGAAGTTCGGCCTCCAATTCCACTTCTCGATTTTCATTCCACATCCAGGGTCTCCCAGTCCGGACAAGGTGTCTGTCTCAGAGTTTCCGTCCGTAAAGGGTCCTTTTCCGCCATGGCGGGCGGCTGGGCCGCAGCCGGGATAACCACTCAATCCTTCGGCGGCGGCACAGGCAGGATCTCTACGCTCCGCCCGTTCAGCAGGCTCAGGGCAAGCTCTTTTCTGGCACCTTTCGGTGCGGCGCTGGGCAATCCGGAAATGACGGGGCGCCAAACTGTACGCGCCAGGACGAAAAATGCCTCCTTTCCGAATCGGAAAATGCTAGTCTCTTATAAGGTGAAATTCTCCTACGTTCATAAGGTGAAATTCTCCTACGTTCATCCGGGTTTCCGGATGGACACCAGTTACTAAGACATGTCATACGAGGAATTAAACCTTGCTTTTCGGCGCCGGTCAATACCATACGAGTGACAGCAACAGAGTCGGGCATAAACGCGGGACTTGTCCAACCGGCAACTCAGGCTAAAATTAATTCATCTTGTGCCTTGCTCATCTTGTGATTGACGGAGCAGGCTGCATCACATATTGTGCTTTACCCGACGCATTTTTCGGTCTACCCGTCGGGGAGCGAGCAGTCTGGCTCAACGCCAACAGCCCGAGCTGATCCGTCCAAGGGAAATCCCTGAACGCAAAACCGCAAGTGCAGGATCGGCAGTCAGCGCAGAGTTTTTTCACTCAATAGAATCGCACACCGGATGGAGAAAAGAGATGAAAAATAGGGGATGCATCAATTTTTTTCAAATTATTATCTGCACGTTCATTTTTTTGCAGTTTAACGGACCTTTTTATACCGCTTCTGCTGACCAATTTCCGCCTGCGAAATTCACCCTACCCGCCCCTGATTCTTCCTCGGCGCAGAAATATCTCGGTCTGAAGGCGATGGAGCCTTTTAAAGTCAGTGATATAAAAGCGAAGCTGGTGGTTATCGAGTTCATGAGCGCGCTTTGCCCGCACTGCCATGTCAACGCGCCCATAATGAACAATATCTACAAATCGATCCAGGGGGACTCAAATCTGGCCGATGTAAAGGTTATAGCGATAGCGATGGACAATCAAAAAGCCGAAGTGGAAGCCTACAAAAAAAAGTTCAAGACTCCTTTTCCGATCCTGCTTGACGAGGATATGGCAATTTCGGCTTCTATGGAGGGTGTGCCGACGCCAACCACCATGATCGTTTCGACTGACGACTCGGCAGTGCTCTATAGCCACACGGGCGTCATTCAGGACCCTGACAAGTTCTTAAAGCAGTTGAAGACGTTGCACAAAAAGAAATAGCGATAGCAATGACCGATGCCGAACTTGAAAACAGAAAGGTTTTGCTGAAGAGCGTTGTTTTTCGGGATTTGCCCCCTGAAGAACTGGACGAGCTTGCCCGAACGGTCAAGAGCAAGGTTGTGCGACCGAAGGAGATCATTTTTAATGAGGGAGACCCGCCGGACGCTTTCTATATCATCGCTTCGGGTCGAGTCAGGACTTACGTACGGCATAAAGACAAGATCGAGAGGGAACTCGCGGTACGCGGACCCGGCGATCACTTCGGCGAGGTGGCTCTTCTGGCGGGGGACACGCGTACGGCCAATGCAGAAAGTCTGGTCGAAACACGGCTCGTTGTGCTCTCGAAGGAGCAATTTGACCGCCTCCTGCGTGATTACCCGGACCTTTCGAGGAACTTCGTGCGGGAAATGCGGGGCTGGCTTATAAAAGACCAGGAAATCATCGAGGAAGAAGCCGCTGCGGTAATAAGGGCTTCGCGGGTGTACTGGTTCGATTTTGTGCTTGTCATCGGGGTAAGCGTGCTCCTGGCGATAACCTTTAACTTCTCGAATCCTTACGGAATTCCACTTATCCCCGAGCGTCCCGAGGCAGTTCCTTCGATCAGCGCCTCTGCGGCAATGCAAGATTACCTGCAGGGACAAACGCTCATTGTCGACGCCATGCCCAACAATTTCTACCGGAAGCTGCACATACAGGGCGCAGTCAACATGCCAATGGCGCTTTTCGATATCGTCTACCTGATAAGTTTCTCGGAAGAAAATAAGGACAAAGAGATAGTGGTTTACGGCAACACGATAAGCAGGCCGTATGATCTTGAAATTGCAGCTAAACTGCTTCTCCGGGGATATAAGGATGTGAAAGTTTTGGACGGTGGCCTTCAGGCCTGGGAGGCCAAAGGTTATCCGGTCGAGCAAAAGGTTTCGAGATGATCCCGGCTTTTATTGAACAAATGATAAAGAGTGAGTATCTCGCTTTTGCACTGAGGGTGTACCTGGGCTATTTCTTCATCTACGCCAGTTTGAGCAAGATACCGTATCCTGCACAGTTCGCAGAAGCAATAGCAGAATACCGGCTGATTCCCTACATGCTTCTGAACCTGGGAGCCGTCATACTGCCGTGGATCGAACTCGTCACCGGCCTTTTTTTGATCATCGGTTTCAAGTCCCGCTCGTCCATAATAGTGATCGGACTGCTTCTGATAATGTTCGACGTAATGATCCTGATCAACATGTACCAGGGGTCCCCGATCAACTGCGGGTGTTACGATGTTGTGGGTGAGCCGATCGGATGGAAAAAGGTCCTGGAAAATATGCTAATGCTGGTTTTCTCCGTCCAGATCTATTATTCTGACAGCCCGGAGATTTTGAACAGATTGAAATCGATCGTTGGCGCCGGGAGCCGAATGAGATCCGCCCAATAGTGACGGTTCATCCCAATAGTGACGGTTCATCGTGATGCGTATGCAGATACAATCTTTGGTTTTTTTGCGGCTGCTTCCATTGTTCCTCCTCGTCGCCGCCATGACAGGTTGCGGTCCATCAACGGATCACGTTGGGACCTATATTGCCGAGGTCAAAGCTTCGCATCACCATGAAACCACCCTGGAATTGAAAGAAACCGGGGTGGGCGCCTGGAGGGTTGGAGACGACGAGGTCGCTTTTTCCTGGAACGTGAAGGGCAACGAACTCAGGCTCCACACCAAGAGCGGGGGAGTGATAGTTGGAAGCCTTGATAACGGCGTAATTCACGTCACTCTGCCAGGGTCGGAGGAACTCTTCTTCAAAAAAGTCAAGTAAGAGGGTTTCGCCCGCTCAAAGCCATGGTCCCAAGCCCCCCGGATTGCACAAGGCGGGCTGTACGGTAGTTTGTTCAACAGGATTTTTGCATGACACTATCCGGCAAGGATGTAACCTCGGAAGAACTCTCATGATTTCATCGGCTTTATTCTTTTTAGGCATAACCTTGATATACACGGGCTGGCTCGTCTTGGGGCGCAACCCGGTCATGGGGCTTGCAGTGGCTTTTACAGGCCTCATTCTCATCATCAAACCCGCACTCCACGCTGCAAGGTACTGCCGGACCAATTTGGGCGGCGGTCCACGGCCGCAAGGAAACAAGATCGAACGAAAAGCCAAGACGCGAAAAGTTCACCTTAAAATAGTGAAGCCCGAGGACGATAGACCGACAATTCATTGATCGGCGGTTGACCAGCCGGCCAGGATCTCCACTCAAACCTTCGGCGGCGCATGACCCTGAGAGTCAAAAAAAGCAATTGCCCGCAGTCCAGCACGTCCCATCTTCCTCTAATCCATTTGGTAGACCGTCCTGAGATCCAGAGTACCGCAAGAGTCGTTTTTTTGATCAGAAGATAATTGCTTTTTAGTCAGAAAAATCCTCAAGTTCCCCCCCGCCTCCTACCGATAATTAAATATATCATTTGATAAGTCGTGTGTCGAAATCGAGATACGATCGGGTCTTATCCAGCTTTAAAGGAGAGAAGAGTTGAATGCCCCTAATGATATAGCCCGATTGATCCGGGAGATCCGGGAGCATATGGAGCTTAGTCAGGAGAAATTCGCGGCCAAGCTCGGCGTCACATTTCCGACTGTGAGTAGATGGGAACATGGGCGAGCAAAGCCGTCGCCGCTTGCGTTGAAACAGATCGAGAACCTGCTCCGCAAACTGGGTGATAAGGGCCATCACCTGGCCCATGAGTATTTTGAACATTAGAAGGCCGGTATACCAAAACACTGGACCCCGGCCCCCGGACCAGACACTTCCGGGGCAGGGTTAGCCGGGGTGACGGCGCCACGAGGTTTTTACCGTGAAGTGAGAAGTTCAATCCTATTGCAACACCCTCTTTGGCACTAACCGCCGAATCAGTTTGTAGAACAAGCTTGGGGTGTTCCTGGAAAAAGCGTCTGCCGCCCCGCCCCGGGAGCGCCGCATCTGTCAGACAGGTGGAAACCACTCACGACAGAATGTCCGGGGAGCGCCGGCAAGTAACTGCATAGAAGAGGAGAGCACCAATGGAAGGGCAACTTCCCAGGGTTTTGTTAGTCGACGACGATCCCACTGCACTGGCCATGCTCACCGGCATGTTGAGACAAGAGGGTTTCGGGACTATGGGAGCAGCTACCATTGATGAAGCGAAAACCTTGATCTCCCGGGCACCTTCCTTCGATCTTGCGATCCTGGACGTCCATCTGCCGGACGGGAACGGACTTGATCTGTGCCGGTTGATGAAGGGCGGCTCCCTAACGACGGAAGCACCTGTGCTTATCCTTTCCGCCGACGGTGATGTAGAAACCAAGATCGCAGGTTTTGAAGCGGGCGCCGTCGACTACATCACGAAGCCCTTCCATCGAGCAGAAGTGTTGGCGCGCGTGCGGACGCACCTGCGCTTGCATGAAGCTTACCGATCTGTCATCGAACTGCAATCGCTAAAGCTCGCCCAAGTCGCGTTCGCCCAGCAGTCCATGATGCCGCGCGCCGAGCAGATGCCGGAGGCTAAGTTCCATCTGTGTTATGTACCTGTTCAGGAGGCCGGCGGAGACGTATGCCAAGTTATTCAGCTCAGCCAACAACTCCACGACTATATCGTAGCGGATGTGAGCGGACATGACGTAGGGACCGCCTTGACTACGGGGGCAATCCAGGCGCTGTTCAGACAGAACTGCTCTGCCCTGTACTCTCCAAGCGAGGCCCTGCAAATCATCAATCGCGTTGCATGCTCACTTCTCCCCGAAGAGCAATTCATCACGGTGGTGTATGCTCGGCTCAACCGAAAAACCAACCGTCTTACCGTGGTAAGCGCCGGTCACCCGCCGGCCGTGGTCCAGAAAGCCGACGGAACGGCATACGCATTGTGGCTCAAGGGCGATGTCGTCGGCGCCTTCGAAAGTCCAGAATTCGGGGTCTCGGAGTCGCCCGTTCGTCCTGGCGATCGAGTGTTTCTGTTCAGCGATGCGCTCATCGAAGACGCAGGAGGGACCAACTGGGAGGATGGAGTCGAACAGTTCGTGCGACTGTGCGGGGAGTTGCGAGAAAAGGAGCTGCAGACCGAGGTTTCCGAACTTGCCGGTTTGGCCACGATGCACGGTGCGCCAACCGACGACATCGCTCTAATGGGTATCGAGGTATGAAACACTTACTGGCCAAACGTTTCGAGATTCCCGCCACTTCCCCCGCCATCGACGAATTGTGCGTCAACGCCAAGTCGTGGATGCAAGAGAACGGTCTTGAGAAAGACTGGTTCGCTACGGCCATGTTGTTGCGAGAAAGCCTGAATAACGCGGTGATCCATGGCAGTCGAAACGACCCTGCATTGTACGTCTATTGCGAACTGTGGCTTGGCCGCAGGTGGTTGAGCATTTCGGTCGAAGACGGCGGCTCCGGCTTCAACTGGGCGCGCCAGAGGAGACATCTGGCACACAAGGAGGATACGAGTGGACGAGGCCTCGCAATCTACCGGCTTTATGCGGATGAAGTTGTATTCAACCGACTGGGCAATCGTGTGCTTTTGCGCCGTCGCCTAAGAGAGGAGGGCAAAGTGCCATCAATTCAAATTGAGAAAAAGGGAAACCACGCAGTTATAGAACTACAGGAACCGTTGACAGTGACTTTTGCTCGAGAGCTTCGGCCGCAACTACAGCAACTGATTGAGGAAGGGGTATCCGCCATATTCTTCGATATGTCTCAGATTGATGCGGTGGATTCCACCGGAATCGGGCTGCTCATTGCGACCCACAACTCTTTAACCAAGGCAGGAGGAGGCCTGCGGGTCATCGGCGCGTCTTCCGAGATACAGCATCTATTCAAAGCCATGCGCCTGGACCGCCACTTTGCTGTAGAAGGAAAATCAGGTAACGGGAGCCAGTCATGAGCCCTTATGAAGATGATGATCTCCTGCGAGAGTTTCTGGCGGAGGCGCTGGAGCACCTGGTCGACATTGAAGCCGACCTGCTGGCTATTGAGGAAGCCGGCGCCGACATTGACGAAGAACTTGTCAACAAGGTTTTTAGAGCGGCGCATTCCATCAAAGGAGGCGCCAGCTTCATAGGACTGCAAAAGATCAAGGAACTCGCCCACAAAGCGGAAACTGTCCTGGATATGATTCGGTCGCGTCAGATGGCGCCCAATCCGGAGATAACCAATATCCTTCTTGCCGCTTTCGACAAGCTGCGGGACATGATCAACAATGTCGCCGAAAGCGAAAGCACCGACATATGGGAGCATGTGGCAAGCCTCAACCACCTGGCAACCTCATATTTGTCTGCGGAGCAGAAGGATTCCGTCAACCGTGTGGTTTTGCTTCATACAGAAAAAGAGTCTCCGGCAATCGGCATTCCGGAGATCGATTTCGAGAGAGCGAGAAGAACCGGTCAGTATATCTACCTCGTCGAATACGACCTGATCCACGACATCGAGCGTAAAGGCAAAACAGTCCTGGCGGTCTTCAACAAACTTTACGAATCAGGTGAAATTCTTGACTGCGCCCCGGACTTCGAAGCGGTGGGGAGCCTCGATGACGTTATGTGCAATAAGGTCCCTCTGCGTCTCACCTTTGCCACCATTTGCGATCCTGACATCATCGGGGCCCTCTTCGATGTGGATGACGACAAGGTTGAGTTGTTGCTGGATCCGCACGCTCCGAAGGAGAGCCCAGGGGTGATGGACGCTCCAGTCACTTCAGAAGCTCCTTCGCCATCGGTTGAAGTTCTTCAGCCCGAACCGCCAGATCCCGCCCCCCAGCCTGAAGCGACGATTGTCCCTCCCGCTGAAAGCGTTCGGGAGACGGCGCCGTCTGTTGCCTCCACAGGAGCGGGGGAGCCCCGCGAAGGAGAGGCAAAGACCAGAGCTGGGGCGCCTTCCGGAGACGGCACACTCCGCGTAGATGTCAAGTTGCTCGAGTCTTTGATGAACCTTGCGGGTGAGCTTGTCCTAAGCCGCAACCAGTTGCGCGAAGCCGTCGCACAAAACGACCGCAGGGCACTTGCGGGCACTTCCCAACGCATCAACCTCGTCACATCCGAGCTTCAAGACGCAATCATGCAAACTCGAATGCAACCGATCGGCAATGTTTTCGGCAAGTTTCCAAGGGTCGTACGAGACATCGCGCATGCAATGAACAAAGAAATCAACCTCGATATCCGGGGAAAAGATGTCGAGCTTGATAAGAGCCTGATCGAAGGACTTTCCGATCCGTTGACGCACATGGTTCGAAACGCAGCCGACCATGGCATTGAACAGCAGGCGGAACGTGTTCGCGCCGGGAAAAAACCGGCAGGCACAATAAGGCTCGAAGCCAGACATGAGGCCGGGCTTGTGGTTGTCGAAATCGCAGACGACGGCAAGGGACTGGACCCGCAGAAAATCGCCGCCAGCGCATTGAAAAGGGGTCTGATTACGCAGGATAAGCTTCAGGGGATGTCGGACAAGGACAAGATGGCATTGGTCTTCCTGCCCGGGTTATCCACTGCCGACGAAGTGACCGATCTTTCCGGACGCGGCGTTGGCATGGATGTAGTCAAAACAAATCTGGATCGACTGGGCGGAAAAATCGAAATCGAATCTGAGCCCGGGGCTGGAACAAGCCTTCGAATCAAGCTGCCATTGACCCTTGCCATAATTCCTTCGCTGGTTTTGATGGCACAGGGGGAACGGTTTGCGATCCCCCAGATCAACGTGGTTGAGTTGCTTCGCATTCGAGCCGAGCAGGTCAAAAAACGGATCGAGGTGGTAGGGGATGCTGAGGTCCTGAAATTGCGAGACGAAATAGTGCCTATTGTGAGATTCGCTGACTTCCTCGGGGTCGTTCGGACTTACATTGACCCTAAAACGGGCGAGAGAGAAGTTTGCCGAAGAACAAGGCTTGCGGACAGGCGTTCACCTCGCAGCCCCATCATGGAGGAACCCATCCAAGATGATACCGGGACGGATGCCGAGGACACATGGCAAGACCGGAGGCAAAAAGCAGGCAGGAGGATCAGCTCGACCAGCGATATCGAACTTGTCGTGGTGACCACGGGTATTATGAAATATGGCCTGGTTGTCGACTCGTTTCAGAATACCGAGGAAATCGTGGTTAAACCCCTCGGGCGCCACCTCAAAGGCCTTCAGGAATACGCGGGGGCGACCATAATGGGCGACGGGAAGGTTGCCTTGATCCTGGATGTGAACGGGCTGGCGGCAAAAGCGGACCTAAGAGCTCTCTCCGGTTCCACGCGAGCAATGGAACTGGTGGAAGAAGCCGAAAAAGAAAGGCTTCAGGATACGCTTTCGCTCCTTGTTTTCCACAACGCGCCCGGTGAGGTATGCGCCGTGCCCCTGGATATGGTGCTGCGCATCGAAAAAATTTCCGGACATCAGATAGAAATGGCCGGCGGCCGACGAACAATGCAATACCGCGGTGCGTCACTTCCCCTTGTCACATTGTCCGATGCTGCGCAGGTGAGGCCTATTGAGGAAGGAAGCGACCTGGTTGTCATTGTGTCCAATGTTCACGGTCACGAGGTAGGACTCCTTGGCGCAATGCCTGTAGATGTTATTGAATCCCGAGCTTCTGTCGACCAGACAACACATCGCCAAAAAGGGATCGCAGGTTCGACAATCATCCGCGACAAAACAGTCTTGCTTACCGACATATATGAACTTGTCGAGGCAGTTTATCCGGAGTGGGGCGCGGAGCAGGCAATACAGGCTACGACTAAAAAAGAGGCCGACATTTCTATACTGTTGGCGGAAGACTCTGATTTTTTCCGTGCCCAGGTGAAGCGATCCCTTGAAGAAGGCGGGTACTGTGTTTTGGCTGCCCCTGACGGTGAGGCGGCCTGGGAGGTTCTGGTAAAAAATATCGATAAAATACAAGCGGTTGTAACCGATATCGAAATGCCGCGTCTAACCGGCCTTGGACTGACCCAGCGCATCCGTTCGGATCCTCGAGTGGCATCATTGCCCATACTCGCTCTGACGTCTCTTGCGGGAGATGAAGACATTGCCAAAGGCATGGCCGTAGGCGTAACTGAATACCAGATCAAACTGGACCGGGACAAACTCCTTGAAGGGCTGCAAGGCCTTCTGAAGATGTGAGGCAGGATGTGAAAATAGAGTTTAGCGAGATACGAACGCTACAAAGGGCCATTAAATCATAACTAGGAGGAACATGAACCATGAACAAGCTGAGGGACATGAAAATCGGGAATAAACTTGGCACGGGGTTTGGCGTTCTGGTGGCACTGCTGATTGCGATGACAGTGATGGCAATCTGGGGGCTGTCCACCTTGAACAATCTCAAAGGGTTGATAGTCCTGGAGAACAAAAAGTCGATGGCAGCCTCCGAAGTCAGGGCTAATGTACGCGATATCGGCAATCGGCTGGCAACCATCGTCCTGGCCCGGGATAAGGCACATATGGAAGAAACTCAAAGGGGCCTGGCGCCTCTCAGGGCCAACTACGCCAAAAAAATGGAAGAGCTCAAAGCCATGTCGCATACCAAGGAGGGCAAGGACAAGCTCGCAGCCGTCGAGCAGTCTATAACCGAGGCGCGAGAAGTGAACGTTAAACTGGTGGAACTGGCACTGGCGGGCAACACTGAAGAGGCCGTGCAGATGTTAAACGTAAACAGCGTTCCACTCATGGAGAAAGTTTATTCGACAGTGCATGATATGCGGACATGGCGGGAACAGCAGATGGCCGACGACGTCAAAGAAGCCGAATCTCTCTACTCCAAGTTGCGTTGGATGTTGGTTTTGAGCGGAGTATTGGCCATCTTAATTGCCGTCTTTTTCAGCATCGTCATCACGCGCAGCATCGTAGGCCCGGTCAGAAAGGGGCTCGAATTTGCCGCCTCGATATCACAAGGAGACATGACTCAAACCTTGAAAATCGAGCAGAAGGACGAAATCGGCGATCTTGCCAAGGCACTCAACGAGATGCGCGCAAACATTCACCGGATGGTAGCGGATATAGGCGGTTGCGTACAGACCCTGGCCTCGTCGTCAACAGAGCTCTCGACTGTTTCAGCGCAAATGGCCTACGGAGTGAAGGACATGTCGGAGAGTGCGAACGGAGTGGCCGCCGCAGCCGAGGAGTCGAGCGCCAACACGGTATCGGTGGCCGCAAGCATGGAACAGGCGACCACCAATCTGAGCTCAGTGGCAAGCGCTACCGAAGAGATGAGCGCTACTGTCGGTGAGATCGCCTCGAACTCGGAAAAAGCGCGGGCCATAAGCAGCGATGCAACCGTGCAGGCCCAGGCGGTCTCCACCATGATGAAAGAACTCGGCCGGGCCGCCCAGGAAATCGGCCAGGTGACGGAGACCATCACCAGCATTTCAGCCCAGACGAACCTTCTGGCCCTCAACGCCACCATCGAGGCAGCGAGAGCAGGCGCGGCGGGCAAAGGCTTTGCCGTGGTGGCCAATGAAATCAAGGAACTGGCCCAGCAGACTGCAGCGGCTACGGAGGACATCAAGGGTAAAATAGCGTCGATTCAGGCCTCGACCGGCGGCGCTATTGGCGACATCGAGAAGATCGCCCAAGTCATCAAGCAGGTCGAGGAAATCGTGGCGAACATTGCTGCGGCCATCGAAGAGCAGTCGGCGGTCACCCGGGACGTTGCTTCCAACATCTCGCAAGCCTCAATGGGCATGCAGGATTCCAACGAGCGGGTCGGGCAGACTGCAACGGTCTCGCAGTCGATTGCCGAGGACATCGCCCGAGTCACCGCGACCATCAGCCGTTTCACTCGAAACAATGAATGCGTTCAGTCAAACGCCGAGGACTTGTTGAGATTGAGGGAGGCATTCGAGAGCCTGATCGGCCGTTTCAAGCTGAACAATGACGGGACTTTCGATCCAGGCCCAATTAAAATGGCGCATCAGGCCTGGGTTTCTCGAGCGGCCAATCTACTCGCGGGTAAGCAGTCTCTGGATGCGAGTGAGGTCACCGATCACCACCTGTGCAAGTTCGGAAAATGGTACTACGGCGAGGGAACAAAAGAGTGCGGTCATCTCGATATCTTTAAGTCCCTGGAGTCGCCTCACGCAGAAATCCATGCGAAGACCCGCGAGATTGCCCAGTTCGTAGCCACCGGCAAACGGACCGAAGCATCCGCGAAGCTCCAGGAGCTTATGACGACATCACGGGGCTTATGCCAGAAGCTAGACCAACTAGCCGGCACTGTAAATGTCAAACAGGGACAATCTGCCGGATAGGTCTGCAGGACTGAGGACTGGCCGGAAGATTTGAAATGTAGGTGAAAATGGAGTCTTGCATGGCAGAGCACAGAGCCGAGATCGGCGAACAGCAGATGCTCATTTCGACCTTCTTCCTGGGTCAGGCGGCCTTTGGATTGGATACCGCAAAGGTCCAGGAAGTCGTTCGAGTTGGGGAAGTAACGCCGGTTCACAGCGCGCCGGGATTC
>Ga0187862_10001055_pt1 | contig 29987 bp, 29 predicted proteins | sample June2016WEW_10_1_FD_133003 | JGI IMG/M metagenome (GOLD analysis project Ga0187862, IMG submission 133003) | Peatland microbial communities from SPRUCE experiment site at the Marcell Experimental Forest, Minnesota, USA - June2016WEW_10_150 | ecosystem: Environmental > Terrestrial > Soil >...
AGCCTGCGAACATCTGACATGGCGTGCCTTCCTTTCCCGCCTCTCGGCGGTCGGTCTTCATCAACCGGGAAGGTACGCCGCCTTCCTCTTCACGCGCATCCACAACTTCTGGGTATAGCTCCGCGGTAGGGGCCAGGGGAAAAACCTGGCCCCTACCCGATCCTTACGAGCTTGCGCCCGGAAGCCCCGGCTGGCGAGGAATGGCACCAATTAGTTCGGTGACATCTGTCGTCTCAACTTGTCCATCAGGCAGGCCGTAACTGACTGTCGCAGCGTTGTTGTCTTCTCGCTCGACGACGTTATCTGCTACGTGGACTGCGTAGGTAACGCCGTCGCGATCGGTGATCTTGATGCTCTGCACACCATTGGGCAGCAAGCCCGTAATACGGAGAACTGCTCCTGGGGCTCCTGGTACTCCCCCGGATACGCTCACGCCTACTATCCCACTTTCTTCTACCTCGGATGTTGGCCCGCAAGCCGCTCCACCCAATCCATTGGTAAAATGGTAGACACAGTCTGTGAGGCCACCTGCGCCTACGGCTGAGCTTGCGTTGTGTAGCGCGTACAGTTCGGTCTCTCCAACCACCGCCGCCAAGATTGCGCCAGGTGGCGGCTTAGCTGCGCCAGCGGCAGCAGTCCGCGCAAGGTGTCTAAGGGCAGGGGGCTGTGAGAATATGGCGAGCTCTGTCTTACTCGCAGTAGATCGCTTGGCAGTGTCACTGCTCGCCAAAGCAGCAGTCACGAGCAGGCCTATACCAGCAGCAACTATCGCAAGAAGAGCTGCACCAGGGACAATCTTGGATGATCTGGGCTTATTCACGATTATGGCCTTTCCAATGCTAGCTGCAGTTCGAGAAGTTGTCTTGGCGCCCACGAAGTTCACCAGCCGATCCGCTAGTTATCTCACCGTGTCCGTACACTTCTCCGTAGCCGCCCAGATTGGCACACTCGGCGGAGGTGTTACCACCTCCAACGCACTCGCTTTCCATCGCTGTGTAGCTCCCTCCACCGTTGTTCCGCCAGAGAGTTGTGCAATTGCCTTTGCCTGAATGATTGATCCCAAAGACGTTCCTGATGTAGTTTTCATTGCCGTTACAGAGCGTGTGGAGACCTTCGCAGTTTGGGAAGTATTCATTGGTCGCAAAGGCGGGTGCTGCGGAGTACGCTACAGCGCAAGCAGCAACTACGGCGACTACTAGTGACGCGGCTTGGACGCGCCTTCGACGGAGCGAGTCGCTCACCATTTAGTTTCCTCCTGATTTAGAGTAGTAGTTTGGCGACGAGTGCGCTCTTTCTCAGGGATACACCTGTCGCCCAGGTCGTGCGGGGAGACTCGTTTGCGGTTGTCTAGACCAGAAGCCGCGTGCGGTCGAAGGTCTAGCACGCGCCCAAATTAGCACGGGTGGCATACCAGCGGCGCGCGGACACGGGATTGTTACCGATAATTGGGATTTCGTTTCTCAAGGCCCGCTAAAGGCAGCCGGAATGGTAGGCGCGAGTAGGAGTACCCGCACCACGCCGCCTGAGCGCCGGCGCACGTGAGGGTGCTTCCAGTCAGTGCCGAGCGGATGCGAGCCGCTCGGCTTCGGCTATTTGGGTCGTGTCGGCAAGGGCGCGAATGGCCGACAAAACAAGAGTTTGCGTGCTCGTTGGTGCTCGCGGGCGGCGGCTGTTGTCCGCAGTTGCTTGATCTCTTCAACCAGGCGGCGCCGTGCTCAGGCGGTGTTATTGGTCGCCTTCTCGCCCTTCGTCGCCGGTCGGCCCGGTGTGCGCGGGTGTAGGTGGATCACCTTGTCGTCCTCGGTGGCCGGGTGATCCGTGGGCTCGGACTCGGGCAGCACTTCGCGGATGCGCAGCTTGCGATACGCGCTGCACGCGTCCTCAAGCTCGGCGGCGTTGAGTCTCGCGGAGGGGAATGCGGTGGCGCGCGCGTGTACACGCCGCGCCCGGAGCGAGGCTCCTCGAGAAGCTCTCAGGCGTTCTACGGCCCGAACCGGCAGACGTCCCTCGGGGTGACGAGTGCTCGCCACGGCGGATTGCAGTTCCTATCCGCTATCCCCGCGCCTCGTTCAGACGGTCTCCTGAGCGCGGGTGGCCGCAGCTCCACAGCAGGTGGAGCTGCGGCCTTCTGCGCTAGCTACTTGAACCCGGGGCGCCTGGCTGCGTCGGGAGTTGGTCGACGACGGCCGCTACGTTGGTCGTCTTGATCGCCCCTGAAGGGAGCGCGTAGCTGACGGATGCGAGATTGGCATCTTCGTGCTCGACGACATTGTTGGTTACGGCGATGACGTATTTGGTGCCGTCGCGGTCAGTGAACGTCAGGCTCGATACGCCGTCGGGCACTAGAGCGGACACCCTGACGCTGCCGATTCCGCCCGACACGGGACCGGGACCGCCACCGACTGCGACCTCGCCTTCCGCTTCGACTTTCGCGGCAGCGCCGCAGATCGATCCGCCTCCGGCACCAGCCGTCAGGTGGATGACGCAGTCTTCGTTGCCCGAGTTGTGTAGCGCAAATACTTCGGTCTCGCCGAAGACGGCGGCGAGTACTGAGCCAGCCGGGGCAAATGCTGTTGCCGCCTTGCGCGCGCGCAGCGCCGAACCGTGACCGCGGAGCACCGCGATGTCCGAGACCTTAGCTGAGCGCGATGTGCTGCTCTTGTGTGTGCTGGTTGAGGCGAGCGCTGTGGCTACGAGCATGCCGGCCACAGCGAGAGCGACGACGATAGCCGCAGCGACTGCCCGCCGACCAAGAGCTTGCTTGGAGCTTGTGCTGTCGATTGGGAACATTTCTCGCATGCCGCCTTTCATCCGCACGATTTGTAGTTGTCCTGGCGGCCTCGGAGATAGCCCGCCGAGGTCTCGGTTTTGATGTAGCCATGCCCGACAAATTCAGCACTGTACGAGCACGCGGTAGCCGTTTCGCCGCCGCTCCCGCATTCGTACGCCATCTCTTGGTAGTTGCCGCCACCGTTGTTTTTCCAGACAGTCGCGCATATACCGCCGCCCGAGTGGTTGATCGCCTGGACGTTCGTTATCCAGTTTTCTGGTGCGTTGTCCGAAGAGGATATGCACGGATAGCAGGAGGGGAAATATTCGTTGGTTGCTAGCGCGGGAGCGGCCACCGCTCCTGCTGTTGCGCAAGCCGCCGCAACGGCAACGCCCAGCAGCAGTTGCCGCACTCGACCCGGCCTGCTGAGAATGGCTGCCATGGTTCGCTACCTTCCTTTCGGTGGTTGACTTTGACCCTTCGAGAGCAGACCGACGCCTAGCATCGGCACTATGGGGGCCATGCGATGCCCTCAAAGGACTACCAGGATCGTCGCTACCAGGAGCGGAAGGTTAGCATGTCCGATCTATTCCCATATCAGTAGGGGGACGGATCCCAATCAGATGGCTTTCAATGTTTCTAACTACTTCCCGCGGAGAACCTCTGTGAGATGACGAACGGCCGCGCCGGTTGAGGGCGCCTGTACCGGCTCTGACGTGCTGGCCGTACCGACGGTGAGCGGCTTTGAGAAGCCGTTGCGTGCTCATGGACCTATAACGAGGGCTGCCTGATAACGAGGGCTGCCGGCATCGGAGTGGTGCACGAGCGCGACGTCGGCGCCTGGCGCCCGCTGGTGCAGCGCCATCCTGAGCGCGTCGAAGACGAGCGTGGTGCGCATGTGCGACGCGAACTGCCAGCCGACGATCATGCGGCTGTAGGCGTCGATTACGAAGCTGAAGAACACCAGCCCCCCAGCAGCGCAGATACGTGTAGGGGTCGGACCGGGGCGCGGTGTCGGGCTTTCGCTCGGTCCGGTTCCCCGGCCCGCCCTCCGAACCGCACGTGCACCTTTCAGCGCATCCGGCTCTCCACGAGATCACGCCGTCTCGGTCCATGGTGTGGGGATGAGGTTGCCCCGGTAGCGGTAGCGGCTGACCGTTTCCGCTTGTGGCCGGAACATCTCGACACGTCCGTCGCGGATCTCCAATCCTGGGAGGTAGCGGCGGCTGATGGTGCCCCAGTTGAGGCCGAGGTGGCGCTTGCGCAGCCAACTGACGATCCTCCACCACGTGAAGTGGTCGAGGTAACAGAAGACGCGCTTTGACGCGCCGTGGCGGAAGTAGCTGCACCATCCCCGCAATACCGGGTTTATGGCTCGCAACGGCAAGGTATGCACAAGCCGCCCGGTCCGCGCCGACGAGATCGACCCGATCGTCTGGGGCGAGGTCCGACGGCTGCTCGAGCACCCCGAGCTCGTGCAAGCTGAGATCGACCGTCGCCTGACCGTGCTGCGCACCGAGCACCCCGCCACCCGCCGACGCGAGACGCTCGAACGCGACATCACACGCGCCGACGGCGCGATCGCCCGTCTGATCGAGGCCTACCAAGAACAGCTGATCTCGCTCGACGAGCTCCGCACCCGAACCCCCGCGCTGCGCAAGCGCCAGACCACGCTCCGCGCCCAGCTTGACGCGCTCGACGCCGAGCTGCACGACGCCGAGACCTACCTCAAGCTCGCCGACACGCTCGAAGGCTTCCTCGGCCGCCTCACCGACAGCCTCGACCAACTCGACACCGCCGAACAACAACGCATCCTGCGGTTGACTCGCGTCGACCTCAGAGGCACGAGCTACGCTTACGCTTCGGCTTCCGATTAGGGAAATCGTGGGGAAATCACGGTGCCGTCCCCATCGCAACGCAACGGCTGTCCCTACCGCGATACCGCGGATGTCCAATGCAAACTGCTTCGACATGTCGATCTGCGGGGCTGATGAAGCGCTGAGCAGCCGGCGGTGTCAGAGCAGGCAGGCCGGGTCGACCAGCTCGCTAGCGTGCTGAAACATCGTGGCCTTGACGAGCAGAGCCGCGAGTGTGTCTCAGTTGGCTTGATCCCCAGCTAGGGCCGACGCTACCCTTGCGAAGTGCCTTATCGCCTAAGAGCCACGGGAGGCGTGGGGATTCTGCTTTCGATTGGGGCGGCCCACTTCGGCTTGGTCTGGCTGGCCGCCATCGGTGGCGCGTTGTGCATCGTGTTCCTGCTGGGATTCGTCCGCACCCTGCTAACCGGCTAGCCCGGCTGATCCACCTGCGCCGCCTACGCGGGCGCGAACGCCAAAAGCCAAAAGCGGCCGATTTAGAGCCATTTCCGACTTACCCAACGACATTCTCGAACTCGGCCGCGATCTCACCTAGATCCTCCGGAAGGCGCTGCAGCATGAGGCGCGTCGCGATCCTCCTGGCCATCTGCTCCACGTTGGCCGCGAGCCACGGCCTCGCCTCACGGTGGGCATGGACCAGCGTCGCGAGCGCCGCCAGCGCCTGCTCGCTCGCCTGCACCTGCAGCTGGGCAATCGCGAAGCCGGCGGTCTCCTCCTCGCCCGCCGCTAGGGCGCCGTCGGCGAGCTTGGCCGCGGCAGCCGTCAACTCCGTGCTCTCGCTCGCGCTCCGCCAATGTGGGCGCTTGAGCTGCTCGCCGGCCTGCAGCCGCGCCCGCAGGTCTTGGAGCACCTCGAGCTGCGCGTCAGCGTCACCGTGGTCCGCCAGGTCCTCGATCACGGTGCGGCGCGCCTCGGGTCCTATGTCCTCCTCCAGCAGGCCTCGCAACTGTTCGGCCGCGCCAGCCTCGGCCAGTAGTCCGATCGCGTTTCCCCACCACGGTGTGGCGACCCCCAACTCGCGCAGGCGGGCGAGCGCGGCGTCGGCCACCGCCCCCGTCTGCGCCGGGCGTCCTGCGATCGCGAACAGCGTGCTCAGAACCCGCCCATCGATTGCCTGTGCGAGCCGATCAAGCAGCGTCTGCTCGAGACGATCGCTGTAGTTCGTGGCCAGCCATGCCACCACGCTGTCCGCTGTGAGCTCCGGTTCGCCGTAGGGCATGGCTGTGAGATGGGCGTCGAGCAGTTCGGCCCAGCGCTCGTCGCCGATCTTCGCCCTGCTCGATGAGCCGAGGCTCAGCATCGCCCTCGTGCGCTCGTCGAGGTCCTCCTCCGCCGGCGCCGGGCGCAGCCCCGCCTCGGGCCACCAGCGCTCCACGAGCTCGCTCACGATCTCTCGGTGGCGGTCGCTGATTGCATGCAGTGAGCCCATGGGAAGCGAAACGTCCTCAGGTTCGGCGGCGGCGCCCTTCTCGTCGAGCACGGCGACGAAGCGCGTCATCGCCCGCTCGTGCTGATGTTCGCGCTCTTCCCGCTGTGCGATCTCCTGCCTGGCTCGCGCGAGCGCGTCGCGCAAATCCTCGCGGTCGTCTCCGGCGAGCAAGGAACCGTCGAGCCGGGTCAGCGGCGCGAGCTGGCCCAGCGGAGCCCACGGGCCGTCAAGGACGCGATGCAGACGCACCGCATCGAGCGCTGCCTCGGGGTGGCGGGCAAAGATGTCGGCGAGCACCTGCAGGTCCGGCTGACCGAGCACGTGCAGGTTCGCGCAGGCCCGCATCAGCGCCGTCACACGCGGCGCGCTCCACGCGTCGGGGTGCGCCGTCTCGATCAGACGGGCCAGCAGCCACGGCAGCACGTTGTCGATCGCGTTCGCCTGTTGCACGAGCGCGAGCCCATGATCTAGGTCCAGGCGCTCGAGGAGCCTCTGAGCGAGCGGTCGCAGGCCGTTGCGGCTGGTGACGAGCGCGCCGATCTCGACCAGCCCGTCAGGGTCCACGATCTCCACGAGCGCCACGAACGCCTGGTCTCGCACCCTTCTCTCACTGGAGTCCAGCAAAGCCCTGAGCGCCCGCTCGGCGATCGCGAGGCGGAGCCGTCCCGCGATCGCCGCGGCCTGCGCGGCCACCTGAGGATCATCATCTTCCAGGCGCGGGAGCAGCCAGGCGTCGGTGGCGCTGTCCCCGGCGAGACCGCCGAGCGTCTGCAGGGCCCGCATCCGCTCGGCCGTACTCGCCGAGCGTGTCTCCTCTTCTAGCTGGACGCGGCGCTCCTCGATCAGCTCCGGCCAGCGTTTCGCGATCGCCGCGACTGTCATACGGGAGCTTCGCAGCGCCCCGTCGCTGAACAGGCCGTATGCCACGCCACGCCGCACATGTAAGTCATACAGGACCGCCAGGGCTTCCCGTGCATCCTCGATCGTGCCGCGGGTAAGGACCGTGCGAGCCCAGCGCGGCTCGTCGATCTCGCGCAGCTCGGCCCTCGTCGTGCGCTCGGCGTGCTCGAAGACGAGGTCGATCGTCATCTCGATGTCCTCGCGCAACCGCTCCACACCTGCAACATCGGCCGACGCGAAATGCCGCAGCGTCGCGACGGGATCGCGAGCTTTGAGGACCGCATCGGCACACAGCCCCTCCTGCAGCGTTTTCAGCGGGAATGCCACGACGTCGGGGATGTACGCCAGGAGCGCGGCCACCACCAGCCGGGAACGTGCCTGCTCGCCGCCAAGCCCGTCGGGGCCCGGCACGCGCACAAGCTCGGCTGAGGTGGCGCTCGCGCGTCCTCGCAGCTCAAGCGCCACCGCCAGGGAGCGCATCCACTCGCCGAGGTCGGCACGGTAAATGCCATCACGTCTCGCCTCTCGGGCGGTCGCTGCGTACTGCTCATCGACAAGGAGCTGCAGGGGACTGACGGGTTCCTCGGCGTCCTCCAGCAACCTGTCCGCAAGGCGCGCTGCGAAGAGGGGTATCCCGAGCAGGTGGCCGAGGCCATAGCCGTCGAGCATCGCGTGCTCAACGCGAGCCTGCGGCACGCTTCGCATCTCCAGGTATCTGCGTGCCCAGCGCCGGCTCGGCACGATCTGGAAGATCGTGAAGCCCGCCTCGATCAACGCCGATAGCTCAGCGCACGGCCGCGAGGTCACGAGCCAGCGCTGCTGCGGCCAGCGCTCCACGGCAGCGAGAATCGCCGCGACGGCGTCCGGGCGGAGGTGCTCCTCGGTCTCGTCGAGACCGTCGAGTGCGAGCACACCCTCGACGGCTTCGAGATCCTCGCGGGGGATCGGCTCATCGCCGATCCGCAAGAGCCGCGACACGGCATCCTCCGCCGGTGTGTCTTCGCCGCCGGGAGCGAATCCCTTCAGGCTCCCGTCAGCGCAAAACCGATCTGTGAGCTCAGAGAGCCACCCTACGAGCGTCGTCTTGCCCATACCGAACCCACCGATCAGAAGCGAGCGGTGCCCGTCGAGCATCGCCTCCGGCGTGGTGATCGCCTCGTCGGCCGCCCAACCGTGATCAAAGCCGAAGACCTTCTGCGCCAGGCGCTCCTGGTCATCCTCGGGCCCGGCTTGCACCAGAATCGGTTGCAACGTCGTCGGGGTCTCCCGCGAGATGCTCCCCTGACCTGAGGCTCTCTGCGCACGCGGGGCGAGCGCGAGGGCTACCCGCTCGACCATCTCGTGGGTCGGGTCGGGCGGGTAGTCGACGATGGTGAGGAACCCGAGCTTCTCGAGCTCCTCCATCTCCGCGGGCCGTGAGCGCACCGCCGCTTCGTTAAGCAGCAGGTAGTGCTGTAGGGGGTTCTCGATGTTCTCCGAGATCCAGCGCAGGATCCCCAGCAGGTGATGCTCGGCGGCGTCGAAGCTGAACCCCAGGTACAGAAGGTTGCTCGACGCCAACCTCGGTGAGACGAAGCGCTGGAAGACCTCGCTGGCCGCCAACTCGTCCATGCCGTGGCCCGGCAGCACGAGGCTCTCGGGTCTCGAAGGCATCCCATGCAGATGTACTACCTGCAGCTGCTTGTCACCCGGTGCCTGCATTGTCTCCACGTCCTCGGGCATTAGCGAGACCACATCGATGCCGCGGTAGCGGGCGGCGCGCTCGAGCCCGTCGTCGTAGTTGGTGGTGAACGCCCGGCCCGACGGAACTGCGCAGAGCGCGATCAGCGCCGGTGTAGGTCGCAGCCGCCACCCGGTGACCATTTCCGCCAAGTGCTTCTGGACGGCGGCGGTCCCGACCGCCGCCTCCGCCGCCGCGGTCACGTCGGTCAAGCTCACCCCGGCGGGGAGGGCCACGCCGCAACGGCGCGCGAGCTCGTGGGCGAGCTCTTGCGTACGAGGAGCGCCGGCGGCGACGGTCATCCCCGAGCCAACGAACGGGAGCACGTTGGCGCGCTCTCGACGCAGAAGCTCAATCAGCTGCTGAGAGGTCACGGTCGCAAGCCTAGATCGCCCACCCAAAGCTCGCGCTCCGTGTCTACCGACAGTCGATGCGCCGCGACCAACGTGCTCCGGCCCGTCCCACGCCGGTCTTTATGCTCTCGGGCCCGGTTGGCCGCCCTCTCCGTGACCTGCTCGACGCACTGCGCGACGCCGGACCCAACGCAGGACGTGCATAACTAGCGCGAAAACTGGCGCGAGGGGCCGTGTCGACCGGCTCCACCCGACATACGTGCCACGCCTCGGGCGCTAGCTGAGTCGCTCGAACGCCAGTCGCGGAGCTACTTGATGTACATCCCCGAGATCGCGCGAGCGATCACGAGTTGCTGGATCTCAGCGGTGCCCTCGAAGATGTCGTAGATCTTCGCGTCACGGTGCCAGCGCTCGACGGGGAACTCGCGCGTGTAGCCATTGCCACCGAGAATCTGGATCGCGCGCTCGGTCACCCACACCGCGACCTCGCCGGCCTTCAGCTTGCTCATCGAGCCCTCGGCGTTCTCGAACGGCACCAGCGTGCGCCCCATCCACGAGGCGCGCCAGACGAGCAGCCGTGCGGCGTCGATCTCGAGCTTCATCCGCGCGAGCGTGAACGCGACCGCCTGGTTCTCGATGATCTTGCGCCCGAACTGTTCGCGCTCCTTGGCGTACTCGAGCGCGTACTCGTACGCGGCCCGCGCGATGCCGAGCGCCTGCGCGCCGACGACCGGACGCGAGGACTCGAACGTCTGCATCGCGGCCTGGGAGTTGCCCTTCTTGCCCTCGCGCACGCGCGCGAGCCGCTCGTCGAGCTTCTCCTTGCCGCCGAGCACGTGGCCCGCCGGAACGCGACAGTCGTCGAGGAACACGTCGGCTGTGTGCGACGCGCGCAGCCCGTGCTTGGACACCTTCGTGCCCTGGGAGATACCGCTGGCTTCGCTCATTGGCACGACGAACGCCGCGTGACCGCGGGCGCCGAGCTCACGGTCAACCGTGGCGATCACGACGTGAACGTCGGCGATGCCGCCATTCGTCGCCCATGCCTTCTGGCCGTTGATCACCCACTCACCGGCGGCCTCGTCGAACTTCGCATGCGTGCGCACCCCGGAGATGTCAGAGCCGGCGTTGGGCTCCGAGGCGCAGAAGGCCGCGACCTTGAGGTCGTCGGGCGTGCCGAAGCAGCGCGGGATCCACTCGCCGATCTGCTCGCCGGAGCCCTGACCGAAGATCGCGGCGACCGCGAGCGCGGTGCCCATGATCGACATGCCGATCCCGGCGTCCCCCCAGAACAGCTCCTCGTTGACGATCGGCAGCGTCAAGCCGGTCGGGTCGGCGAAGAACTGCGCGAGCCCTTCGAAGCCGTACAGGCCGATCTTCGCGGCCTCCTGGATGATCGGCCACGGCGTCTTCTCCTTCTCGTCCCACTCATGGGCGGCCGGGCGGACGACGTCGGCGGCGAAGCCGTGAACCCAGTCGCGGATGTCCTTCTGATCCTGGGTCAGCGCCAGCGAGAACGTCACGTCCTGCTGGGCTGCACCGGTGATCGCCTCGACGGCGGCCTCGGCGGCACCGGTGGCCGCAGCGCTCGAGTCAGACGTTACGGCTGTGGGCGGGGCTGACATCGGACGGGATCTCCTTTTGGTGACGGGGCGCTGGGAACGATTCAAGCCGGTCGTCCAACCGTTGCGGGAAGCCACGACCTCTTGACAGACACTGGGCTGCGACCCTTGACAGGGTAGCCCAGCAACGGCCGGCGTGCACACAGAATTGCACGCCTGGGAGGCAATACATCATAAAACTGATATGACTTAGCTACATATGGCCTTGCGGGGCCGCTAGCGGGTCTGCCAGGCCTGCTCCTCGCGCGTGAGCGCGAGCACCTCCTTGGGCAGCCTGCCGGCGGCCACGTCGGCGACGGTCACGTTCTCGAGCACTTTGCGCAGGTTGGCGCGCAGCGCGATCCACACCTGCTGCAGGCTCTCGGCCGAGCCCGCGTACTCGATCTCCTCCGGGCGCTGTCCGCGCACGCCGACCAGCGGGCCCTCGACGGCGCGGATGATGTCGGCGAGGTTGACCTCGTCGGCGGGATGAGCCAGCCAGTAGCCGCCCTCGGGCCCGCGCTGGCTGCGCACGATGCCCGACGAGCGCAGCTGCGTGAGGATGTTCTCCAGGAACGACACCGGGATGCTCTGCGCCTGCGCGAGTTCGTCCACCTTGCGGGGCGAGCTCTGAGCGCTGTCGGCCAACTCGATGACGGCGCGCACTGCGTAGTCGGCCTTGGCGGTCACGTGCATACGGTGATTCTCACGTATTCGGCGGCGAACCTGCGTGCTCGTGGAGAAGTTAGGCAACCCTAACTGCTGTGGTACGGTCCAGCTGTCATCCCGACTGCACAGATCGGATTTGCAACGTGAACCAAGGCAGACGTCTCCCGCCCAGCGCGCTCGCGGCGCTCGCCGCGCTGCTGGCGCTGAGCGCATGTGGCTCCTCCGCGCATGGCGGCGCCGCGATCACGTTGTACAACGGGCAGCACGAACAGACGACTGCCGCGCTCGTGGCGGCGTTCGAGAAGCAGACCGGAATCACGGTCAACGTGCGCACGGGCGACGAGGCCGAACTGGGCAACCAGATCATGCAGGAGGGCTCGAGCTCGCCGGCCGACGTGTTCTACACCGAGAACACGCCGGTGCTCGAAGCGCTGCGGGAGCGGGGTCTGCTGGCGCCGGTCGCGCCGTCCACCCTGGCGGCGGTCCCCAGCCGCTACGACTCCGCGCAGGGCGACTGGGTCGGGGTCTCGGCGCGCGTGTCGGTGCTCGTCTACAACACCTCTCAGATCTCCGCCTCGCAGCTGCCTGGCTCGATCCTCGAACTGGCCGACCCGAGGTGGAAGGGCAAGCTCGGCTTCGCCCCCTCCGAGACCGACTTCCAGCCGCTGATCACCTCGATCATCAAGTTCGACGGCGAGGCGGCCGCCGAACATTGGCTGCAGGGCCTGCAGGCCAACAGCAGGCTGTATCCCGACAACGAGACGGTCGTCGCGCAGGTCAACAACGGCGAGAGCGCCGTCGGCCTGATCAACCACTACTACTGGTACCGCCTGCGCGCCGAGATCGGCGCTGGCGCGATGCGCTCCGCGCTGCACTACTACGCCGCGGGGGACCCGGGCAACCTCGTGGACGTCTCGGGCGCGGCGCTGCTGAGGTCGAGCTCGCACCAGGCCGCAGCCCAGAAGTTCCTCGCGTTCCTGGTGAGCAGGACGGGCCAGGAGACGATCGCCCGCAGCCACAGCTACGAGTACCCACTGCGCCCCGGAATCGCTCCCTACCCTGGCTTGCGCCCCTTTGACCAGTTGCAGCCCGCGTCGCTGACGCCGGCCGAGCTCGGCGACGGCAGCCAGGCGCTCGCGCTGGAGCAGAAGCTCGGGCTGCTGTAGGAGGACCGTGAGCACGCTCGCGCCCAGCACCCCGATCGCAGGCCGCTTCACGCGTGCGTGGTCGGGCCGGCGCCGCTGGCCGCTGGTGAGCGTCGCCGGCGGCGTGATCGCCGCGGCGCTCGTGCTGCTGCCGCTGTGGTTCCTGGTGGTCGAGGCCCAGCAGTCGGGCTGGAGCGAAGTGCGCCACCTGCTGGAGCGCCATTCGGTGGCGGTGCTGCTGTGGAACACGATCCGGCTGACGCTCGCGTGCACCGCCCTGTGCGCGGTGCTGGGCGTGGCGGCCGCCTGGTGCGTGGAGCGCACCGCGCTGCCGGCCCGCCGGCTGTGGGCGGTGGCGCTGGTGCTGCCGCTCGGCGTGCCGGACTTCGTGGTGGGCTTCGGCTGGGTCTCGATCGATCCGGCGCTGCACGGCTATCTCGCCGCGGTGATGATCATGACGCTGGCGCTGTATCCGCTCGTGTACCTGCCCGTGGCCAGCTCCCTGGCCAACCTCGACGCCGGCCTGGAGGAGGCCGCGCGCAGCCTCGGGCTCGGCCCGTGGCGCGCGTTCTGGCGGGTCACGCTGCGTCAGATCTGGCCGGCCGTGCTCGGCGGCTGCCTGCTCGTGACGCTCGCGCTGCTGGCCGAGTACGGCGCGTTTGAAATCGTCCAGTACCGGACGTTCACGGTCGAGATCTTCACCGAGTTCAAGCTCGGCTTCGACACCGTCGCCGCGTGCGTGCTGTCGCTCGTGCTCGTGGCGCTGAGCATCGCGGCGCTCGCCGGAGAGCTGTCGCTGACGGGGCGCGGACGCTCCGCGCGATCCGGGCCGGGCGCGCCGCGGCGCGCTCCGCGGGTCGCGCTCGGGCGCTTCCTGCTGCCGGTGCTGGCGGGGCTGGGCGCGCTCAGCGGCCTCGCGCTGGGGGTGCCGATGGGCTCGCTCGTGTACTGGATGGCGCGCGGCAGCTCGACCACGCTGCCGTCGGCCTCGATCCTCTCCGCGGCGGGCCACACCGCCCTCTACAGCGCCTGCGCGGCCGTGCTCTCGACCGCCCTGGCGGTGCCGGTCAGCGCCCTGGCGATCCGCCATCGCAACCGCGTCACCGTGCTGATCGAGCGCCTGGCCTACCTGCCGATGGCGCTGCCCGGCCTGGTGATCGCGCTCGGGCTCGTGTCGTTCTCGGTGCGCTACGCGTTCTCGCTGTATCAGAGCGCGCTCGAGTTGATCGTCGCCTACGCGATCCTGTTCCTGCCGCTGGCGGTGGTCGGCGTGCGCTCGGCGATGGGACAGGCCTCGCCGCGGCTGGAGGAGATGGGGCGCTCGCTGGGCGCGCGTCCGGCGGCGGTGTGGCGGCGCGTGACGCTGCCGCTGATCGCGCCCGGCCTGGGCGCGGCGTTCGCGCTGGTGTTCATCTCCGCGGCGACCGAGCTGACGGCGACGCTGCTGCTGCACCCCACCGGCGTGAACACGCTCGCCACCCAGTTCTGGGCGTACACGTCCGAATTCTCATACGGGGCGGCCGCCCCGTATGCCGCCCTGATGGTGGCCATCTCGGCGGTCCCCGCCTACCTGCTGAGTCGCCGCATGAGCACACTCGGGCGCGCGGAGCGGAGCTCGTGAGTCGGCTGTCGGTGCTCGATCTGTGGAAGGGCTACGCGGGCGCGCCCGTGCTCGAAGGGGTGGATCTCGAGGTGCCGGCGGGATCGCTGACCGCCGTGCTGGGTCTGTCCGGCTGCGGCAAGACGACGCTGCTGCGGGTGATCGCGGGCTTCGAGCGCGCCGAGCGCGGCAGCGTCTCGCTCGGCGGCAGGACCCTCGATGACGGGCGCATCTATCTGGCGCCCGAGCAGCGCAGCGTCGGCTACGTGCCGCAGGAGGGCGCGCTGTTCCCGCACCTGAGCGTGCGCGAGAACGTCGGCTTCGGCCTTCCCCGCCGCGAGCGCCGCGGCGAGCAGGTCACGGCGCTGCTGGAGATGGTCGGGATCGCGCCGCTGGCGCGACGTCTGCCACACGAGCTGTCCGGCGGCGAGCAGCAGCGCGTCGCGCTCGCCCGCGCGCTGGCTCGCCGCCCGCAGGCGCTGCTGCTGGACGAGCCGTTCTCCTCGCTCGACGCCTCGCTGCGCAGCCACGTGCGCGAGGAAGTTCACGCGCTGCTGCGCGCGCAGGGCGTCACAACCGTGCTCGTCACCCACGATCAGGAGGAGGCGCTGTCGCTGGCCGACACGGTCGCGGTCCTGCGCGAGGGCAGGATCATCCAGCGCGGCGAGCCCGCGGAGCTGTATGAGCAGCCCGCCGACGAGCGCCTCGCGCGGTTCCTCGGCGCCGTCAACGTGCTCGACGCGCGATTCGAGCGCGGCACCGCGCTGACGACGCTCGGAACGCTGCAGCTGCACGACGATCAGGCAGCGGGCGAGGCCGCGGGAGTCGTGATGGTGCGTCCCGAGCAGCTCGACGTGCGGGTATGCGACAACGGCGGCCGGGACGAGCGCCCTGCCGGGCTGGAAGGGCGCGTGGAGGAGTGCCGCTACTACGGCCACGACGCGCTGCTGCAGATCCGCCCCGAGCAGGCGGGCGACGGGGAGCTGCTGCTCGCGCGGGTGCATGGCGAGCAGGCGCTGGCTGTGGGAACGCGCGTGACCGTCGCGGCCCACGGGCGCGCGACGCGGCTCCGATAAAGTCACGCGTCGATGAGCGACGGCGAACAGCGCACCTTCAACGTCACCGGCATGACCTGCGAGCACTGCGTGGCGGCCGTCGGCGCAGAGGTCGGCGCGCTGCCCGGCGTCAGCGACGTGGACGTGGACCTCGCCAGCGGCGCCGTCGTGGTCCGCGGCAGCGACCTCGACGGCGAGGCCATCCGGCTCGCGGTCGAGGAGGCCGGATACAGCCTCGCCGAGTAGATTCGCCTCGTCATGGCCAGCATGAGCGGCATGAGCATGAGGCACGATGGCGGGCACGCGGTGTCGGTCGGCGGAATGTTCATGAGCACCGGCGCACACGGGACGACCAACATCCTCCCCGAGTGGCTGGCCGTGATCTGGACGCTCGTGTTCATCGCGATCGTCGTCGTTCACACGCTGCACCTGCGCGACAGCCACGGTCAGCGACGGCTGTGGCACTCCGGCCATGTGCTGATGGCGCTTGGGATGGCGTTCATGTTCGCGCCGTCGTCGATCGACCACTTCGACATCCCGAGCGGCTTCTGGCAGCTGGCGTTCGCGAACGGCGCGATCGCGACCCTGCTGTGGATGCTCGCCCAGGCATTCGACGGGCGCGCGATCAACGTGCTGTGGCCGGTGATGGCGGTAGACCTCGGCGCGATGGCCTACATGTGGTCGCCGAGCGGCTTTCAGGCGCCGATCACGTGGCTGCTCGTCGCGTACTTCGCCGCGCAGTCGCTGCTGTGGGTCTCTGACCGCATGCGCGATGTCGACCGCAAGACGCTGCTGGGCGCCAGCGTGTCGGTCACGCCGGGCGGCGCGGTCGCGATCTCCGCCGCGGAGCCGCTCGTGTGCTTCCGCGACCTGCGCGCCTCGATGTTCGTGATGACGCTCGGCATGGCATACATGTTCGCCGCCATGCAGCTGGCGATGTAGGGATCGTCATCGTCGTCGACCACGGTGCATGCACCGTGGTCCGGGCCGGCGCATGCGCCGGCCCGCGACGCGCCGCATGCGGCGCGTCGAAAAGCAGGACCCAGCCGTCGCGATCAGTTGATCGGGATCGCGAAGGAGCCGCGCAGCGGGCGCCCGTAGCGGTCGGCGCCCGCGATGTGGATGTCCCAGACGCCGCGTGTGAGATCGACTTGGGCGATGTCGTGGCCGGTGCCGGCTTCATAGAACGTGACCTTCGCTTTGGCGCCCGTCTGCGAGGTCGCGCTCATCGAGATCGAGTGGAAGCCGACGCGCGCGCTCGTGGCGCCCTCGAGGTACAGATGCAGGTTCACGTTGCCCGGCCGCAGCGGCAGGGCTTCCACCTGCAGCGTCTCGCCGGCCGGCTCGGCGAGCGTCTCGGACGCGGTCGCGGGCACAGCGAAGGAGTCGGGGTCGGCGAGCACGAGCCCGCCTAGCAGCATCGCCGGGATCACGGCGGCGGTGGCGATGCTCGCGAGCCGCTGGCGGCGGCTGCGCACGGGCGTCGGGCGCCCGGGACGGCCGAAGCGCCGCAGCCGCAGGCTGTTGGTGACGACGGTGATGCTCGAGACGCCCATCGCCACGGCTGCGAGCGCCGGGCTGAGCAGCCCGGTCATCGCCAGCGGCAGCGCGATCAGGTTGTAGCCGAAGGCCCAGCCGAGGTTCTGCAGCACGATCGTGTACGTCTCCCGCGCCAGGCGCAGCGCGCGGGCGACGCCGCGCAGATCACCGGACAGCACGCTGATGTCGGCCGCCTCGATCGCCGCGCCGACGCCGGTTCCCATCGCGATCCCGAGGTCCGCCTTGGCGAGCGCGGCGGCGTCGTTGACGCCGTCGCCGACCATGCCGACGCGGTGGCCCTCGCCCTGCAGGCGAGCGATCTCCTCGAGCTTGCCGCTGGGGCTCACGCCCGCGCGCACGTGCTCGATGCCGACCGCCGCGGCGACGGCGTGTGCCGCGCGCGGGTTATCGCCCGTGAGCAGCTCGACGTCGATGCCCATGCTGCGCAGCCCCGCGATCGCGGCCGCCGCCTCGGGCTTGACGGTGTCCGCCAGCGCCACGGCGCCGAGCACCTGCTCGTCGCGCTCGATCACCACCGCCGTACGGCCGCTCGCCTCCCAGCCCTCGAGCACCGACGCCAGCTGAGGATTGCGCTCGAGCGACGTCGGGCGCCCGACCCACACGCTGGCGCCGTCGAGCAGCGCGCGCACGCCCCGACCGGGGATCGAGCGGAACTCGGCGGCGTGCGTGAGCTCGAGGTCGCGCTCGCGCGCGGCCGCCACGACCGCGAGCGCCACGGGGTGCTCCGATCCCGCCTCGGCCGAGGCGGCGAGCGCCAGCACCCGATCGGGCTCCTCGCCCGGCGCGCTCCAGACGTCAGCGAGCGACAGCTCGCCGGTCGTGACGGTGCCGGTCTTGTCGAGCACGATCGTGTCCAGATCCTGGCTGCGCTCGAGGATCTCGGCGCTGCGGATCAGCAGCCCGAGCCTCGCGCCGCGCCCGGTGCCGACGAGGATCGCGACGGGCGTGGCCAGCCCGAGCGCGCACGGGCAGGCGACGATCAGCACCGCGACGGTCGCGTCCAGCCCGCGCTGCAGGTGCATCGAGGCGAACATCCCCTGCAGGCCGTCGCCGGTGAGCACCCACACGAGCGCCGTCAGCGCCGCGAGCACGAGCACGACCGGCACGAACACGCTCGCGATCTGGTCGGCGAGCCGCTGGATCTTCGGCTTGGTCGCCTGCGCGCGCTCGACCAGCGCAACCAGCTGCGAGAGCGCCGTGTCGGCGCCGACCGCGGTCGCGCGCGCCTGCAGCACCCCGTCGACGTTCAGCGTCGCGCCGGTCAGCAGCGCGCCGACGTTCTTCTCCACGGGCAGCGACTCGCCGGTGAGCATCGACTCGTCGACCGCGGAGGCGCCGGCGATCACGATCCCGTCGACCGGCACGCTGTCGCCGGGGCGCACGCGAAACACGTCGCCGCGACGCACCCGCTCGACCGCCACCAGCCGCTCGGGCGCACTCGGATCCTCGGAGTCGAGCAGCCGCGCCTGCGTCGCGCCCAGCGCTGCCAGCTCGCGCACCGCGCGCCCGGAGCTGCTGCGCGCCTTTGCCTCGCACCAGCGGGCGATCAACAGCGCCGCGATGATGATCGCTCCCATGTCGTAGCACAGCGGCATGTCGAAGTTCCCCACCGGAACGCCGTGCTCGTACACCTTGTCGGCGGTGAGCAGCATCACGGTCGAGTACACGAAGGCTGCCAGCGTCGAGAGCGCGATCAGCGTGTCCATGTTCGTGGCGCGAGCGCGCGCCCGCGCCCACGCCGAGCGCAGGAACGGCAGCCCGCACCAGAACTGCACCGGCACCGCCAGCGCCGCCACGACCCAGCGCGCGGTCTGATCGTGCGGCTGCAGGTAGGTGAGCAGCGTGATCGCCACGGTCAGCGGCACCGCCAGCGCGATCCGCCGCACGAGGCTGGCCTGCTCGCGCGCCTCGCTCTGCTCGAGCGCCTCGAACGTGCGCGCCTGCTCGGTCGCGCTCGCCGCGACCGGCGCGGCGCCGTAGCCGGCGCTCTGCACCGCGGCGACGAGCTGCTCGGCGTCCACCGCGCCGGGCTCGAGCTCGACGGTAGCGCGCCCGGTCGCGTAGTTGACGAGCGCCTCGCTGACGCCGGGGGTGCGACTGAGCGTGCGCTGCACGCGCGCCGCGCACGAGCCACAGGTCATGCCCGAGACGTCGAGCTCCATGACCTCGTGACGGCCGTTGGCCGATTTGGGCGCGACGGGCAGCTCTGCGGTCTGGCTCATGTTGATCCTCGAAGCACGATAGCGCGAGACCCGCGCTGCGACTTCGGAACAATGTCGCGATGCGAATGCACCACACGCGCCCGCGCCCGCGAGGCGCCGGGCCCGCGCCCGCGCCTGTCGCCGGCGCGCTGCTGGCAGGCGCGGCGCTGCTTGCGCTGTGTGGCTGCGGCTCGAGCGGCGCGCCGAGCGCCAGCATCGCGCGCCAGGCGAGCGTGCCCAAATACGTCACCGAACCGTTCACGCACGAGCAGCAGCTCGTCGAGCAGGGCGCGCACCTCGTGATCGCCGACGGCTGCTCGGCGTGCCACCTGATGCAGAGCGCGCGTAGCGGCGGCCCGAGCTTCCTGCGCTTCGCCGGCTACCGCGTGACGCTGACCGACGGTCGCAGCCTCGTCGTCGACGAACGCTTCCTGCAGGAAGGCCTGCTCGACCCGCGCGCGAACGAGCTGCAGGGGTTCGATGCGGCGCCGATGCTCGCCGCGCTCGCGCGCCTGCACCTGCGCGAGCATCCGGCGCAGGTGGCGGCGCTGACGGCGTTCATCGAGCAGGTCGGCCCCGAACCGGCGCCCGAATGAGCCCGCGCTGGAACTGGGATTTCGACGATCACCAGCGGCGGACGCGGACGTCGGCGCCGCCACCCGGCGATCGCGCACGCCGCCCGCGCTCACGCCGGACGATCGCCACCCGTCGTGCTGGCGCGCTGGCGCTGGTGGCGCTCGTGGCGCTGATCGCGGCCACGCTCTCGGGGTCGCATGCTCGGAGCAGGGCGCCCTCGGCGGTCGTGCGCGCCGGCACGCGCCGCGAGCCCACCGCCACGGCGAAAGCGGACGCGGGCGTCAACGCGGGCGCCGACGCGTGGCCGGGCACGCCGGCGGCGTCGCAGCAGGCCGTCTCGGCGGTCCTCGCGTACACCCCGTTCGTCAAAGAAGGCGGGGATCGCGCGCGCGAGATCGCGTTGACCTTCGATGACGGACCCGGGCCGTACACGCCGGGGGTGCTCGACGTGCTCGAGCGCTACCGCGTGCACGCGACGTTCTTCGAGATCGGCGAGATGCTGCGGTACTTCGGCGCCTCGACGGTGCGTGAGCTCAGGGACGGCGACGTGATCGGCGATCACACCGAGACCCATCCGGAAATGGCGCGGCTGTCAGCGCACGACCAGCACGAAGAGCTGTTCGAACAGCTCGCGCGCATCGAACTGCTCGGCGGACCGCGGCCGCTGCTGTTCCGGCCTCCGTACGGCTCCTACGACGCGACCACCATGCACGAGCTGCACGAGCTGCATCTGCTGATGGTGCTGTGGTCGGTCGACACCGAGGACTACCTGCAGCCGGGCGTGCCGGTGATCGTGCAGCGCGCGCTGGCGGGGGCGCACCCCGGCGCGATCATCCTGATGCACGACGCCGGTGGCACGCGCACGCAGACGATCGCGGCGCTGCCGCTGATCATCCGCGCGCTGCGAGCGCGCGGGTTCAAGCTCGTGACAGTGCCGCAGCTGCTGCACGACGACCCGCCGCCGCCGGGACAGGCGCTACCGTCGAGCCTCGAGGGCGACTGATGGACATCGAGCAGCTGCGGCTACGTCGTGAGGAGCGCAGGCGGACGATCAAGCGTCGCCGCCGCGTGGCCGTTGGCCTGCTCGCGGCCGCGGCGGCGATCGTGGTCGCTGTCGTGCTGCTCGCGAGCGGCTCCATTGGCAGCGCCTCCAAACACCGCCTCAGTGCCCGCGTGACGCCTGCACGCACCCCCGCGGGGCAGCACGCGTCCACCCCCGCGGGGAGCAGCACCGCCAGCTCGATCGTCGGCCCTCCCGGGACCGACCCCGTCCCGATCCTCATGTACCACGTGATCGCGGCCCCTCCCGCCGGCGCGCCGTTCCCGGGGTTGTACGTCGAACCGGCTGAGTTCGCCGAACAGATGCAGGCGCTGAAGGGCGCCGGCTGGCACGCGGTCACGCTCGATCAGGTGGAGGCCTACTGGCGTCGCGGCGCGCCGCTCGGGGCTGGCAAGCCGATCGTGATCAGCTTCGACAACGGCTACAACTCCCAGTACACGCAGGCGCTGCCGGTGCTGCGGCGGATGGGATGGGTCGCCGACGAGAACCTCCAGCTCACCGGCCTGCCGCCGTCGCAGGGAGGACTCGGGCCGAGCCAGATCCGCGGGCTGCTCGCCGCCGGCTGGGAGCTCGACACCCAGGGCATCAGCCACGCCGACTTGATCACGCTGGACGCCGAACAGCTGCGCTACCAGGTTGCCGTGGCGCGCCAGACTCTCCAGCAGCGCTACCACGTGCCGGTCAACTGGTTCTGCTACCCCTCCGGCCACTACAACCCGACGGTCGTCGCCGCGGTCAAGGCGGCCGGCTTCACCGGCTCCACGACGGTCGTCCCCGGCTGGACGCACCCCGGCGATGACCCCTATCGCCTGCATCGCCTGCGCGTGCTCGGCGGGACGAGCGGCGAACAGCTGCTGGAACTGCTGGCCGGCAGTCGCGCAGACCCGCCAGCGCCCGCCTCCTACAGCGCCTGAGCGGTCAGCCGCTCGCCACGGCGGTGATCGCGCCGGTCGCGGGCAGCACGATCAGGTACGCACCGGTGCCCGGTTCGACCGCCTGCGTGCGCGAGCGTCCGCCAAAGCGGTAGGTGACGCTGCGCGCGTCGGGGCCGAGCAGGCCGAAGGAGATCAAGCGCGCCTGCGACGCGTCGGCTCGCTGCGAGGCGACCGCCGCCTGCGTGATGCCGGGGGGATAGCTGACGACCGTCCCCGGAGGCTGGCAGCCGCCGCCGCGCAGAGACGGATGGTGCGGGCGCGAGGCCTGCCTCGGCGCTTCTTCGACCACACCACTGCCGATCACGCCGGGGGGCGGTGCCGGTGGCGGCAGCAGGTGCACGACGCCGTCACCCGTGACTCCTTCGAGCGGTGCCAGCCGGCCGTGCTCGAGGCGTCCGATCTGCAGGCACACGAGGTTCGTAGCGGTGTGCACGATGCGCATGCCCCACGCCGGCCCACCGGCCGGATCGGCGACCGTGAGGCTCGACAGCCGCGAGTGCCCGCGCGGTGGCAGCCCGACGGCGGCCGTCACGGAACGGCGCCCAGCCGACTGTGAACGCGAGCCACCATCGAGCGCTGTGGCGAGGAACAGCGCGGCCACCGCCACCGGCGCGACCGTCACAGCGACCTGCATGAGCCGCCGCCGGGACGGAGCGCCGCGGCGCTCGCGAGACCCCGTAGGGGCACGGCGTGTGCGCTCGTCGACGGCATCGACCAGCTGGCGTTCGAGCGCGTCGAGGAAGTCGGTCATCTGGGCGCCCCCAGCGCGCCGCGCAGCGTGCGCAGGGCGCGGCTGACGCGCTTTCGCACGACTGCCTCCGAGCAGCGCAGCTCGCGCGCGATCTGCGCATAGTCGCGTTCGTCGAGGATCCGCGCGCGGAGCGCGTCGAGCTGCTCCGCCGGCAGCAGCTCCAGCAGCGTCGACTCCAGGTCGGTGGCTGCCATCAGCTCCTCGATGCGCTGCAGGTCCTCATCGTCCAGCGACAGCGGCTCAAGCGCCAGACGCTCGCGGGCCGCCCGCTCGACCTGCCCGCGGCGCACACTGTCGATCAGCTTGTTGTGCGCGATCGTCATCAGCCACGCCACCGGCTCGCGGGGCAGCTCTCGGCCTCCGTCCAGCACCCCTGCCAGCGCGGCCGCGAACGTCTCGGCCAGCAGGTCTGCGGCGAGCTCGGGATCACCGGTCCGCCGTCCCGTGTACGCGAGCACGACCGCGCGGCGACGCCGATAGAAGGCCGCAAACGCCTGTCCGTCGCCGGCGCGCGTGGCGGCCAGCAGCTGTCGATCGTCACGCTCGTCATCGGGCATCCACTGTGATTGACGCACAGCGGCCACGTCTGTGACCGGCGCGTGCAACGAAACTTGCCGGGTGATAAACACCCGCTGACAGTCGTCTGCGCTTGCGCTAGCCTCGCGCTCATCGCGACCGGCTTGGCGCGCTGCCATGGTTGGTGGCCGTAGGAGTGCTGGCAGGCCGACGGCGGTGCACCTCGCGCGAGGTGTTTCGGTGAGTAGGTGGCAGTGCCCTCGCGCGTAGCGCGTGTGGACCCGGAACTAGTCGAGCCGGGTCCTCACCGCGTGCGCGAGCGATAGCGCGGACGGGAGAGCAGATCGAGCCGGCGCGGCGATCTGACGGCCGACCGCCGCACACGCACGGCGGCGCCCTGCCTGACGCCTACAGAACACGCAACAGCAGCTCGCTGCCTGGGATCTGCCCTTGGATCAGCGATATCACCATGTAGGCCGCGACGGCCGCGAGCACCACCAGCTTGAGAGTCTGCCGGGCTGTCCAGAAGAACAGTTCCCGCTCCGCCTTGCGAACCTCAATCGGCGTGCGTGCCCTATGGAGCAGCGCCACGACACGCCCTCCGCTCATGATCCCGCACGAGGCGTCTTCCAATCTAGGCAACCGTTTCCTTGTATGAGACGACTTTGGCGCGACCCAGTGGATTTCGGAAGATATGTTTCTATCTCAGACAGCTGTCAGGGCGAGGTGCGCACGACGCACAGGCAGCCGCTTTCCAGAGCCAAAGTCCGCGCGCTCGCCTCAAGCGTCTCTCCCGTTGGCTCCCTGCGCTCGTGCGCGAACCGCAAGGCTTCAGTCGAACGCGCGCGCCGGCAGCACGAATCGCCGCGCCGGGCCCGTCTGCTGCGCGGTGCCCGCGAGACCCCGTGGACCGTGCAGGCCGGTGCTGCGCGGACTCGCAACGGTCGACTCGGCAACGCCATCGTGATCTGAGATCCACGCCAGGATCGCCGCCGAATCAGAGCCCTCGGCGAGGATCACCGAGCGCTCGATCGCCATACCGCCGGAGGCATGCGGCCGAGCCAGGCGTCTCACGACTGCCCCTATCTCATCAGCCGGCACAGCTTCAGCCTACCCCTCGTTCGGTCGCAGCGCGACGTGGCCGGCGAAGCACGCTGAACGTACGCTCAGACAAGCGCCATCGCCTCCGCTGCCGAGCGCGCGGCCGCGCGATAGCTCGACTCGTAGGCACTGGCGACCACGTTGACGTCGCAATGCTCGCCCACCCACGCGCGGCAGTCACCCGCGGCGATGCTCGCCAAGCGCCCGACGGCGGCGGCCATCGCAGCCTCGTCCTCGACGAGAAACCCCGTACGGCCGTGGATCACGAGCTCACTCGCGGCGCCGGCGGGGAACGCGATCACGGGCGTGCCGCACGCCAGCGCCTCGACCATCACCATGCCAAACGGCTCCTCCCAGCTGATCGGCACCAGCAGCGCCCGTGCGCCCGCGAACACCGAGCGCTTGAGCGACCCGCCGATCTCGCCGAGGAAGCGCACGTGCTCGCCGTCGATATGCGGCGCCACCTCACGGTCGAAGAAGGCCTGCTGGCCAGGCTGGACGACGCCGGCGAGCACCAGCGGCACGCCCGCCGCGCGAGCCGCCGCGATCGCCCGGTGCGGGCCCTTCTCGGCGGTCATCCGCCCGATCCACAGCAGGTAGTCCTCCTTGCGTTCCTGTAGCGGCCAGGCGTGCACGTCGATCGGGTTCGGGATCACCGCCACGCCGCCCAGGCTCGCGGGCGCCGTCGCGCGTTGGGCGCGGCTGATCGCCACGAGCGCCGCCTTTGACGCGTGCCTGGTGTAGAAGGCGGTGGTCGCCGCCGTGAACTGCCCGTGCAGCGTGTGCACGAGCGGAGTGGCGAGGCGATCCGCCATGCCGAGCGCCGTGAACCCGCAATGGTCGTGCACGACATCGAAGCGGTTTGCAGCGTGCGTTTGATCGATCGCGGCAAACGCCCGCGCGACGTGGTCGACCTCGTAGATCGAGCGCTCGATCTCGTCCGGGTGAGCCGCCTCGAGCAGCGGCACGACCTGCGCATTCGACACCGACCCGGGCGCGCAGAAGAGCGTCACCTCGTTTCCCCGCTGAACGAGCGCCTCCGTCAGCACGCTCACCACGGACTCCACGCCGCCGTAGCCCGGCGGCGGAACCGAGATCCACGGCGGGGCGAGCATCGCGATGCGCAGATGCTCGCGGCCGTCGCGGCGATGCGTGGACTTAGGCGGGCGCTGTGGCGCGCGTTCCGGCAGCACGCGCACTGGCCTTCGAGCGGCGGGGAGGGCGGCGACGCCCGGCGCGGCGGTGGTGCTGGGCAAGGCAGGCTCGTTTCGATCGATGTGCGCAACTGCTGCGCGGACGGCCTGGGCAGCGCCGCTGACCTGTCCAACATATCATGAAATGAAAATCTAGAAATGCTAATCTCGATAGATGAGCCCTGGCTCTGACGCGCACCGCCGCTGGGCGTTCCTGACCAACCACGCTCAGGTCCTGGTGTGCATCGCCGATGAGCCCCACGTGCGCCTGCGCGACATCAGCGAGCGCGTGGGCATCACCGAACGTGCTGCGCACCGCATCGTCGGGGAGCTCTCCGCAGCGGGCTATCTGACGAGCCGGCGCGTCGGCCGGCGCAATGCCTACGTGGTCCACGCCGATGTTCCGCTTCCCGACGCGGTCGCCCGCCGGCAGAATGTCGGCGATCTGCTGGCGGTCCTCGTCAGCCCGAGCTGAGCGCGACGATCCGTCCGGGCCGTGCCGCAGGATGCCGGGCTCTTTGACGCGTTCCTCCTCGACATCGCTGCGCGCGTGGCAACGCCGCGCGCTCGACCAACTCAGCGACTGGCGGGATGGCCCGTTCCTGATCTCGGCCGCGCCGGGCGCCGGCAAGACGCGCCCAGCGCTCGAGCTTGCCAGGGACCTGCTCTCGAGCAAGCGCGTGTCGCGCGTCGTGGTGCTGTGCCCGACGACACCGCTGACGCGCCAGTGGGCGGCCGCCGCGGCGATCCTCGGCGTACAGTTGCAGCCCGATGCCCGCGGCCCGAACCCCCCGCGTGACTTCGACGGCGTCGCGGTCACGTATGCGCGCGTTGCGAGCGATCCAGAGAGGTGGGCGGCGAAGGTCCCCGCGGACGCCCTGGTGGTGGTCGACGAGGCGCACCACCTCGGCGAGGACCTTGCCTGGGGCACCAGCTTCCTGCGGGCGTTCTCCGCGGCGCCGCGCTGGCTGCTGCTGTCCGGCACCCCGTTTCGCTCTGACGCGACGCCGATTCCGGGCGTCCGCTACGACGGCGCCGGCGTGGTCGTCCCAGACGTCTCCTACACCTACGCCGAGGCGGTCGCCGACGGCGTCTGCCGTCCGGTTGCGTTCGTGACGTTCGACGGGACGCTGTCGTGGCGCAGCGGCGATGACGTGATCGAATCGTCGTTCGAGACGGTGCTCACAGCACGTGAGGCGGGCCGGCGCTACCGCACGGCGATCTCGACGGAGCTGCCGGATGGCCTGCCGCGCATCCTGCGCGAGGCCGACGTCAAGCTGCGCGCGGTGCGCGCTGAGGGCCACCGCGACGCGGGCGGCCTCGCGGTCGCGGCAGACGCCACCCACGCCCGCAAGATCGCGAAGCTCCTCGGCGAGGCGACCGGGCGCTCGCCGCTGGTGGTGCTGCACACCGAGGCCAACGCGGCGCGCAAGCTCGCGGACTTCCGCAGCTCGCGCGATCCGTGGATCGTGGCTGTGAACATGGTCTCCGAGGGCGTCGACATCCCGCGGCTGCGCGTCGGCGTGTACGCGACCGCCGCCAAGACCCCCCTGATCTTCCGTCAGATCGTCGGCCGCTTCGTGCGCACGATCCCCGGCAGGCAAGCGGAGCCGAGCTGGCTGTATCTGCCGGCAGAGCAGACGCTCAGCGGCCACGCCGCGGCGATCGAAACGGAGCTGCGCCATGCGCTGCACCGCGACGAGCCCGGCACGGAGTGGGAAGAGCCGCCGGAGCGACGCGCGAGCGAGCCGTCCCCGACGGCCGAGTTCGTGCCGCTGAATGCCGAGTTCGCGGCGCAGATGACGCTGTTCGGACCCCCGCAGCGGGCACCCTCCCCCACTCCGCGCGAACGCTCGTCGCCCGCGCCCGCGCCGGCGGCGATCCCAGCGTTCGAGCGCCGTGCGGGGCTGCGCGAGCAGCGCAGCCGACTGGTCTCCGAACTGCACCGACGCGACGGCCGCAGCCACCGCGAGATCAACGCGTGGGTCAACCGCGCGGTCGGGCTCGAACGCGTCGAGCAGGCCAGCATCCAGCAGCTCGAGCGCTCGATCGAGACGCTCGCGCGGGAGCTGACGCGCGCCGGCGCTCGCTCTAGCTCTGCTCCCCTTTGACGGCCAACCACGCGGCATCCGCGAAGATCGGGCCGGCACGACGGACCACGGCAGCTACCTCCTCGACCGCCAGCTTCGAGATCATCTCGGTCCCGTATTGCTGTGCTGGCCCCAGGACGATTGACCAGTAGAGCGCCGCCGGCAGGCGACGAATACGCCCAGATGCCACATGCGGTTCGCGCCACTCGATCACCGCGCGCGCGAACTCGGCGTTCATCGCGTCCAGCTGCACGAGATGCTCGGAGGAGAGCAGGCTGGCGCTGAATGAGAGAAGATAATGGGCAAGCGGGAGGTTGTCGGCGATCCACTCGAGATGGAAGATCACGACCGACTTCACACCGGCGGCGGCCGACTGGTGCCGCCGGAGCTCCGACAGCAAGCCCGACTGATAGGAAGCCAGCGTCTCCAGGTAGAGCGCGTCCTCGAGTTCACGCAGTCCTGCCGGGAAATGGCCATACACCTTCCCCACACTGGCGTCGGCTTGAGCACAGGCCCGATTGATCGTCATCGCCCCCCGGCCGCCCCTGCCGTAGCCCAAGGCCGCAGCGCCGATCAGCCGCGCACGACCCTCTCCATGAACACCACGCTTGCGGGACATAGATGGCCTCCTTGATCTTGATTTCGGCATCCTAACCGAGTGCATAATCCGAAACCAGTACTTCACTACCAGCCGCGAAGCGCACGCACGCGCCGCTTTGAGCAGCGAAAGCCAGTGAATAACAGCCGACGCGAGTGAAGATTTGGTATTGACTGCGCCCGCGCTCGCATATCGCATTATGATGTCGTCGATAGAGATGGAACTTCTCAATCGGGACGATCCAATTCGAGGCGATATCGAGCCAAGGTGCCAATGACCAGAACCAGTCCGCCAGCGTCGAAACCCAGAGGTGAACAGGAACCCGCGTGGTCGGACCCGAGCCTGCGCGAGCCACGTTACTCGCAGTCGCTGGAGCGCGGCCTGGCGATCCTCGGCTGCTTCACGCCCAAGCGCCCGGTGCTCGGGATCGCAGACATCGCCGACGAGCTCGGCATGAGCCGCTCCACGACCCACCGCTACGTGATCACGCTCGTCGCGCTCGGCTACCTGGAGCAGGGCGCCTCACGCAAGTACCGCCTCGGGCTGCGCGTCACCGACCTTGGCATGTCCGCCCTGAACGCCACCGGACTGCGCGAGCACGCCCACCCCTACCTCGAGGAGCTGCGCCAGCGCACCTCTTACACGGCGAGCCTGGGCGTGCTCGACGCAACCGACGTGCTGTTCGTCGACCGGGTGCGCAGCTTCCGCCGCGGACTGGGCAAACTCGACCTCGACCTGCACACGGGCTCACGCGTGCCCCCGTACTGCACCTCGATGGGCAAGCTGCTGCTCGCGAACCTGCCCGAGCTCGAGCAGCGCGAACTGATCGCGCAGATGAAGCTCACCAAACGCGCGCCCAACACGATCACCAGCAAGAAAGCGCTGCGTGACGAGCTCGATGAGATCCAAGCGGCCGGGTTCGCGGTCGATGACCAGGAGCTCGCCGCCAACGTCTACGCGATCGCCGCACCCGTGCGCAACGAGGCCCGCGAAACAGTGGCCGCCGTCGGACTCGCGGCACACAGCACGATGATCTCGCTCGAGGAGCTCGTCGACGCGCTCAGCCCACACCTCGTCACCACCGCCGACCGCATCTCCGCGCGCCTCGGCTACCGGCGCGACGACGAGAGCGCCTAACCGCTCTGGCTCAGCCCGAACGGGCTCCCCTCCGAGTCCTTGCAAATCGCCCACTGCTGACCCGGGTGCACGACGCTGCCGCCGAGCGCCTGTACCCGCCCGAGCGCCTGCGCGAGATCGCTGACCGCGAAGTACGGCAGCGAGAACGAATCGCCGGGTCCCTTCCCGCGCGCATGAACACCGACCGCCGGCTGGTCGGAGTGCGTCTGCCAGCCCTCGCCCTCTGCGTCACCGCGGGCATCCAGCTCAACGCCGAGCAACTCGCCCCAGAAGCGCCGGGCGCGCTGTGGATCGTCGGCGGGGAACTCGATCATCGACAGCGGGGAGCGCGACACTGCCCGCACCATAGCGGCACGGCCCCGAGAGCGGCAAGCACACGATTGCAGGCTGTTCGTCGGAGCGGCGGACGGGGGTCGGACCCGCGACCTCAAGCTCGGGAGACCCGGCGCGGGCGCATCAGATGCGGCATGCGATATCATCACACATCATGGCGCGCACGACGATCGACCTCGACGCGTCGGTGCTCGAGCAGCTGCGAAGACGCGCCGCGAGCGAGCACAAGAGCATGGGCCAACTCGCCTCAGAGCAACTCGCCGTCGCCCTGCGCGAGCAGGCACCCCAGCCCGCGCCTCCGACCTGGCCGACCAAGCGGATGGGCAAGCCAAAGATCGACCTCGGTGACAAGGAAGCCGTCCGCAAGGCCCTGGAAGTCGCGCCCTGAGGCCCCCGCGCCGGGGGCGCAGCCAGACCCAGCCCTGCCGAGCTCACTGAAGCCGAGGGAGCCAGCCACCCAGCAACCACAGGCTGTCTTATGAGCGCGACCGTCGACACCAACATCCTGCTCTACGCCGCCAACGCTGACGACGAGTTGCACGACGCGGCCCGCGACCTGCTCGGGCGTCTCGCCGCCGGACCCGACCTGCTCTACCTGTTCTGGCCCACGATCATGGGGTTCCTGCGCATCAGCACGCACCCCGCGATCTTCAACGACCCCCACACCCCCGAGCAGGCCGCCGGCGCGATCACGGGGCTCCTGCAGCGACCCAACGTTCGCGCACCCGCCGAGCAGGACGGATTCTGGGACATCTACCGCGCCACAGCCGATGACCAGACCCGCGGCAACCACGTACCCGATGCGCACATCGCCGCG
>Ga0187862_10001076_pt1 | contig 29624 bp, 27 predicted proteins | sample June2016WEW_10_1_FD_133003 | JGI IMG/M metagenome (GOLD analysis project Ga0187862, IMG submission 133003) | Peatland microbial communities from SPRUCE experiment site at the Marcell Experimental Forest, Minnesota, USA - June2016WEW_10_150 | ecosystem: Environmental > Terrestrial > Soil >...
GAAGTCAAGGCCTGTGACATAGAGCGACAGCACGCCGCCGGCGATGGCAAAAGGTATTCCGGCCAGCACCAGAAGGCTGTCAAGCATGGAATTGAACAGGCCGTAGAGCATCGCCAGGATCAGAACGAGACTGATCGGCACGATGACCTCCAGCCGCCTTGTTGCAAGCTGAAGTTCCTCGAACTCGCCGGCCCACTCGATCCGGTATCCGTTCGGCAGCTTCACATTCTGCGCAATATGATTTTGCGCTTCGGCAACGGCGCTTCCAAGGTCGCGACCCCGCACGCTGAACTTGATAGGAATATATCGCTGGTTGCGTTCGTGATAGATATAGGATGCACCGGTATCCAGGGATATGTCGGCGAGTTCGCTCAGAGGAATATACGCATTTGCGCCGTTGCCGGTTTGGTAGCCGACCTTGATACTGCGCACCACGTCAATGTTGTTGCGAAATTCGGGCGCCAGGCGAACAGTCAGGTTGAATTGCCGGTCTGCCTCCATGACCGTGCTGGCCGTCGTGCCTCCCAAGGCGGTTTGCACCACGGTGTTCAGATCTCCGGCGTTTAGGCCGTAGCGGGCCGCCTTTGCACGGTCCACCTTAATGTTCAGGTTTGGCTGTCCAAGCACCCGAAAGATCCCGAGGTCCTCCACCCCTTTTGTCCGGCCCATTTCACTCAGGACCTGGGCCGCGATCTGCTCCAGGGTCGCCAGGTTGGGCCCCATGATCTTGACCGAGTTGGCGCCCTTGACGCCCGAGAGGCCCTCTTCGATATTGTCCTGTATGTACTGGGAGAAATTGAAGTCAACACCGGCAAATTCCCTGGAAAACTCCGACTGAAGTTCATTGACCAAATCATCCTTGGTCTTGCCCCGGGACCATTGGTCGAATGGTTTTAGAGGCACGAAGAACTCGGCATTGTAAAACCCGGCGGCGTCGCTGCCGTCGTCGGGCCGGCCATGCTGGGAGACCACGGTAATCACTTCCGGGTGGCTCAGAAGGAGCTCGCGCATCTTTGTAACCGCCGGCATGGCCGCTTCAAGCGATATGGTCGGCGGCATCGATGCGCGAATCCAGAGGTTGCCCTCCTCGAGGGCAGGTAGAAACTCGGTGCCAAGCCGGGAGACCTGAAACCCTACCACCACCAGAAACATGAGTCCGGCGGCGACGACTATTTTCCGGTTGGCTAGCGCCCAGTGCAGGGCCGGGGTGTAGGCAGCGCGCAACGCCCGCACTATGATCGTTTCAGTTTCCTTGACTTTATCGGGAAGCAGGTACGACGCCAGCACCGGCGATATAGTGAAAGTTGCTATCAACGCCCCTGCCAATGCATAGCCGTAAGTCCTGGCCATGGGACCGAAAATCTGGCCCTCGACGCCTTGCATGGTGAAAAGCGGGATGAAAGCCGCAACCGTTATCATGGTAGAGAAATATATCGCCTTATCCACTTGCAGGGCGCTCATGTAGATCATGCGCAGCCGATCGGTCCATGCCCGGCCGGCGCCCAGATTGTAGTCTTTAGTCGGATCTGTCCCAAACTGCCCCTCGGCGAGACCTTCGAGAAGCCTTTTCCTTTCATCCTTTTTCGCCTGTAAATTCCGAAATATGTTCTCGACCAATATGACCGCTGAATCCACGATGATGCCGAAGTCGATGGCTCCAATGGACAAGAGGTTCGCGTCTTCCCCTCGAAACACCATGATGATGACGGCGAAGAAGAGCGCGAAGGGAATATTTATACCAACGATGAGGGCGCTGCGCAGATTACCCAGAAAAGTCCACTGGATAAGAAAAACCAGCAGGAAGCCAAAGATGACGTTGCGCACGACCGTGCTGGTGGTAAGCGAGACCAGCGATGAGCGGTCATAGAAGGGAACCACCTTGACTCCCCGAGGCAGCGTCCCGTCGATGTTGATCTTTGCGGCTTCGGCCTTGACGCGGGCCAGCACGTCCTTTGTATGCAGCGTCCGATCCATGACGACAATGGCCGCCACCACGTCGTCGTCTTTGTCGCGGCCGCACTTGCCGAGCCTTGGTACATGCCCGACATAGACCTTCGCGACGTCTTTTACCTGGACGGGAATACCGTTGGATTGTGTTAGGACGATATTCTGAATGTCATCGACTTTCCAGCCTTGAGTCAAATCCGTGGAACCTCCACTGTCGATCAGACCGACGCCGCGGATGTTCACGGACTGCTGCCCAATATTGATCGTGCGCCCGCCGACATTGATATTGGCGTTGCCGATGGCGGCGACCAACTGTGGAAGGGTGATACTATAGGCCTCAAGTTTGAGGAGATCGGCTTCGACTTCGAACTCCTTGGTCGTACCGCCCCAGGTGTTGACCTGCACGACTCCCGGGACCGTCAGCAAGCGGCGTTGCAGGACCCAGTCCTGGACAGTGCGAAGATTGGTCAGGCCGAAGTTCGGCGGGCCGACCACCTGGTATCGAAAGATTTCGCCTACAAGACTCGATCCCTGGATGCTGGGCTGCACATTGTTGGGAAGATTGACCTTTTGCTGCAGGCTGAGCGCCGTCTGCGTGTAAGCGAAGTAGAAATCGACGCCGTATTTGAAGGTGACGCGGACGAAAGACAGACCATAGAAAGAGGTCGAGCGGATGTTTTCAACTCCCGGCGTGGCGGCAAGCCCTACCTCCATCGGAATTGTGTAGTAGCGCTCCATCTCCTCGGCAGACTGGCCGGCCGCCTGGGCGGTAATCTCAAGGATCACGGGCGCCGGGTTCGGATAAGCTTCGATGTTCAGCTTCCTGTATGCAAGGACCCCGCTGCCGATAAGAACCAGTACGCACAGCAGGATAATCGGACGGCGGGTCAGGGCGAACGTTAGAACCGTCTTAAGCATGGGTTGCCTCTTTGTGATTCAAGACCAGTCCTCCGGGCGTTAAAGGGGGGACCGCAGTATTGGTCTATAAACCGTTAAACGAGACTGCTCATCTGGATGCGTTCACCAAAGCGTTGCTCAGGTATAGCGCCCCTTCGGTAGCCATCAGTTCCCCGGGTTGCAGGCCATCGATTATCTGATCGTAGCCGTCTTGCTGCATGCCGACTTTCACGCTGCGTTTGACAAAGGTCCGGCGGTCGGTGGTGACCCAAACGGTCATTGTGCCGTCGCCCTCCCGGACTACGCCATCGACGGGAACTGCGGTTGAGCGTACAGAATCCCCAGTGCGGATTACAAAGGTGGCGAACATTCCAGGCCGCAGTTCGTGCTTCGGATCTCGGATTTCCGATCGTACCAGGAGCCTGTGAGTAGCGGGGTCGACGGAAGCCCCAATGGTGGAAACCTTCCCTTCGAACACCTTGTCGGGATAGGCCATTACCCTGACCTTGACCTCTTGACCCACGTGGAAAAGGGGACTGTCGCTCTCGATGACCTGCGCAAGCATCCACATGGTCGAGATGTCTGCAACCGAATAAGGAGCGGGCGCCGCCCCGGGCTGCACAAGGAGTCCGGGCGCGGCATTGCGGGCAGTTATACGGCCTGTTATCGGGCTCGGCACGACCATAATCGGGTCGATCCTGCGCCTGGCCACAATTTGATCGACCTCAACTTCAGTCTTGCCGAACAGGCGGACGGCATTGCGGGCGGACTTGAGAGCACCCTCCGCGCTTTGCTGGTCGGACACCGCCTGCTCCATGTCTTTCTGGGAGATCCCCTGGGTCTCATAGAGTTTTTTGGCGCGGGCCAACGTTCGGGTGGTCAGCTCGAGCACTCCCGCCGCAGCGATCAGGGTCGATTCGGCCTGCCCGAGGTCCGGGCTGTCTATCGTATAGAGCTTTTGGCCTTTGGCAACTTCGTCGCCGAGTTTTGCAAACAGTTCGGCGATTTTCCCCTGATAGAGCGAAAAGACCTGGACCGTCATGTCCTGGTTGAAGTCGATACTCCCGACCGCTTCCCGCTGGATAACGAAAGTCCTCTCTCCCACCGGCTCGACCTTGACTGTCTTAGCCTGTGTTTCACTGAGTTCTACGCTTTTTGCCGTAAGAGCGTCGTCCTTTACAGACTTTGGTTCCACGGCCCTTGGCCCTGATGTTGGCGGGTTGCCTGAATTCTTCGCGAAGTATACGCCGGTCCAGATGATGAGTGCCGCAGCCGCCAGGGCCGCGCCTGCCAGAATTGTTTTCTTGTTTAATTGCATAGTAAGCCTCGGAGCTGAATCAGCCTCAGGGTGCGGGGCCTCGTAAGGCGGCCGGGAACTCAACAAGCCGCCCGCGGGAAGATAAATTTTATAGGACTTATGTTATTGAAAAAATCAGGAGCAAAGCGAAAGGATTGGCGGGGCGCGAATGCATGGGCTGGAAAAGACGATAGTGCCGGGAATGCCTATTGTGAAGTGCGGGCAAAAGTCGGACAGGGTTGCGATATGGTTCCGGATGATACCCGTATTCACATCGCCGTCAAGACTACAGACCCCAACCATGTCCAGGGGAGGTGCGCGGACTATAACGGCGCCGGGGTCCAGATGGACCAGGCCGCGCATGTACCAGACCACAACCTCTCCGGTTGCGGAATTTTTCCAAAGGATGTCGGGAGACCCGTCTCCGTCGAAATCACCAATGCGAATGATATTCCAGGGAGGGGGGAGAGCTTCCATAGTCTCCACACCTGCACAGAGTCTCCCTTTCATGTACCAGACGATCGTTTCTCCGGTCTCAGGATTTCTCCAGAGAATGTCGGGGCTTCCATCCCCGTTGAAATCTCCCACTCCCACAATGTTCCACGGGCTACCCAGCCCGGCTACAGTATCCTGACCTATGACGGCCGACCCGTCCAGGTACCATATCCGTATGTCACCTGTTGACTTATTCCTCAGAAGAAGGTCGGGGCTTCCGTCTCCATTGAAATCTCCCACCCCGGCGACATCCCAGGTGGAATCGGGGGATGACTCAAACTTCTGTTCCGCAAGCAGGGTATTTCCGCGCATGTACCAGACCGCAACATCCCCGGTCGTCTGATTTCTCCAGAGGATATCCCTGCATCCGTTCCCATTGAAATCCCCGGTCCCCGCAACGATCCAGCCCGGACCGCTTACGAGGCCCGCCATCGCAGAAGAAGGCAATAAGGCCACAGTGATGAGAAGGACCCAAATTGAGATGAAGCTGCACTTTTTCATGTCGATTATTGTCTTGCCATCTTTACTCTTCGGGTTGAAAAGTAATTGTCATCACAAAGCGTGCTATTGTCAAGGAAGACAAAGCTCTCCTTCCACTGCTTTAGTAACTTATATGCAAACGCAGGCCGTATACCTCGACAGGACCCCTGTCCCTGTTGTAGCCTGGGTTTTGAATGAACTGAAAGTCGGGACTGAGTTGAACGCACCTGCAAATCTGAATGCGGTAATATGTTTCCAAGGTCTGTGCTAAACCATAGTTCAGCGAGCCGTCTCCCAGGAGCATGCCGATCCCGCCGGCCTCGAGGTAGTCCTTATGCGCGGCCGACAGACCATCCACTGCGTATGCAATGCCTACGCGGTCTTCAACTCTGCCCCAATGAATCCCGCTTAGCTGCGCGCCGAGGCTCACATGCCGGTCGCATTCCGTATAGGCCCAGGTCTCGTGGTTCCCGTCGTTCCAACCTATGCGTCCAAACAGGCCCGTTTCTCCATCGTCTGCCAATGGTTGTTCGAAATTCAATCCAAAACCGTACTTGGTGCCTCCGGGCTTCTCAACGAGCAGGATATCGGGTATCGTAGCGGTGGCGCGCCCCAGCGCCAGAGCCGCGTCATAGCTGCCCATCCGCCCTTCATTGAAGTAGGAGAGCAAACGGACTACCGTACCGGCGTCATTGGGCTTCACAGTGAGTTCGAGATTGTATCCAAGCTCACCGAAGTCAAAATAGTCGAAATCGGCCCCGTTTTGGGTATTAGGCTCCATAAAGACCCCGAAGGCCAGTCTCCATCGCGGCTCGAACAGGGATGTGACAAACCCGACGCTGTAGCCCCTGGTATCCGAAGCATAGTCCCATGCCGTATTGTAGAGAAAATCGTAGTTTAAAAACTGGGTACGGTTATTGTTGGCATAGCGATTCAGATCGAAATCGTCCGTTAAAGCCAGCCTCCCGAATTTTATTTCCCACCGGCTGACAGGCTGCTCCCCCGGAAGCTGGTCCATACACCGTTCAACATTCTCGGTTTCAGAGGAAAGAGGGACAAAGTATCTGAAATAGTAACGCGCCAGATAGGGGATCTTTGGCAGGTCCGAGGACCCCGCTCTGATAACGTCCCCGTTGACATACCCGCCGAGCCCGATGCCGTTACTGATCCCGAATCCCCTGAACATCTCAACATCAACATAGACTTGCAGGTTCCGCTCGAGCTGCCACCCGAAATACACTCCATAAGTATGGGTGACGTCCTGGCCTTCGCCGTCTCTAAAACTCAGGCTGTTTTGGCCCTGGTATGGGCTGCGAAAGGCCGGCATGTTTTGATAAACACCGTTGAACTGCAAGCCCAGCAGCTTGGGGCACCCGTATTCCAGGCAAGGACACTCGGCAGGCTTCGGCTCGGCAGCACCCTTGCAGGAATCGTCAACGTGGCGTTCAGGCTTAGCAGGGTCTTGCCCCGTGACTGGACCGGGGCACTCCGGCGTCTCTGCCCAAACATCCACCGGGACCGGTCCCTGGACGATAAGTGCCAATACCAGCAGGACCGCAGAATACAACTTTTTTAAATCCGACATAACAGGCCCCACATTGAATGCGCGACTGACAATACGCAGGCACCCACGTATTTGAAAACGTGGAGTTAGGTAGCGCGAACATTATTTTGAGTCAAGAACTTCCCCATCATCAACTCAAGACCATTTTCTTACAGGCGATTATCCACCTCACAGGATTTAACGATATTTCATCCGGTCAAGCGGTCCGCTCTCTACTGCACTCCCTTAATGAATCGCACTAATACCAGGGCCAACAGGAAGAGCAGGTAAAATCTCAGACAATAGAGAGCGACTTTTACCGTTTTTGTAATCTGCACGCGCGGCATGTTTGTCTCCTTCTCAGGCTTTCGCACGGAGTACGATGCCCTTCATGATATCGTTGTAAAAGATCACTCCCAGGATGTGGTCCTCAATATCGACAACGGGAATCATGCGGTAATGATACTTGGCGAACATCTCGACAAGGTCCCCGCGGCTGGTGTCTTTGTCGGCCGCAACGACCGGCGAGACCATTATGTCGCCGAGCACGGCCTCCTCAGGCGCAAGTGTCAGTTCGCGCAGGTCTGCCACTCCTATCAGCGTCTTGTTATCGCCGTTCACTACGTAGACATACGAAATGCACCTCGGCTCACGGCCGGACTGTCGAAGACCCTTGAGCACCTCAGCCACTCCCGCCTCCTTCGGCATTGCCACGTAATCATGCGACATAATGTCATCGGCCTCGGCTTCCCGCTCGGACAGGATGTTTCGCACCCTTTCCCCGACCTGGGCATTGAGCAGCTCCAAAAGCTCCTGAGCTTCGTCAAAGGGAAGCACGGCAAAGAGATCCGCGAGTTGAGGAACGGTCATCTCGGAGAAGATTTCCCGGGCCCTCTCATCGGACAGGTCCTCGACGAGTTGCCGTTTTGCCCTTGGCTCCGCATCTGCCAGAGTTTCGGCTGCCTTCTCGGAATCGAGCGCCCCGAACAGGGCCTCCTGCTCCTCGCCCTGCAACTCTTCAAGAACGTCAGCCAGGTCTTCACTTGGCAGCTCCATTACCTGCTTTCGCGTAATGGAGAGCGAAACTTTGTCCGTTGCGACGACGTCCTCGACCGAAAGGGGTTGAACAAACTTCCATGAAATCAGGCGGTCCTTGATCCAACTGAATCTCGCCAGCCCAATTCGGCGCAGGAACCCGTTGAAGGAAATATCGACGTCGGCGATGAGCAGACGGCCCCTAGTTTCGACCAGAAGCACGTCGTTGACGACCTCGCACCTTCTGCCATCCAGATCGAGGATAGTGCGTCCCATGAGGTGCTGATCGACAAGTATCCATTCGGGCTGATCGACAAAAGGGGCATAAAGGCCCTCTTCCGCAGGCGCTACGAAGATCGCATCGTCTTCGATCCGGGTGACCTTCTCCCAGGGCACGAACTCCGTCGGTTTACCCCAGCCGTGCTCGATATATATCCCCACCAGCTCCGGGTAAGGCTCAACCAGATGGAAGACCAGATCGGTAAGCTTCCCGATGCGGTCCTTGATTTTTCCGGCGCAAACCCGTCTATTCAAAAGTTCCGAAAAATGCAGGACACGGTAGGTCCCCCCACCCTTGGGAAGTTCGACACTATGAGGTTGGTGCTGGTTAAGAGCAAACATAACGGCCTCCTTATCCGACCGGTTAATTGAACAGATCGGGAAACAGCGTTTGAACGCCAAGAAGGGTGGACATGATCGAGACGACGATCACTATCGACCAGTTCATGATGTTTTGAGTACGCGTGTTTACATGCTCTCCCATAAATGCCGGTTCATTGAGTATCAGCAGCAGGAAGACCAATGCAGCGGGCAGCAGTGTTACCGCAACGACTTGAACGAACATCGTGATGGTCACCAGGGGCGCCCCGGGAATCAGCACCACCGCGCCGGAGGTAAGAAGCATGACAAAATAGATGCCAAAAAACCATTTAGCGTCTTTTACTCTGGCGTTAAGCGAGTGGGCCCAGCCGAACACTTCACCCACCGCCCATGAAGAAGAGAGGGAGATGCACAGCGCACCCAAAAAGCCGGCATCGAACAGGCCGATAGCAAAAAGCCGTTTGGCCAGTTCTCCCTGACCCGAGGGCAGAAGTGGAACGAGCGCCTCGGCGGTCTGCATGGCGTCCTCGATGATTACCTGCGGCTGATGATAGTAGAAGACGGCGGCGGTGGTAATGATGATAAACACAGCAACGATGCAGGTTGAAAGCGAGCCGATGAAAGTTTCGGCCTGTCCGAATTTTATGTCGTGAATGTCCAGCCTCTTGTCAACGACTGCGCTTTGCTGAAAAAATATCATCCAGGGGGCGATGGTCGTACCGATATTGGCCATAAGGATGAAAAGAAGATCTCCTGTCATACCCCCGACAATATGCGGGTGATAGAAGCCCTTCAGGACCTCATCCCATCCGGGCGCATAGGGCAGTTTCATGCCCCAGATGGCTGCCGGGATATATACAAGGTTGAAAAGGCAAAAAAATAGAGTCAACTTCTCAAAAGTCCAGTAGCTCCCGGTGACAACGACAGCAAGAAGAATGCAAGTCACGGTAATGTATGTAATCCATGGAGGAATGCCAAACAGGCTCATCGCTGCGGTCATGCCGATGTATTCGGTAATCAGGGTAAGCCAGTTCACGATGGCCAGATCGGTAAGCGAAAACCAACCCCAGAAAGGGCCGAAGCCTTCAAATATCGCTTCGGCATGCCCGCGCTTGGTGACTGCCCCCAGCCGAACGGTCATCTCCTGAACGTAATAAGCCATCGGAAGCAAAAGGATGAACATCCAGAGAAGAGACATTCCGTACTTGGAGCCGGTTACCGCATAGGTCGAGATGCCACCGGCGTCATTATCTGCAACCATGACGATGATGCCGGGGCCAAGGACCGATAAAAAAATGACAAACTGCTTCCACATGCGGTTCGTCATATGAATGCTTTTGCTGATTACATACATGGCATTGTCCTCAGATGGAAGACAGCTCCGGGCTGCATATGTAAATAATAGCCCCTATACAACCCGGATCTGCGGTTAGTCCACACTAACCATCAGCAGTTAACCCAAACTGAGTAAGTCTTCGATCACAATGAGGGGGGTCCATAAAAGGATGACTTCCCGGAGAACACGCTGGATGCCATTCTCTACTGGACCCTCATCCAACCTCTACTCACAACACGAGGGCCGAAAACAGGACCTCGATGGCGACACGTGCAACCGCACTGCCCCAATCCGATCCGCCTGCAGATACCGGCAAACCTGCCACAATAGATCCACCGTCCTGCAGATACCCCAACTTATACAAACGTTTGAGAATGTCGTATTGTGATACCTTCTTCGGGTCATAGACGATAAGGACATTCCCCGTTGTGGGATTCGGGCTTACGTCGTTGATCCCCCGATAATGAATAATCCTGTCCTTGAGCTCCTGCGCTTTTGCCCAGGAGCCTTTTACCCCTGGGATGCCAAGTCTCATCCGCCCATCGATTGCATGAAAATAATTTGTTGAGATCATGGCGATTCCTCCTTCCTTCGTATAACCCGAAATCGCGACCTGCCTATGAGGGCGGATTTCGGCGTCGTCATTTCCGCAGCGCAGCAGACCACGTGCAATAACGCACCGCGCCACGGGTTGCTATGCTTTACGAGTAAACTACATTGGAGGAGAAAGGGTCTAACTGACTGCTTTAAAAGAAGCAGGGCAGAACGCCTGTCACCTTCCGCTTTAGCCGGTTGTGGAAGAAGCGGTCAGGTGAGGCGACGGGGAGGGGAAACTAAAACCTGCGCATCACTGGCACAACTTCCACACAGTTCTTGGCCCGCCACAACTCGGAGGCCGTCCGTCGTTTTCTTCCATATGCTCCATTTCCTTCCAGGGTTTACGGATAGGCCGGGAGAAATAAGAAAACCTCTTTCCCTCAGCCATGAGCAGGAAAGAGGCTCAAACCACCTCTGTGTTCGGTGGTCTACCGCTTAACCCAACATTCCCCGCTCGTTCAAGCTTCAGCACCGTAAGCCGTAAGAGGCGCTTTCGCCTCAGCCACCTTAGGCAAACCCTTAATCCGGGAGTGCCTGTTCTACCCATAATGCCGCATCTTTGGATGCTTGTGGGCAGTGGCCTGTGTGCTCACGGGAGCCTCACCTACCGAGGATCGAATCTAATCGGTCACTCTTCAATTATTTTATTTAAGTTTATCTCAAGCCGATGTCAAGAAAAATTCGACTAAAAATCCCTCACCCAATTTTCCGCGTCCGAGGCTGCGAACATTGTGCCGATTCTTCTTCCCTCTGTGCCCTCACGAGCGATCTCCAAGGCAAGGATTATGACCTCCTTGAGAGTATCGGGATTTACACCTCTATTCTCAGAGCATATCTCGGATAGGATATTCTCCGGCATTTTTATGAAAAGGCCGTGCTATCTCGATTAAGCCCCGCCACCCATATCTGAAGGATAATCTTCGAGTGAGTGTTCCGCCCTGGTCAATTCCTGCCGCGCATCTCTGATCCGCTGTTCCGCCTTTGCCAAGGCATTACGCTCCACGGCCATTTCATTCTTAAGTCTGGAAATTCGCCCGGCCTGGTCGGCAATCTTCACCTCGGCATCTCCAAGGGCCAGCATCAATGCTTGGATTTGAGCGTCCTTTTGTTCGTTGATCTTTGCCAGCCGATTTCTATCAGCTCGGATTTCTGCGATTTCGACGTTGAGTTTTGCCCTTAGAGTCATTACCCGCCGTTCGAAAGCCTCCCCCAAAAGGTGTTTCGACTCGGAAGGCAAGTCCGCGATATGTGTCTTCTCCGCCCCATTGATGCTGTATAGCGTTTTCCACGATTCGAAGTATTCCTTAACCTTATCGGTGCTCCGGACGTGCAATTGCTCGCAGATCGCGCACAGGGTCGGGAGTTTCCCGGTCCACACCATGCGGTCTGCAATTGCCGCCACTTTGTTGAAATCTAAATCTAAATGGTTTGGCTTAGCTTTAACTTGATTCATTTGAGCCTCTCCCATAACTTTGAACGTATTCCCCCGGTGAAGGGGGATACAGCAGCGCACCCGGCTACCAGTATTTTCCATTGGATGTACCTCTGGATTGGGGACTCATCCCTGACCTCCAAAATCACTCTAAAGAGGATATGGCAAGAGCCATACCATTTCATTCCAATACGTAACAGCTTGAATATACATATTTATTAGCACAGGATAGGATGGAGATATCCATCCGGAATTTCAAAATGCAAGGTGATTGGGCGCCAAAAATTTCATAATGAAGTGCGCGTGCGCATTTCAAAACCAGCCATGTGTGTGCACTTTCAGGCCGTCCGCAATAAGTTATTGGACTCAGGAGAAAAAGCCTAAGAACTTAAGGCCTGGTATGCGTCATCAACGTCTTTAGACTCATAATGGAGGAATATCTCCTTTTTTCCCCATGGCAGCGGTTCCTTCCACGGCACCGTTCTTCGTATCACGCAAAAGGTTTTTTATCCTCGAACCACCATCGCCGTGGCCCCTTATCATCATTCACCAATTGATCCGCCGCCATAGAAGGCGGCGCGACCGTCCAGCTTCATTGGGGCCGGATCCGTTGCGGCAATGACGAATCATCTAATTTCTTGCTTCTTGCCGTTACTTGCATTAAAGTGACAGAATAGCCTTCAGGTTTAACCAAGCACAAGGGGAAATCGATGGCAGAGGACATTCGACAAATTGAGATAAGAAAAATCCTTCCAAACCTTCGAATCGTCTACCCGGCTGAAAGCATTGAAGAAATGGCGCGCGCAATAAAGAGCCAGGGAGACCATCAACCGATCCACATTTGGTTTGCGCACGAATCATTCCGAATTCTTGACGGAGAAAAACGCTGGAGGGCCTGCAAGAAGCTCGGAATGAACAGCATCAAGGCCGTCGTCGTTACCGAATTTTGATTTGCAACGGCGGAATAGGTTATCACATGTGCGCGGACTAACCCATGTATGGCAGCTTCGAAAGCCACTGAGAAGAGCTGCATTTTCTTTTTTGCTCCTCGATTTTTTCACCCCCGGGTGCCTCGCTCAAGCGTCGCCATCCGCGATACGCAACCCGCAGTATGAAATTGAGCCGGTCCCGCTTGAATCTTGCCAACGCCAAAGCTCATGCTTAAATCAGCTTTTTCTGTAAGGCGGTTATTCTTTTAGTCCATCAGAGTTCAGGAAAGGGAAGCCCTAAATGCACTTCGTTGTCTTTATCAAGCAGGTGCCTGACACTGCCGAAGTAAAAATCGATCCTGAAACCAATACGCTGGTTAGAGCCGGTGTGGAATCCATAGCCAATCCCTACGATTTGGCGGCCCTCGAAGAAGCCGTGCGCCTCAAGGAAAAATACGGGGGACATGTTACCGCTGTCTCGATGGGCCCTCCGCAGGCGGAATCCGCGTTGCGACAGGCACTCTCACTGGGCGCAGACGAAGTAGTCCTGCTTTCGGACCGCGCTTTCGCCGGCGCCGATACCCTTGCCACAAGCTACACTCTTTCAAGGGCGGTAGAAACCCTGGGAGATACAAATCCTGTCGATCTGGTCCTATGCGGCAAACAGGCCATTGACGGAGATACGGCTCAAACCGGACCGGGCATCGCCACGAGGCTGGGTTTAACCCAGTTCACTTACGTGGTCGATGTGGAATGGATCGATCCTGAAAAAAAACGCGTGCAAGTCAGGCGCAACATCGAAGGAGGGTTCGAGGTCATTAACGGCCCTCTTCCGGCCCTGCTGACAGTGGAACTGGAACTTGCAAAACCGAGGAGGGCCCCGTTGCCTATGCTCATCGATTCTCTGCGCGCCCCCGTTAAGGCTTGGGATGCCAAAACCATTGGGGCGTCTGCCCAACTGGTCGGCCTCAAAGGTTCGCCGACCTGGGTAAAGGCCATTGCTTCACCGCAGCTCCACCGGGCCGGACCCAAGTGGGACGCAGCACAAGGAGTCTCCGAGGCCGTATCCAGCGCGCTGGATGAATTGTTTGCCGACGAGGATTTTGAGGCAAAATTCCGAAAAGGATGGGGGGCCTGAGAGAGAATGGCCAAGAACACAAAGGGAATTGAAGTTGCCGAGGTGATTGCGGATAAATGCATCGCCTGCCAGATATGCATAGGAGAATGTCCGGTCGGCGCAATCGAGTTAAGTCGCGATGGTGTTGCGCTAATAGACCCCGAAGTGTGCGTGGGATGCGGCAAATGCTTTGAGAGCTGCCCGGTAAACGCAATCAAATTTGAGAAGAAAAAACGCAAAAAGATTCCCAAAGAAGAACGGGCAGTGCCGGGGGCCGGGCTGCCGGGCTATCAGGGTGTGGGGGTCTTCATCGAGACGGTTGACGGACGGGGCGCGCCGGTATCGTGGGAGTTGCTCGGCAAGGCCAGAGAACTGGCGGCGCAACTTGACACAAAAGTTCTGGGTCTTCTGCTTGGAAGCAATGTCGGGCCAACAGCCGATGAAGCAATCGCATACGGTTGCGACGAGGTGCACGTGATAGACGACCCGTTGCTCGCCCACTATCTGTCGGCAACATACGGCAAGGCACTTTCCGATCTTTGCGGCAAACTTCGCCCGGCAATACTTCTAGTAGGCGCAACCCCTTTGGGCAGAGACCTTGCCGGAGTTGTCGCGACCCGGCTTCAAACGGGTTTGACCGCCGACTGCACGGGACTCTTCATTGATAAGGAAACGGGCCTGCTTCTGATGACCCGTCCCACTTTTGGCGGCAATATAATGGCTACGATCTTTTGTCAGGCCCACCGCCCGCAAATGAGTTCGGTTCGGCCAAGGGTGTTCAGGATGCCCGACAAAGACCCGGGCAGAAAAGGTGTCGTCAGCCGGCATGAGTTGGAGGCGGTGACCGTTGAGCTGCCCACCATCGTCAGGTTCATCCCTGCGGGCGACACGGCGGGTATGGATATCGTCCGCTACCCTGCGCTTGTAGTGGCCGGGCGCGGCGCATGTGACGCGTCTTCGCTTCCTCTTCTCGAGGAATTGGCTAACTTGGTCGGGGGAGTCATCGCCTGTTCAAGACCAGTGGTGCAGTCGGGTCTTATGCCCTATGAAAGACAGGTGGGCCAGACCGGTAAAACCGTTGCCCCAAGACTCTACATCGGTGTCGGCGTCTCGGGAGCGGTTCAACACCTGGTGGCCATCCAGGGGGCTGAGAAAATCGTAGCCATCAACTCCGACCCCAACGCACCCATTTTTCGGGTCGCTGACGTAGGTATTGTGGGCAATTACCAGGAGATCGTCCCTGAGCTGATCGCTCAGCTCAAAAAGAAAAAATCCAACGGGAACAGCGAGCTGTAAACTTTATGGATGAGACGTTCGATGCGGCAATCGTTGGCGCCGGGCCTGCGGGCATTTCGGCAGCCTGTGTTCTGGCGGACAGGGGTGTAAAGGTGGTCGTGTTGGAAAGAGGCGAGTACCCCGGCTCCAAGAACATGTTCGGCGGCGTCCTTTACGGAAGTCACCTACGGCAGATAATTCCCGACTACATTGAGAAAAATTGTCCGATCGAACGCAACATCGTCGAATCTCGACTCTGGTATCTCAGCGAAGACGGCGGACTAAGTTTCGGTTATCGGGACCGGGCCTTTTTCGATGAACGCCGCAACAATGCCTTTACGGTCGGCAGGGCTAAATTCGATCGCTGGTTTGCCGAACAGGCCAGAGCCAAAGGGGCCGTCATAGTGTGTGCAACCGTTGTGACCGATTTGCTAAAAGACGATGCCGGCAGGGTCACCGGCGTGAAGACGGACCGGGCCGATGGCGACCTGCGCGCCAAAGTCGTTCTTCTGGCCGATGGCGTCAATTCGCCCCTGGCGGCCAAGACGGGATTTCGCCCCGAGGTCAGGCCGGAGAATGTGGCGCTCGCGGTCAAGGAACTGATCGCAATTCCCGAAGAAACCATCGACGAGCGTTTTGGCGTATCTCCGGGAAACGGCGTTACCTGCGAAATCCTGGGAAATGTCACGTTGGGAATGAACGGCGTTGCATTTCTTTATACTAACGGGAGTTCCGTATCGATAGGCATAGGGGCCAATCTCGCCGACTTCGCAATGCAAAAGGCCCGTCCCTATGAAATGCTGGAAAGTCTTAAAACACACCCCATGATTGCGCCTCTCATAAAGGACGGCAAACCTAAGGAGTATCTGGCGCACTGGCTCCCGGAAGGCGGCTATGATACTGTGCCAAAACTTTACGGGGAAGGGTTTCTGATTGCGGGTGATTCCTCCATGATGTTCAATGCGCTGCACCGGGAAGGGTCCAACCTGGCGATGACCTCAGGCAGACTTGCGGCTGAAACCATACTGGAGGCAATAGACAAAAACGATTTCAGCTCCAGCGGCCTGCAAGGCTACGCTAAACGGCTGCACGATTCTTATGTACTCAAGGATTTGGAAAAATATCGAAAGTTTCCATCATTTCTGGAAACCCACAAGGAACTGTTCACCTCTGTTCCCCGTGCAGCATGCGCCGCTGCCCGGGAAATGCTCACAGTAGACGGAGTCCCCAAAAAAATCAGGCAAACTGAGGCCTGGAAGGCAATTCGCGGGCAGGTCCCCCCGCTCCGGTTATTGCGCCTTATTTGGGACGCATGGAGGAGCGTTCGATGAGCGTCAAGGTCGAAGACAAACTGTTTCTGGATCGATTTAATGTGGATGAGGAATCCCACCTGAACCTGCGCGACGGGAAGGTGTGTTTCGACAAGTGCCAGGACCAGCCCTGTCTCTATGTCTGCCCGGCCAATGTTTACAAATTGGAAAAAGATCGCATAAGCGTTAACTACGAAGGCTGCCTGGAATGTGGTTCCTGCCGTGTCGGCTGCCCTCATTTCAACATCGAGTGGCGCTTTCCAAAAGGCGGCTACGGCGTGCGCCACAAGTTCGGTTGAGAACGGAAGACAGCGGACGGAGAACGGAAAGGAACTGCCGCCATGCGTTTTCCGTCTTCAATCCCTCAATTCCTCAATCCCTCAATCCTCTAATGAATCAGTTCGCCGAGCCTTGACCACCTGACCTTGCCCGCTATATTTTCAGCCTTGCTGTTCCATGAAAAGTAAATGACGAAAGCCTTTCCCAATACGTTACCGGGCGGGACGACCCCCCAAAAGCGGCTGTCCTCGCTATCGTTGCGGTTATCACCCATAACGAACAGGCAGCGATCGGGAACAACGACCGGGCCGAAATTCTCCACTGCCTCTCTGAAACCCTGCGGCTCTTTTTTATCGAAGTAACCCCACGGATCGGGGATCGGCATATTATTGATATATATTTTGCCCTCAATAATTTGAACGGTTTCTCCCGGCACTCCAATGACTCTTTTAATGAAGTCCTTCGATGGATCTTTGGGGTAAATAAATACGATTACGTCTCCCCGTTTCGGTTCATTATAGGAAAACATCCTGGTGTTAACGAAAGGTATTCGTATTCCGTAAATGAATTTGCTGACTAAAATATAATCTCCAGGGAGCAATGAGGGTTCCATCGATCCGGAGGGAATATAAAATGATTGAATAATAAAAGTCCGGATAAACAGGGCGACCAGGATCGCAATGACGATAGTTTCAACGGTTTGCCTGGCCTCTTTCTTATTAAACATTTTCACTCCCCGACGTTGAGTCCCAGTAAGTCAAACCTGGCTTGAAATACTCGCGCTTGATGCTTCACACCAAACCGCTTCAGCGGCCTCCGCCCGCCAGGCTAAAGAGGAGGACTGACAGAACGATAATGGTCACGCCGACATAAATCCGGTCTCTCTGGATAAGAAAAGCGACAACAGTAAACGCAACCCTCATGACGGGGGTTGCGACCAGCAGAAGCAGGCCAAATTGGATTATACCCATACAAGGGAAGCTCCGATCGCATAGTGTATATCGACGCCAAAAACCGGAGCAAGCAGCGGGACAATGACAACCCCGCCTCCAAGCCCGGTTAGCGCCCCCAGGAAGCCGGCGGACGTTGAACCAACAAAGGTCAGAAAAGAAAACAGAGCGATGTCCATGGTAACTCTTCGGTTAACGCCTCTTTTCTCCGCGCCCTATACGCTCATCTGAAATTGCATGTCCCGATGCTCCTCTTTCTAATGCCGGATGCCGAAAAGTAAAGATCACACGAGATACGATAATCAGCCAATCGCAAAGCTGAACGAGGACCCTGAAAAACCTACGAAGCGGATCGAACCTCGCAATGCCCAAAAGGAATTAATACATTTACAGGATGAGTAATTATGGTTGCATCAATTTACTTTATAACCTGCCACGTGGCTGCACCCGGGGCGCAGCGTTAAATCTTTTACAGACGGACAACAGGAGGTAAAAGATGCCAAAAAAACACTTGCGAAATGTTCTCTATTTAGTTTTCGTCCTTTTATTGGGCGCCGCCTTTGTCCTGGCGACGCAAGTCTACACCCCTCAGGCTCAAATCCAGCAGACCAACCTGGTTACTGCTATCGAACAAGTCGCCAAACAGGCGGTCCCAGCGGTCGTGCATATTGAAGTGACGGAGCGACAGGAGATTGCGAACCCTTTGCTGCCGTTTGAAAACGAACCATTTTTCAAGTATTTTTTTGGAAATCCCAACAAAATGCCCAAGAAATTCAAGCGCGAGATATCAGGGCTTGGGACCGGGATAATCATTGACGATTCGGGACACATTCTCACCAATTACCATGTCGTTGGGGGAGCTACAGATATTAAGGTTTTGCTTGCAGATGGGAGGGAGTTTACCGGGAATTCGGTAAAAACTGTCGGAACAGACCCGAAAACCGATCTGGCGCTCATTCAGATCGTGGAGAAGGGTCCGTTTCCACACCTTTCACTGGGAGACTCCAACAAAATGGAGGTGGGGCAATGGGTGGTTGCAATCGGACACCCCCGAGGACTCGATCAGACCGTTACACAGGGGATCATCAGCGCCAAGCACCGCACCGGGATTTCAGACCCCAGCAGCTACCAGGACTACTTGCAGACCGATGCTGCGATCAATCCGGGCAACAGCGGTGGTCCGCTTATGAATCTTAACGGCGAGGTGATCGGCATCAATGCTGCAATTCTTTCCGAATCCGGCGGGTTCGAGGGGCTGGGGTTTGCGATCCCCAGCAACATAGCCGCCCACATCACGCAAGAGCTGATCAAGAACGGTAAGGTCATTCGGGGCTGGCTCGGAGTGAGTCTTCAAAGCATAACTCCCGAGCTTGCCAAATCATTCGGCTTGAGCAGCAATAAAGGGGCTTTGGTTGCCGACGTAGTCAAAGGGAGTCCGGCAGATCGCGCAGGGATGAAGCATGGCGATGTAGTCATTGCCTATCAGGGCAATCCGGTGGATGACCCATCCTCTTTTCGAAACAGTGTGTCCCTGGCGCCCGTGGGGTCCGAAGTAAAACTCACTGTCGTGCGCAACGGCGCCAAACAGGACGTTACGGTAGAGGTCGGCAGCATGGAAGAGCAGGAAAAGGAAGTGGCTTCTTCCTTGAAACAACAGTTCGGGATTGCGGTCAGGCCGCTTGCGCCACAAGAGGCTGCCGAGTACGGGTTAGAGTCCCAGTCCGGTTTGGTAGTTACCGAAGTCGACTCTAAAGGTCCTTTTGGAAAGGCCGGTTTTGAAAAAGACGATATCATACTGCAAGTCGAAAATAATCCTGTAGACGGTCCGGACACCCTGCTTGCCCTTCTGAGCACTCTAAAACAGAAGCATGAGGCGACCGTGCTGGCAGTTGACCATAAAAGCGGCCAAAGCACCGCCGTGCAGATAACACTGCCGTAAAGGAACCCTGATGATAACGGGAGCAGGCCATTGCGTCTGCTCCCGAATAACCGTTTCCACCTCATCGCACTGCTGCAGGGACTCGCCTGCCCGTATCATTCCCCTCCCCGGTCATTCATCTCGAAGAACAAAATCTATCAGATAACATGGTTTGTCGGACATTCACATTATGTAAACTAAAACCAATGTCCACACACTTTATTATGTTAGCGATAAATTACCATCATGATTACGTTAGCTATGAGGGGCAATCTGTCGGAAAGGAGCAGTGGCAAATGAAAGCAATGCTTGTGATGTTGGTGGCCGTGAGCATGGTTTTGGCGCCGTATGCCTCCTCGGTGAACGCTAAGACCTCACCCTCCGCGGCTCCTCCTATTGAACAGCCTCTTGTCCGTGAAGGCGAGTTTGCCGTAAAACTGGCTAATGCCCTCAATATAACCACATCGAGCGATGAAGCGGCAGCTGAAAGTGCTCTGTCCTCGATCGGTATAGAACCTCGAAACGGCTGGATTGCCGACTACCCCATTACGCCTGATATCATTGCAGAGGTGAGGGGAAGCACTGCAAGAGCGACTTCTTCGGGGAATCTGAAGATGGCGGAAGCTAAGGCTGCAGGTATCGTGGACAAAGTAGGTATCGATATGAAACTCCCGTTCAAGGTGGCCGGCGAGCAGTACAGTTACAGTGCAGGCGCCGGTTCCGAATACGCTGCTCCTCCTGCAGGTGTTGGTCTCTACGATGAGGCCCCCGCATACGTTCAGGATTACTATGACGAATACGGACCTCCTGTCGTGACCTATTATCCACCCCCCTGGGACTATTATTGGCTATATGATTGGGTACCGTGGCCATTCTGGTGGGGCGGGTACGGGTTCGGCGGCTTCTTCGTCCTGGGCGATTTCGACGTGAACCGCCATGGCTGCCATTTTTCGAACCATTTCAGTCATGCGAATGGTACATGGAGCAGGGTCGATCCGGGTACCCGTTCAGCGGGAAAAGCCTCTTCCTCACTCGCAGCGGACAGGTCCGGGCAGGGGTGGCGGCTCAATTCGCCTGATGGGCGCGCAGGTGCGAGAGCCCTTGTGAGCCGGGGAACGGGAACTGGAGCTGGAAGCGGGTTCAGAGCACAGGGGATCGGAAGTAATTCTGCAATGGAAAACTCCGGCAGGAGCTTTCACGACGCGGACAGGCCTTCGTTCAGCGAACGCAGTTTCAGCAGCGCTCCGTCAATGCATGACTTTAGCGGCGGCGGGTCTCGTAGCAGCGGCTTTAGCGGCGGCTTTAGCGGAGGGGGACATGGCGGCGGCGGACGCCGCTAGGAATAGCTCTTAAGCCCGTGTCTGCTTTCTAAAGAGGGCGGGTGGGACTTTTGTGCTCGTAAGCAAGCGACCTGAAAAATCCCTCCCAAGTCCCCCTTTAGAAATAGGCGACTCCAAGGCGGCGGGGCCGCACGCCACGCGGAGCGTCGAGATTCCGGCGGGCGACCTGGCAGGGCTGCGGTGCCTGCCCAGGGAGCCGCACCGTACTTCCCGATGGACGCTATAACGGGATAATCATTCTAAATGTCAACCCCTTGGAGGGATTATCAATTATTTCAAGAGATCCCCCGTGAGCTTCGACGATCTTTTTTACAATCGGCAGTCCCAGTCCCGTCCCGTTTTTTCTGGTGGTAAAAAACGGGGAAAATATTGCTTCCCGCATTTCGGGTGGAATACCGCAACCACAGTCAATCACTTCGATAAACAGATCTTTCCCTTTGCGAAAAGAGCTTATCGTAACGTTGTCCCCTTCTGAACAGGATTGAACAGCGTTGGTCAATAAATTGATAAGGGCCTGCCTCATGCGCATCGGGTCAACCAGCATCAGAGGGAGACCATCGGCTGATTTTGCCTTCATGCTCACTTTTTGAGTCTTTGCATTTTCTTCGACTATCGCCAGACATTCGTCGATCATCGAGCTAATATCAACTTCAACGCGATTGAGGTCCAGCGGGCGGGAGAAATCGAGCATATCTTTTACCATGCCTTCGAGCCGGGCGGTTTCGCTGATAATGATATCGAGCTTACCGCAGTCGGGATTGCCGGGCAGGAGGTGTTTTTTTATTAAATTGGCAAAACCTCCGATTGCAATCAGCGGCGTTTTCATATCATGAGCTACAGCCGACAGTGCCCTTCCGATCGCCGCCAGATTTTCTGCCTGTTTGGATTTCAATTGCTCCCGTTTCTGAAGGCTCGCGGTCTGCCCCAAGACCAGCGCAATGACGAAGTAGACCAGGATCTGCATGACTCTGGTTAAATCATCCGGGGACATCCCGTCCCAATGACTAACCAGGTGGGGGATGAGAAGGAGGGAAACAGCACAAAACGTTATCAATCCGCCTCTTAGGTCGAACCAAAGGCAACTCAGCACGATGGGCAGAAAATACAGCCTCTGAGAAACAATCTCCAGATGGTATCTGTCATGAGCTATTCGGGGGCTGGCATAGTGCAGGAGAGTGAGGCTCACGAGCAGAAAAGTTATAAAACCCATATGCCCTTTTGTTCCTCGCCTGAGCATTCGTTCATCTCCTGGGCAAACGGGCCGGGCGCGAGAGAACTGAAATGCAACTCTATACCCTGGAATAGGCAAGACTGTCTTTTTCGAACCCCTCGACAATCTCATCGGTCAAAGACGGCCGCATGTTCGCCATGACTTGAAGAAAGTCCTGGGTAGTGACTTTGCAGTCTTTGTTCTGGGCGACCTCGCGTTCAAAGGCAAACTGAGCGACCCGCTCAAAAAGATATTCGATATCAGCCGGGGTGAACCTCGAGGTCTCATCGACGAGCCGGTCCAGACCTATTTGGCCGACATTGAGCCGCGCGAGGCAGTGCTCGATAATGGTCTTTCGCTCATCACGATTCAGGCCGCCGACCGGTATTATGCAATCGAATCTTCCCGGGCGGAGCAATGCAGGGTCCAATTGTCCGATGTAATTGGTAGCGCATACGAGCAACATCCGGTTGGCTTCATTCTTGAATAACGGTACCTGCTTCAGGAACTCGTTGGTTATGCACTTGTCCAGACGGTCCGCATTGTCGCGGCAAGGCGCCAACTCTTCAAATTCATCTATGAATATGACGGCGTCCTGCAGCTGCCTGACCTTCTCCATGGTCCTGCGCAGATTAGCCCCGAGTTTTTCGCTGCCCTGCTCCATGAGCATGCTCGGAACGATCTCTATGTACCACCAGGAAAGAGCTCCTGCTATGGCCTTGACAAAATGGGTTTTTCCCGTCCCCGGAGGGCCGAAGAAAATGATTGTCTTGGGGGTGCTCACGCCGTGTTTGCGTGAAAGGTCTTCCATTGTCAGCGGAAGAATGATTCTGCGCTGGACCAGTTGCTTGGGCGGTTGGGAATCGGAGATAGTGTCCCAGATTTCTCTTCCGAAGGTCTGGGCCCCCATCTCATTTAGAATGTCTTTCCTCTTGTAGGACAGATACTCGTTGACCGCCTGCTCCATATTTTCCAAAAAATCGATGCACGCGGTGCGAAAACCAACGTCTCTGCCTAGTTTTTCGGACAAAAGCCATTTATGCTGATTAATTTTCGCCCACAGGTCGGAAGCGATTTCGGGTTCAAACTTTGTCCCGGACATCTCGAAGATCTTACTTGCGCACTCTTCCGAAGAAGGGGCTTCTAACAGGTTATCGTTCACGGAGACACCTCGATTTCTGCGGCGACAGGTTGCATGGACGGCTTTATAATCCTTTTCGGCATTGTTGGCAAGTCGGGGGGCGGCTGAGGGAAATTCTTTGCACCGCCAGTGCAGGCCCCTGCCCCTTGACGGCGTAAATGGCCCGCTTATCGTATAACCCGCCTCGAGGGCGGTTCTATTCTGGGATGCCGGGCAAAAACACAGGGAGAAAACAGATGCACTACTTTCCCGTTACCATGGCTTTCCTACTGATTCTGGCGCTTCTGTTTTTCTTTCTCATCATCGCCATAGAGGCTGGCATCCTCAGCTATGCATACAGCAGAATGGGGGTTGACAGACGCTATGTGTTCTCCCTGCTCATTCTTTCTCTCCTCGGGAGCTACATTAATATACCGCTCTTCCAGTTGCCCCCTGAACGGATCCTATCCAACTCTTACTTCGATTTCTTTGGGATACGGCATATCATTCCCCTGGCAAAAGAATGGCCGGCGACAATTTTTGCAGTGAACATCGGCGGGGCTGTGATTCCAACTATCCTCTCCCTGTATCTTATGCAGAAGAACAAGCTATACGGCCAGTCTCTGTAGACTATAGCCATCGTGACAACCCTCGTCTACTTCATGGCCCACCCAGTGAGGGGAGTGGGAATAGCAGTGCCGGTATTCATTCCCCCTATTGCCGCCACTGTAAGCGCCCTCATTTTCTCTTCAAAGTATGCTCCTGCACTGGCCTATATTTGCGGCACCATGGGGACCCTGCTGGGCGCAGATATTCTCCACTTTGGTGATATCCGTGGACTCGGAGCGCCTGTGGCTTCGATCGGAGGCGCCGGCACATTTGATGGGATCTTCGTTACCGGCATCCTTGCAGTCCTGCTCGCAAGCGTAATGACTGGAAAGGCGGAAAAGACATCCTAAAAATACAGTCCGAATTCCTGAAACAGTTCGCAGGGCTTGCTATTCCCTACTGGAAGTCCGAAGATAAATGGAAAGCCGGTGCGCTACTGGCCATCATCGTGGCCATGAACCTTGGGATGGTTTATGTCCAGGTATTGCTGAATATATGGATAAATGATTTCTACAATGTCCTACAGTCCCTCGACAAGACCAGGTTCATGCCTGAGCTGTTACGCTTCTGTATGCTCGCCACAGCCTATATTGCGCAATCCGTCTACATGCTCTACCTCAGCCAGATGCTTCAAATCCGATGGCGGCGATGGCTCACCGAAGAGTACCTCAAAGACTGGCTTTCCCGCCAGGCATACTACCGCATGCAGTTTGCCGAACCGCAGACCGACAACCCGGACCAGCGCATCAGCGAGGACATAAATTCTTTTATCGAGATAACGCTGAATCTTGGCACCACACTCTTGAGTGCTGTAGCGACGCTGGTGTCTTTTCTGGCCATTCTGTGGCAGCTCTCGGGAACGCTCGGTATTCCGCTGGGCAGCCTGGGGACTCTGTATATTCCCGGCTATATGGTCTGGGCCGCCCTCATTTACTCTGTTATTGGCACCTGGCTCACAATGCGAATCGGCAACCCATTGATCCTTCTCAATTTTAACCAGCAGCGTTTTGAAGCCGATTTTCGCTTCAGCATGATGCGGATACGCGAAAACAGCGAGTCAGTCGCACTTTATGGAGGCGAAAGACAGGAGCAGGTGCACCTTCGAGACCGCTTTCGTTTTCTCCTCGAGAATTTCTGGGGAATTATGAGGCGGCAGAAACGGTTGTCCTGGCTGACCAACACATATAACCAGGCTGCGATCGTCTTTCCCGTGATAATGGCCGCGCCCCGTTTTTTCGCCGGGCAGATGCACCTGGGAGGCCTCATGCAGACGGTCAGCGCCTTCGGGGCCGTTCAAACCGCTCTTTCTTATCTGATAAACAGCTACACCACCATCGCGAAATGGCACGCGGTAATAGACCGGCTCGTCGGGTTTTCCCGCTCACTCGAAGAACTCAAGACTTCAAAACTGCTGGAGAGTGTCAACCGCATTCATACTACGGAAAATGCCTTCAGAACCGATCCGTTGAGTGTTTTTCTGCCAAACGGCAAGACGCTGGTTAATAACCTCAAGCTGGACATCGAACCGGGAACGCGCCTTCTGGTCACCGGACCCTCGGGTTGCGGAAAGAGCACCCTGATGCGAGCCATGGCCGGCATATGGCCCTTCTGCAAGGGCACGATCCTCTTGCCTGAACGATCTTCCATCATGTTCCTGCCCCAAAAACCCTATCTCCCCCTTGGCACTCTTCGAGATGGGTTATGCTATCCCTATCCGGAAGGCTATCGTGATGAGGACTTGAGGGAGGCCCTCTTTGTTTGCGGGCTCCAGGATTTGATCGGCGCAATGGACAAAACTGAAGACTGGTCGCATGCCCTTTCCCTGGGTGAACAACAACGTCTCGCCTTCTCCAGGCTCATGCTTCGCAAACCGGATTATATATTTCTCGATGAGGCCACCGCATCGCTCGATGAAGAGGGGGAAGCCGCCCTGTACGGACTTCTGCGCCGCGAACTGCCGGACGCGGCCGTGACCAGTGTGGGACACAGGACTTCTCTGCTCGCCTGGCACACCCTTACGCTCAAATGGGAAAGGGAAGGAACCTGGGTGCAATCGACCCTGCGAGGTGCGGGGCCGGGTAATCTCCCGGCACCTTGAGCAGTGATAAAAAGCGAGTCGTTATCGTCCAGGGTAAAAACGCCACTTTTCTCGATGAGTTGAACATAATTAGCGAAATCCTTATATTAGTAGCGTAGCGGACAATTAGACGCAGGGGATCGCGGCCCGTTTTTTAGATTGTCCTGCGTATGAGGGTCATCTGTACTGAGGATATTTAAAACGAATTTTTGCATGCCTTGGAGAAAGTCCATGTCGACATTTGAGTACGAGGGGAAGCAAATCCAACTGGATGATGAAGGTTATCTGGAAAACCCGGAGGATTGGGACGAAATGGTGGCTTGCGCCCTGGCCGAAAGAGAGGGGGCCGGTATGGGGTGCCCTTTGCGTGAAGAGCAACTGGAAGTATTGAGATTTATCCGGAAATATTACAAAAAATTCAGCTCTGTCCCTGTCGTCCGGGCTGTGTGTACAAATGTGCATCAACCCAGGAAGTGCGAATACATTCAATTTCCCGATCCCATAACTACTTGCAAAATCGCCGGAATCCCCAAGTTAAATACCGGCTATGAATTAATGTAGTCATTTCTCTTCCGGTTCGAAAAGGCCTGGCGGGCTGTGCTTCACTTAAACACCTTACGGATCTTTTCATGGTTTAGGTTGTCCCGGAGGGACATGTGCTAGTGCGGTGGATTTTTTGTCTCCGCATCACCACCTGAGGCGCGCTCCAGCGGCAAGGTTATTATGAATGTCGATCCTTCACCGGGCTTACTTTTCGCGGTAATGCTCCCCCCATGCCGATCGACTATCTTGCGGCAGATGGCAAGTCCCATCCCGGTGCCTTCATAGGCGCTTCTCCCATGAAGTCGCTCAAAAGGAACAAATATGCGGTCCAGGTATTTCTCATCGAAGCCGATGCCGTTATCTTCGACGAATATCATGCAATCACGATCCGTTCGCCGGGAATATATTTTTATGTGAGGCTGCTCCTCGCCATGAAATTTCAGTGCGTTGGCAATAAGATTTTGAAAAAGTTGACGAATCTGGCTTTTTTCACCCTTGACGGCAGGCAATTCAAAAACTTCTACATTAGCTCCAACCCGTTCAATTTTTAACTCCAGATCCGAAATCACCTCCATTACAGCCTCTCGCAGATCGAGAGTGTCCAGAAGCTCGGGACGAGTAGTCAGGCGGGCATATTTAATAAGATCGCGAATGAACTGCTGCATCCGCTTCGATGCGTTCATGATCCTGATGAGGTAATCTTTACCCTCATCGTCCAGCTTCTCTCTATATTTGGTCCCAAGACGTTCCCCGAAGGCCAGGATTTTCCTAAGAGGCTCCTGGAGGTCATGGGACGCAGTAAAGGCAAATTGCTCAAGCTCCCGGTTGCGGAACTCAAGTTTTCCCGCAAGGGCCGTAAGTTTTTCCTCTGCTTTTTTTAGATCCGAGATATCGGTCATTGTCGTTCGGGCAAGACTCTTACCGTCTGAATCCAGCAGGTATGTACTGTCAAGTTGAAAGTAACGATCGGTGCGGCCCCTTCCGTCAAGTTTTATCTCGCAGGTGTGGGGCTGTCTTGTTTTAAAGACCGTCCTCAAATGAAGGTGCAGCTCATCCCTGTAGTTTTCTGGTGCGTAAAGATTGAACGGCTTTCCGATCAGGATGCTTCTTTGCACTCCCAGTTGCCTTGCGGCAGTCAGATTAGATTCAACTATTCTGCCTTCTTCACTTAAAGTAAGGTAGCCGACAGGAGCGAAATCATACAGGTCGGAGTACTTTTTCCTGGACTGCTCCAGTTCACACTGCATGGAGCGAAGCTCATCGTTCTGGATTTCAAGCTCAACCTGGTGAACATGCAGCTCTTCGACGAGCTTGCGCACATCCTCCACCGGCATCTTCTCCATCGACGAGCGGTTGGATTGTGCTATCTGCTCGGCACGTACACGACGCTCGGCGGTTTTTGCATTAGGGTCGTTCATCGCTCTCCGATCCAATGTGGGTATAATAAGTCAGGCGCCTGGCGCACGTGTTTTCGCGTGAAAAACTGCCCCCCCCCCGCAAGATGTGGAGACTTCATGCCTTGCACATGCGGTGAACGTTTGCCCGCTTTCATTCGGTGATATCCTCTATCGCAAGCAGGATCAGATGCGGCCGGCTGCCCGTCTGTTCGATTCGCCTGGCATTGAGGACCAGGACTCTATGACCGATCCGCGAGAAATCATGCTCGACCCTAAAATCCTGAAAAGAACTTTTCTCGGGTATGATCTTTTCGAGAAGTTCCCGCAACTCCGGAATGTCCCACTGACCACCACCCGGTTCGTAAACAGAGACCCCCTCGGATTCCTGCCTGGGAATCCTGAAGGTCTCATAGAAAGCCTTGTTGCCCGAGACAACCCGAAAACTGCCATCGAGCACCAGCAGACGTTCCCGAACGGTTTCGACAATGCTTTCAGCATACTCTCCGGCATCCTCGGCAAGCTTCTGAATGCTCTTTACTTCTGTGATATCTATAATGTAAATCACAACCCCATCGATTGCATTATCGATTGTGCGGTAGGGGAGCACCCGGACCGAAAGCCAGTTGCCGCGCCGTCACTTCAAATCTCGCGGCTTTCCCGGCCCAGGGTGTCCAGGACCTCCACGGCTGTCATGCGGAGGTCAAGTCCGGTAATTTTCGATATGATGTCGCCAATCGATCTTCCGATATCCGCCTCTATTAGATTAAGGACTTCTTAATGCCTGGCAGGATATGGACGCCGATATTTGGAACAATAGTACCAAAACTACCTGATAGCAAATGTTTGATGTATGTTCAGGGAAAACAAAACTCATAAGTTCTTTGAAATGGATGTGAAAAACGTGGTTCCCTTTTTAGCTGCCGGTTCGACCCACACCAGTCCCCCGTGTTGTTTAGCTATCTCTTTTACTATGGCCAGGCCCAGACCGGCGCCTTCTATCCCCCTGGATGTCTCATGCCGCTCAAATAATTCGAAAACCTTTTCAGCATCCACCACTTTTAGTCCTTTACCATTGTCGGTAATTGAAAAAATGTGGGAACTCTCCGTTTCTTCATGTCCGATCCAGATTTTGCTCAGCCGCTCTCCGCCGTATTTCAATGCGTTATCAACGAAATTCCTGAACACCCTCAAAATGGACAGCCTATCCCCCATTATCTCGATATCAGAATCCGGCTCGAACCATTCGATTCCACGAATAGTGAGCTGGGATGAAAATTCGTCTTTGATCATCGTAAGAATCTCCCTGATGTTTATCTTTTCAAATAACGGCCGGGTCTCTTTGGTCACTATGTAGACATTGATCATTTCGACTAGAGCTGCAATATGCCCGGATGCTTTTAGTATTTGCTCGCAATAATTTCTCCCTTTATCGTCGAGGACATCTTTAAACTGTTTATGAAGACGTTTCGTAATACCATATATCCCGATGGCCGGGCTCTTGAGATCGTGTGCTACCGAGTAAGCTAACAGCTTTAGGGCTTCCTCTGCGCGTTTACGCTCCTCTATTTCACAAGTGAGCCGCTCATTGGCCGTGGCCAGTTCCGTAGTGCGCTCTTTGACCAGGTCCTCAAGGTGGTCACGGTATTTGTTCAATTGCTCCAGTGCAACCTTGCGCACTGTAATGTCACGGAAAGTGAGGACCGCCCCGACAATTTGGCCCTCTTCCAGAATGGGAGTACTCGAATATGCAACCGGGAAATTCGTGCCGTCCTTCCTCCAGAACACCTCGTCTCTTTCACGCCGGGCGGCCCCGGTAGTCAAGCTTTCAAACATCGGACACTCGTGCACGGGATAAGGAGCACCATCGGCCCTGGAGTGATGGACCATCTGA
>Ga0187862_10001084_pt1 | contig 29491 bp, 25 predicted proteins | sample June2016WEW_10_1_FD_133003 | JGI IMG/M metagenome (GOLD analysis project Ga0187862, IMG submission 133003) | Peatland microbial communities from SPRUCE experiment site at the Marcell Experimental Forest, Minnesota, USA - June2016WEW_10_150 | ecosystem: Environmental > Terrestrial > Soil >...
CTGCCAACTCCGGATTGGCGCCGAATTGGCGCCCCGGTTTCGGAGCGGGCAGTTGGCAGGCGGAAGCGCCTGCCCCACTTCGTTTCGCGATACTGTTCACGACTTCGGACGCACCACACTAGGAGCAGGCAGTGGGCGGGCCGCGGTTTCGCTGAGCGAGCGGCCCGATTGCAAACAATCCCCCATTCTTGATCTTCGTTTTTGTTGTTTTCAAAGACTTAGCACTCCACCCGTGGGACCGATCATTCCGATGCACCGCTCTATTGCTCTCGGAGCTGGCTCCCGGCCCTAATGCGTTTCGCGCAATCCGCCGATCCATTACATGCAATGGTTGTGGACGATCTGATTCAACTCGAGATCATGCTGAACCGGTTTCGCAAGCTGGTGGGCGAGCTGATGCGCGGCGCGATTACGCGCAATTCATTTCAGGCCTGGGAGGTGGAGATCCTGATGGACTACCACACCTGCACGCTGGTCCCGCGGCACCGTCTCGAAACGCTGCGGCAGTACCAGCGGGCGGTGGAAAAGCAGTTGGAGACGGGCCCCGGGCCGCCTATGAAGTTTTCCGAGTTCCTTCAGCAGAAGACGATGCGCCGGCCTTCGACGCGATAGGCGCCGGCCAGCGCCAGCCGGATGGCTTCCGAATAGATCCGGTGCTCCTCGCACAAAATACGCGCCGACAGCGCCTCGACGGTGTCGTCATTAAGGACCGGCACGGCGGCCTGAATCAGAATCGGGCCGGCATCCAGATCCTCATCGACCAAGTGGACGGTGCAGCCGGTAATTTTGACGCCGTGCTCGAGCGCCTGGTGCTGCGCGTCCAGGCCCGGGAACGCCGGCAGCAGCGACGGGTGAATATTCAGAATCCGGTTGGGAAACTCGCGAATGAACGACGCGCTGAGCAAGCGCATGAAGCCGGCCAGGCAAACCAGATCCACCGCGTTTCGCTGCAACTCGGCCACCAGCATGCGATCGTAGATTTCGCGGTCCAGCCCCTTGGACGGGATCGACACAGCGTTTAACCCGCGCTGGCGCGCCACTTCCAGACCGCGCGCTTGCACCCGGTTGGCGATGACGACGGCGATTTCGCCGTCAATCGAACCCGCCGCCACATTGTCCGCGATGGCCTCGAAGTTTGAGCCGCGGCCGGAAAGCAGAATGCCCAAGCGCTTCATCGGTACTCCACCCGGGGACGGCCCCGCTTGGCGACCGTCACCGTACCGATGCGGAACGGAATCTCGCCCAGCCGGCTGAGCACCGCTTCCGCCCGGACGGCGCCGCGCGCGGGAACCGCCAAAATCATGCCGGCGCCCAGGTTGAAGGTCCGCCGGAAATCGTCTTCGGGAATGTTGCCGACCCGGCGCAGCAACTCGAACAGCGGTGGGATGCGCCAGGCGCCGGTGTCGATCGTGATGGCCAGCCCGTCTGGCAGCATGCGCGGCGTGTTGTCGGTGATGCCGCCCCCGGTGATGTGCGCCGCACCGCGCAACAGGCGCGCCTCCATCAGCGCGCGGATGGGTTTCAAATAGCTTCGGTGCACCGCCAGCAGCGCGTCCGCCACCGTGCCGCCGGTCTCCGCAAGCACCGCGTTCGGACCCAGCCCGGCGGTTTCAAACAGCAGTTTGCGCGCCAGCGAATATCCGTTGGTGTGCAGCCCGCTCGATGGCAGCGCCAGCAGGGCGTCGCCGGCGCGGATGGCCTTGCCGGTGAGCAGTTCGGTGCGCTCGGCCGCGCCCACGATGAAGCCCGCCAGATCGTATTCCGACGGCGCATACATGCCCGGCATCTCGGCCGTCTCGCCGCCAATAAGAGCGCACCCGTTGTTGCGGCAGCCGCGCGCCAGGCCCGAAACCACCGCCGCCGCCACGTCCGCGTCCAGCTTGCCGACCGCGAAGTAGTCGAGGAAAAATAGTGGCACCGCGCCCTGCACCGCGATGTCGTTGACGCAGTGGTTGACCAGATCCTCGCCGACCGTATCGTGGCGGCCGGTGAGGAAAGCCACTTTCAACTTGGTCCCCACGCCGTCGGCCGAACTCACCAGCACCGGCTTGCGGAATCCGCTCACCTGGTAGCAGGCGCCGAAGCCGCCGATATCCGTGAGCACCCCGCGGGTGAACGTCCCCCGAGCCAGTTTCTTGATGGCAGCCACAGCCCGGCTGCCCTCGTCGATATTGACACCGGCATCGCGGTATCGAACCTGCTTTTTGAGCGGCAAGTAATCAGTATATCGAGCCCAGCGGCCCCGAGCGCCCGGCATGCGGCATATTCGAACCAGGCACATTCGAACCAGAACCAGAACTTCGAAATGGTTCCCGCTCCAGCGGTGTTGCGTTTCCTCAGCCCGGAGAAGATCGTACGCTATTTCGCCCGCTTCACCGCGGTTACCAGGAAAGGATACGGATCCACGGCCTTTCCCTTCCACCACAGCTTTTCCGGCCACAACTCGGTGATCGCAAAATGCAAGTGCGGCGTGCGAGGATCCGCATTTCCCGTCGATCCCACAAAACCAACGATGTCCCCGCGCTCGACCCGCATTCCCTCGCGCAACCCTTTCGCGTACCCGTCCAAGTGCGCGTAGTAGTAACAATACACTTCCATTTCGTCGAACTGGTAAATCGTGTTGCCGCCCGGTTTGCTGAGGAACAGTTTGCGGATGGTTCCGGAAACCACCGCACGCACGGGTGTCCCTCTCGGCTCCATAATGTCGATCGCCTCATGCTTATGTCCGTCATGAACTTCTTCGAATGTATCCCGTAAATCCGCGAAGGCGAGCCCGCGGATGGGCGGAGTCATCTCGAGAATGGAAGAGGTCGCGCCAACGGCGAGCAGCATTGACAATAGCCCGGCAATGTAAGTCCAGAGTTTCAAACTTACTCCTCCAGGTCGACCGGTGTGCCCCGGCGAACCATGCGCGAGAGCTCATCCACATCCCAGTTCGTCAGCCGGATACACCCGTCCGACACGCCGTGCCCGATGTTTCCCGGATCCGGCGTCCCATGGATTCCATAGTCCACCTTCGAGAGGCCGATCCAAGCGACGCCGACGGGATTGTTCGGGCCCGGCGCGAGTTCGGCTATCGCGAGCTTCTGGTCCACATTCCAAAGGAGCTTCGGGTCCCACTTGAACCACGGGTAGTGCACAATGCCGACGATAGTCCAATGACCGATCGGCAGGGGATCGTGCGAGTCCCCAATAGTGGCCGGATACTGCGCCAGTTCCTTGCCGCTCGCGCCGTAGACGATGACGGTGCGTTTTGACTTCGACACTACCAGGCGCAGCGCCAGGCGCAGAGCGGTGCGCCGCACATTCGGTACGATGATTCGCTCTCCCACTGTGTCCAGTTTCTTGCCTGCATTCAACTCGGCCAGCAGCTTCGGCGAGATATGGAACTTCTCGCCCAGTCCCTCCTCCGGCGTTTCGAAGCCAAGCCACTTCAACTTCGCCTTATCCTGGACCTCAGCCGGCAGCGGCAGGAACGGGCCCTTCTCGTCCGCTTGGGTGATCGTGTAGGTCAACAGGAGAGGCCCGGTGTCGCTCTCGAGCAGGCGCCACATCTCGGCATCGATTAGGCCGGTCGGCTGCAGACCGTGGTTTTCCCGATATCCCTTGACCGCAACCCCGAAATCGTCGCCGTAGACGCCGTCAATCTGGCCCGGCGAGAACCTGGCACGGTCCAGAAGAATCTGCGCTCGCGTCACCCTTGGCCCCGCCGCTCCCGGACCCACCGCGCCGGTCTTGGTCGAGTCCTCTATTTCGCTCGCAGCAGTACTCCGGGCGACTGGCGTAGCAGCCTGCCGTTGCGCCGCGCCGGCCAGAGCCAGAACTGAGCCAGTCACCGCTAGTAGTTGAGTTAGACGCACACCGAACAGTGGGCACTTCGCGGGCCGTTCCCAGACCATTGCCGCTCGGGCCAATGTTTTTTCCTATTCGGCCGAACGAACACTGGCAGGCAACTTGCTCTAACAATTGCGAGGTGAATTTAATGCGCGGATTTGCATTTCTAGTGGTAGCTGCTGTTGCTGGAATCGGCTTCACGGTTACTGCTCCCAAAGCAGAGGCTCAGGTCGGCGTCTCCGTCGGAGTTGCCCCCGAATGTCCTTATGGCTACTATGACGTCGCTCCGTATAACTGTGCTCCCACTGGCTACTACGGTCCGGAATGGTTTAACGGGGACGGCTTCATTGGCGCTGGCCCGTGGTTTCATGGCCCCAGCGACTTCCAGGGCAACGTAAATAATCGTCTCCATCCGGAGCACGGTTATAAGGGCCCACTGCCAAAGGCTGGCGAGAAAGCGGAACCGGCAAAGCGCGTCGATAGTGCGCATTTCAGTGGAAACGAAGCGCGGGACGGACGTGGTCACGTAACCGGAGGCAAGAAATAGCCGAGTCGGGGAAGTAAAAGCAGAGCGGTAGCGCCATCATTGACAGCTACCGCTTCGCCATTATCTACATCGTGTGTGCCATCTCTTGGGCGTCAGCCCGATAGCTCCGTGCATGCAGAAACTGCTGGAACATGCAGCTTTTGCCGCTTACGCCTTGGGCCGGAGTAGTTCCTGAATCTGCACGACAGCCTGCGCCATGCTAGTGAGCAATCGATCTGGTTGGGTGCGTTCGAAGCGCGCCTTGGCTTTCTCCGTATCGCCAGTGAACCCCCAGACTCCGACGACAAGCTTGACTTTTGGAAAGCGTTCCCGAATCAGTTTGCACATCGTCCGCGCGGGTGGAAAGGCAAAAGGCGGCAACGCGGAGATGCAGATGACGTCGTCTTGTCTTATCTCAAGCAACGTCAGCATCTCCAGGAGGGAAGAGTGGGCTATCGGAAGAGACAGCGCCGCGTGGCCCGCCTGCTCCAGGATCTGCGCCAGCATAGCGGCCGTCACCTCATCGGCCCGATCGTTTGCGGGAAGGCAGATTATCCTGACGCTGAGACGCTCCGCCGCGCCCGATGCCGCCGCGGCATCTTCGGTTGGGGATGCATCGTGCGCCGGTTGGTACTCTGAAAGCTCGGTGATCATATCGTTGATGCTGAGAAAGAGGAACTCCTCCCTGGTTGTGTCAATTGCCCCTTTGTGCCGATCCTGCTCGACCAGACTCAAAGCGGGTATGAGCACCGAATCGTATAACTCTACCAGAGGTTTTTCTTTCAAGAACTGGTCCACGATAGCATGGGCCTCCGACTGGTCCATCGCCAGTAAGCGCTGGTAGATCTGAGCTTCGGCCCCCAGAATCACTTCATCCCCCAGCAGGACATGAAGAAAAGAGAGTTGCGGCACATAGCGGCCCAGCACAACCACGCAAACCGTGAGAGGCGTAGACAGGATCAGACCGGCGGGCCCCCACAGAAGAGTCCAAAAGACAGCCGCCACCAGCAGCGCCAACGAGGAGATTCCCGTGTTTGCTCCGTAAAGCCACGGCTCGACGAAGTTGCCAATGATCAGCTCAAGGCCGGCAAACAGCAGGAACACCAGCAGCGGCGGCAGCCAGGTATTAAAAGCCGCTAACGAGAGTGCGATCGGCAGCGCGGCGGCAACCAGCGTGCCGATATACGGCACGAGGCGCAGTAGGCCGGCGACGCCTCCCCATAGCGCGGGATAGGGCACGCCAATAAAGTACAGACCGAATCCGAACAGAACTCCAAAGCCGGCATTGACCAGGAACTGCATCAACAGGTATCGGCTGACACGTTGTGCCGCGTCGTCGAGCACTTGCGTCATGATGTTGATCTGACCGAGTCCAACCAGCCGGAAGAGACGATGTCTCAAGTCGAATCTCTTGATCAGCATGAAGATTGTGAAGAGGAGGACAAGCCCTGTCAGTGCCAGAGGCCGAAGAACGGGCTGAACCAGATCGCGAGCGTACTCCAATTCATTTGCCGGCGGCTGCACGATCTGTACGGGCAAGGGAGTCCCGGAAGGAACCGGCGCAGTGCGCTGCTTCCGATTCTGCACGGGAGGAGCTAGCTCGGGAGAGGGTGCCCCCAGGTTGGAAAAGTCATGCGCAATTTCCTTAAAACTGTTGGCCGCGAGGCCTAACGGTCCCTTCGTGGGAATGCGAAGCGTTTCCATCTTGGCTTGAATGTTCTGACGGTACCTGGGAAGCTCCTGGGCGACGTCAACGAACTGAATTGCGATGATCCCGCCAACGCAGCCGGCCGCCGCCATGGTTACCAGGACGGTCACAGCGACGGACGGTAAGCGGCCGATCCGCGATCTTTCGAGGAGCGCCACCACAGGGGTCAAAACGAATGTCAGGGTGAGAGCAAATGCCAGGGGGATCAGAATTCCGCGGGCAAAGTACAGCACCGCAATCGTACCAAAGAGCGTGACCATCGCCCAGTTATTGGGGCTTGGGAAGTGCCGGTTTGATCCGCTGATGGTCGCCGGTACTGGAGCACTACGCACATCGATCGGGTTTGTCGCGGGACCCCTTTCGGGGCGCCTGTGGAAAAACGGCTGGTTCCAGAAGAAAGCCATGCTAGTTGGAATAGCCTACCTTCAGCTAGCCTTAGGGCCTTCTCTCTCGAAACACTCGCTTCAATTCACACGCACAGTACTTCATCGTCGTTCCATCTTGCCTCTGCACGGCATATGCGAATTCCTGAAGCAAGTTAGCGAATTCGTGCTCTAGCTTTTCTTCGGAATTCAAGTTGTGGGTCCAACTGGCAGCCGGGAAAATAGCTTTCGCTGACGTCATACGCGCCGTCCCCTCATCTGCGCACGGCAAGCCTGTCGCATTGCGAATCAGCGTCCGGTCCCCTAACTATTCTGAGTTCGGTCGTCGACTGTGCCGCTGTTTCGGCAACACCGGGGCGATCAAATTGTTCCAGGGAGAGGATGGCCTGTTGGATGTCGCCCAGCTCCAAACGAAGCTCCGAGATGATTCTCGCCACATCCATGAATTTGCCCTTGGCCTACCCTTTTTACGCGATCCACTTGCCCAAGCCATGGGCGTGCCTCCGATCCCCGCTCTGAGGAGTAGGGCCGTCACGCCCATGCTGGATCAGGCACACCACGGTTCTCTGACGTGCCATCGTGCACGAACTGACCCTTTGGCTCTAGTCCATTCCGCTCGTCGGTGTCCGTGTGGTGAACCAACGGTAGCAAGTTAACGTCTTGCAGTCTGTTCAAAAGTGCTCACCCCAGGAACTCTGTGCTATTTGGCTTGAGCGCCGGCAGGATCACCCCGCGGCACTCGCCGAAACCGATCCGCCGGAATCCGGGCTGCTCGCACCACCCACGCAGGATCACTTCGTCGCCGTCCTCCAGGAACCGCCGAGTCTCACCTGCCGGCAGTTCGAGCGGTTCCCTGCCCCGCGATGTGATTTCCAGCAGACAGCCGCGGTTGCGCTGGTCGGGCCCCGACACCGTTCCGCTGCCGATCAAGTCGCCCGTGCGGATGGGGCAGCCGTTGGAGGTGTGGTGCGCAATCATTTGCCCGAGCGTCCAGTACATTGTGGAGAAATCGCTTTGGCTCACCAGCACGGGCTCCTGCATCTTTGCCGAACGGAGCCAAACCTCCAGCGTGATGCGATACGCCCCGCCGGGGGCGTGCAGGTGCGGCAGCGGTTGAGGGTCTTCAGCCGCCCGCTGCGGCACGGCGCACCGGAACGGCGCCAGCGCTTCGCGGGTTACTACCCAAGGTGAGATCGAGGTTGCGAAGTTCTTGGCGAGGAATGGCCCGAGCGGCTGGTACTCCCAGGTTTGGATGTCCCGCGCAGACCAATCGTTGAGCAGGCAAACTCCAAACAGATGCTCTTCCGCTTCCGCGATCGGGACCGGCTCACCCATCGCGCTGCCGGGACCGAGAAACGCGCCGGCCTCCAACTCGTAATCGAGCGCCCCGCTCGGTCGATAGACCGGGGGCCCCGCGGCAGCTTCCACGATCTGTCCACACGGGCGGCGCACCGCGGTCCCACTCACCACGACCGACGAGCTGCGCCCGTGATAGGCAATCGGCATCCACTTATAGTTCGGAAATAGCGGGTTATCCGGCCGAAATAGCCGCCCCACATTGGTCGCGTGGTCTATGGATGCGTAGAAATCGGTGTAGTCTCCGATCGGGCACGGCAGCAACAACTCAACGCCGGACATCGGCGTCAGAAACCTCGCGAAGCCTGGCGTGTGCGTGGCGAGCGAATCGCCGATCCGTTGCCGCAACCGCACGCGGGCCGCGCGCGGCATCGCCATCACCGCTTGCATGGAAGCGATGCCGAAAGCTTCGGTGATATCGAGAACCTGGTCTCCAATGGCGACGCCCAGACAAACCCGTTCGTCCCCGGTGCGCCGGAAGCTCGCATACGCCAGGTTCTGGATCGGAAACTCAGTCTCAGGCGCATTGGCCGATTCCACCCAGCTCTTCAATTCCGGTTGATGAGTGCGATCGATCATTTCAGCAGACCCAGTGCCCGCAGATCGTCGATCGGTTCCTCGAACGAGCACGAACCGAAGCTGTGGGCGAATTCGCGGCGAGCCTGCGCCACTTCCGCGGCGGAAGCCCGCCAATCCCGCCACCGCAGTCCGTCGTTTTGAAAATCGAAAGCCGTCGGATCGGTCTCGTTCAGCAGACTTGTCAACATTGTCCGGTCCATGCCCAGCCACGCAAAGGTCGCCCCGACGAAGACGTTCAGGAAGCCGTGCATGGACGTTCGAATCGGATGGTGAAGTCCGGCGGTGGCTTTGAACGGCAAACGGCGCGCCGCCGCCGCACACAGGAACTCCGCCAAACTCTCCGCTGACGGAGTCGCGGTGCGAATCTTGGCATACCCGTCTTCGACCCGGTCCAGCGGCACTTCACAGTATGTCGGCAACGAGAGCCGCTTGCCGGCTTTCGTCTCCAGCGTTTCCACCTGCGGCGGCAGAGGCCCGGGTTCTCCCCCCACCAACAGCGTTACGCGCCACTCCTCGCCCAACGCCACTTCACCAAGGTTTTCAATGGGCAGCACCAACCGGTTCAGCATCCACGCTTCCGGCGCTAGGAGGTAGCGCCGATAGTTCGCTACCACCTCCGCCAACGGCAGTGACGCCGGCGGATACAGGCCGGCGTAGTCCACCACATTGGCGAGTAGTGCCCGCAGGGATTCCGCCATCACGATGCCAACGCCCCCGGATTCGCCACCGTGGAAAGATCGCCCAACCGCTCGCCCAGATACTGTTGGCGCAAGAGGCGCCGCACGATCTTCCCGCTCTGCGTCTTGGGCAGCTCCCCGGTAACCACCACTTCACGCGGCCGGAACATCGGCCCCAATTCCTCGACCACGGTCGAGCAAACCAGAGCCGCGTCCACCTTCGCACCCGTCTGCGGCACTACGTACCCGACGATCGCTTCGCCCTTCAACCCGTCCGGCACTCCGATCACCGCAGCTTCGGCAACCCCAGGATGCCGCATCATGGCCTCCTCCACTTCGGCCGGTCCTACCTTCCTGCCTGCGATATTCATCGATTCATCGGCGCGGCCGTGCAGGAACCAGTGGCCGTCTTCATCCACGCTGGCCCAATCGCCCTGATACCACATGCCGGGGAAGCGCGACCAGTACGTGTCGAGATAGCGCTGGGGGTCGTTCCAGATGCCGCGAGTCATCGAAGGAGCGGGCGCAGTGCACACCAGGTAACCCATTCGCCCGCGCACGGGAAGTCCATTTTCGTCCACCACCTCGGTCGCCATTCCGGGTGCGGGCGCTCCCAGCGTGCAAGGCTTGAGTTCCTGGATCGGCAACGGAAAAAGGAAGCTGCCGACAATTTCCGTGCCTCCCGAAATGTTGATGATCGGGCACCGTCCGCCGCCCACTCGCTCGAAATAGCAGCGCCACGACCGCTCGTCCCATGGTTCGCCGGTCGAGCCCAGGATGCGCAGAGACGGCATCGGCGGCAGTTCCTCCCCGGCCTTGATGAGCATCCGGATCGCCGTCGGCGAGACGCCAAAAGTGGTGATCCGGTGGCGTCCGATCATCTCCCACAGACGCATCGGCGTAGGATAATCGGGCGCGCCGTCGTAGAGAAAAATCGTGCCGCCGAACAGGTGGTTCCCCAGGATGCTCCATGCCCCCATCATCCAGCCGATATCGGAAAGCCAGAAGAATCGGTCGTCGGGCTGGTGATCGAACGCCAGCCAGATCTCTTTGCCCATTTGCGCCAGACAGCCCGCGTGAGTGTGGACCACGCCTTTCGGTTTTCCGGTGGTGCCCGAGGTGTAGAGCATGAGCGCGCGGTGCTCCGCATCGAGCGAGGCCGTCGAGAAAGACGCCGGCTGTTCCGTCAGGAACTGGCGCCAGGCGGGGCTGCCTACGATGATTCTGTCGACCGCGCCTGGCATCTTCTCGGCGAGCGGCAGCCGTCTCCCGCGCCGCGTCAGATGGTCGCTTGTGAACAGCAATCGCGCGCCGCTATCTTCGATGCGCGCGGCGATAGCCCCGGCGCCGAATCCGGCAAAGATCGGCACCACCGCGATGCCGGCTTTCCAGCAGCCGTAGAGAATCGACAGCGTCTCGGGGACCATCGGCATGCATACGGCCACACGGTCGCCCGGCGCCAAGCCGCGCGCCACCAGTCCGTTTGCCACCCGGTTGGCTTCGTCGCGCAATTCGCCAAACGCGATACTCCGTGTCTCGCCGCTTTCGCTTTCCCAGATGCACGCTACGCGGCCGGAATCCGCCCAGCGGTCCAGGCAATTGTGCGCGATATTGAGGCGGCCACCGACGAACCATTGCGCCCATTCCGGCCCGCGGCTCGTGTCCATCACCTGGCGGTAAGGCTCGAACCACTCGACGCGCATTTCGCGCATCAGCTCGTCCCAGAATCGTTCCGATTGGTCTCGCGAAAAGCGCAGGAACGCCTCGCGGTCGTCGAATCCCAGGCGCTGCATGAATCGCCACACATTGGTCTTCTCGATCCATTCCCGCGATGGTTTCCAGACAGCGTCCAATTACCTCTCCTCCTACCCGGTAGCGCCGCTTCAAAGTTTCAAGTCACCGCCGGCAAGATCGGCGGCGCTACCGCTTCATCGAGCCAACTGGACCAATACTCTTTCCACTCCACCTGTTCGCCCGCCGGGAGCACGTGGATCGGGTTCAACCCATCCAGCATGACCGCATATTCGTCGGTGCGGGATCTCTTCTTCTGGTTGAGCAGCGCCTTGGGATGCGGTCCGTGGTGAATGCCGCGGGGGTGCAGGGTCGCCATCCCAGCCCGAATGCCGTCGCGGCTGAAGAAGTCGCCGTCATGGTAGAAGATGAACTCGTCGTAGTCGGTGTTGCGGTGGAAGAACGGAACGCGCATGGCATCCTCGTCCTGCTCGAGTGGCCGCGGCAGAAAGCTGCACACCACCGCGCCCTCGGTGACAAAGGTGCTGTGCGCGCTCGGCGGAAGATGGGCGCGAAGGCTCATCACGGGCCGGATATCGCGCATGTTGATCTTCCACGCCGTGAGATCACCCTTCCATCCAACCACGTCGAGCGGATTGAAGGGGTACACCACTTTCGAAATCTCGTCCTCCGCCTTGATGCGGATCTCCCACTCGCCCGCCGAAGCGGCGCCGTCGTCGAGATGAGGCTCCGGCTCCGGCGTCGTGACCACTGCCGGATCGTACAGCGCGTGCTGCCCGAGGAGCCCTTTCTCCGGAGGGTCGAACTCCGTGCGTGACTGGATGATCAGAAAGAAGTTGTCCGTGGTCTCCGGCGCCACCCGGTATGTCACCGCCCGCGGCATCACCACGTAGTCGCCTTTTTCGAAACGCAGCGGACCGAAGTCGGTTTCGATAATACCGGCGCCGCGATGCACGAAGATCAGCTCGTCGCCATCCGCGTTGCGGTAGTAGAACGGCATCGCCTGCGACCGCCGCGACACGTACACCTGCACGTCCCGATTGCCCAGCACCGCTAGCGGTGTTCCTTCGCGGTCGCGCAGATCCGAAGGTTCCACCCGGTTCAGATCGAAGCAGTGCGGCCGCAGCTTGCCTTCGAACCGAATCCAGCCTGTCGGCGGATGCGCGTGATAGAGATGCGCGCTCTTTCCGTAGAATCCCTTGCGCCCGTGCTCTTCCTCGTAAGTGCCTTCCGGCAGGCCCACGTGCGCCTGGCTTGCGAACTTGCCTTTCTTGAGTGGATACATAATCCCCCTTACAGATTCCCGCGCAGCGCCTGTTCGCGCTCGATGGCTTCGAACAGCGCCTTGAAGTTTCCCTTCCCGAAACTGCGGCTCCCCTTGCGCTGAATGGCTTCAAAAAACAGTGTGGGCCGGTCCTCCACCGGACGAGTGAAGATCTGCAACATGTAGCCTTCGTCGTCCCGATCGACAAGAATGCCCAATTCCTGGAGCGCTGCGGCGGGCTCATCGATGGGTCCCGTCCGCGCCGGCAGGTCCCGATAATACGTCGAGGGCACGCGCAGGAATTCCACGCCCTGCCGCTGGAGTTTCGATACGGTGTCGATGATGTCGCCGGTCGCCAACGCGATGTGCTGCACGCCGGGTCCCCGGTAGAACTCCAGGTATTCTTCGATTTGCGATTTGCGTTTGCCCTCGGCCGGTTCGTTGATGGGGAACTTCACCCGCTGGTTGCCGTTCGACATCACCTTCGACATCAGCGCCGAGTATTCTGTGCTGATGTCCTTGTCATCGAAATGTTTGAATAACTGGAATCCCATCACGTCGCGATAGAAATCCACCCAGCGGTTCATCTCGCCCCAACCGACGTTGCCCACGATGTGATCGATATGCGTAAACCCGGCCGGCCGTGACACCGGATCATCGCCTTCCACCTTTCGAAAGCCCGGCAGAAATGCGCCGCTGTAGTTGGCCCTTTCGACAAAGGTGTGAATGGTGTCGCCGTAGGTTGCGATCGCCGCCAGACGGACCTCGCCGTCCCCATCCCGCTGGGTCTCCGGCTCGCGCACGCTGCGCGCGCCGCGCCCGGTGGTCTCGCGCCAGGCAGCCTCTGCGTCATCCACCCACAGCGCGATATCGTGCACACCATCTCCGTGCAACCGGATGGAATCGGAGATCGGATGGTCCGGGCCCAGCGGCGTCGTCAATACCAGGCAGATCCGCTTCTGCACCAGCACGTAGGATGCCCGGTCGCGTGTGCCGGTCTCAGGGCCGCGGTAAGCAGCCAGTCGGAACCCGAACGCCGAACGGTAATAGTGCGCCGACTGGCGCGCGTTGCCGACATAGAATTCCACGTGATCGATGCCGTTGAGCGGAAGGAAGTCCTCCCCGGCCTCCCGGCTAGCGGACGGCGTTTGTTCGAGCGATGGCGGCATAACTTCTCCTGAAAGCTTCGATGCAAAGTGAGTTGTCCTGGTCGGTGCCAGTGGAAATGCGCAGGCAGTTGGGCAGGCCGAAAGCCTTCAGCGGCCGGACCACCACGCCCTGCGCCAACAACTCCTCAAAAATGCGGCATGCCTCGGTCTCGCCCGGCAGCACAATCATCACGAAGTTGGCCTGCGAAGGCACCACGCGAATGCCGATTTCCTCGAGACCGGAAGTAAGTTGCCTGAGCCCCCGCGAATTCAGTTCGAGCGAGGAAGCGAGAAACTCATCATCCGACAGGGCGGCCATCCCGGCGGCCTGCGCCGGCGTCGAAGGCTCGAACGGCAACTTCACCTTGAGCAGGTTGCGGATCAGTTCCTCATGCGCGAACCCGTACCCGATGCGCACGCCAGCCAGCCCGTAGGCCTTCGAAAACGTGCGCAGCGTGATCACGTTGTCGTAGCGGTAATGCATGGAATCGGGGTACTGCGGGTTCGACTTCGCGTATTCGAAGTAGGCTTCGTCGAGAATGATCAGCACGCGCGACGGCACGTGACGGTAGAAATCGTCGAACTCTCGCCTGGTGAAAATCGTGCCTGTGGGGTTGTTCGGATTAGCGAGATAAACCAACTTGGTGTGCGAATTGATCTCCGCGGCAAGCGCCGCCAGGTCGTAGTGCCAGTCGCGGTAGGGCACGGTCCGGTATTTCACGCCGCGGGAACGCGCCAGCACCTGGAAGCCGATGAAGGCCGCCTCGCTGGTGAGCACCTCATCGTCATCGCACAGAAATGCGCGCACGATGTTAGACATGATGCCTTCCGACCCGCTGCCGGCGATCACGTTTTCGGGCTTGAGCTCGAACCTGCGCGCCAGAGCCTCCCGCAAATCGAGCCCGCCGTTCGGATATAAGTTCAGCCCCTCGAGCGAGCGCCGGACGGCCTCCACCGCCCGCGGCGAGGCACCCAGCGGATTCTCGTTGGAAGCCAGTTTCGCGACCCGGCTCAGCCCGTATTGCCTGCGAACCGATTCGGCCGTCCGCCCGGCTTCATAGGGCCGGAGAGCCTCGATATAGGAAGGAACCAGTGGCACCCTAGACGCATCCCTGTTCGCAGTCTACCATAGCACCTCCTGAAGGTGGTTGTATTTGGCATCGGCGTTTGGTATAAACAACACAGGGATCGATTGAGGGGAGGGGATGATGGCTGAAGCCTCTGTAACCCAAGAGGACCTGGAGCGCGGGTTGACCACCGGCCACGCCCCGTTCATTGAGGAAGCCCGCTCGCGCGGCGAGCTTTACATCCACCAGCCGTACGAACTGTACTCCGCGGCGAACCACGAATCGTGGCGTCGGCTTTGGGAGCGCATCCAGCCGCGCTGGGAACGCTACGCCAACCGTCACTTCCTGCACGGAATCGAGACGCTGCAACTGCCTGCCGACCGCATTCCGCGGCTCGAAGATATTAATCGCGCACTCGTGCCACTGACCGGATTCCAAGCCAAAGCCGTCAGCGGCTACGTGCCGGGTTTGCTCTTCTTCGACTGCCTGCGGCGCCGCGAGTTTCCCACCACCATCACGATTCGTTCCGCCAGCCAACAAGACTATCTGCCTGAGCCCGACATCTTCCACGACCTCGCCGGCCACGTGCCGATGCACACCGAGAAGGCCTTCGCCGACACTTTGGTGCGCTTCGGCGATTGCGCGCATACTGCCGTCGAAATTACGGCGGGGATCCGCGACGAGCGGGAACGGGCCCGGCGCCTCACCAGCATCATCCGGGCGATGTCGCGTTTTTTCTGGTTCACCATCGAGTTCGGTCTGATGCGGGGCCCCGGCGGGATCTGCGCATACGGCAGCGGACTTCTCAGTTCCTACGGCGAATTGCAGCACGCCATCGAGTCGGATGAAGTGGGCCGCTTCCCAATCCAGGCCGAATGGGTGATCAACCAGGCCTCCGAAATCGACCACTATCAGCCGCTCTTGTTCATTGTCGATTCCTTCGATCATCTCTTCGATCTGGTGAACCAACTCGAGCGTTGGATGCGCGAAGGGAAACTGAACAACGTGGCGCCCGGCCTGCCCGAGATCAGCGAGCGGGATTTGCGCAGCTTTCTGGAAGCGGCAAGCTGATGCCGGTGCGAGGCAACGCCACCACAAACGCCGAGCGGATGAGCGATCTCGTCTGCAGCCTGCGCGCGCTCGAAGGCCGGATACAGGCGGGCGGAGGCCCCGCCAAAGCCGACAAACAGCACAAGGCCGGCAAGCTGACTGCCCGCGAGCGGATTGGCCGTCTGCTGGACCCAGGCAGCCCGTTTTTTGAAGTCGGCATGCTGGTCGCCTACGACCAATACGAAGGACAGGGCCCGTGCGCGGGCGTGGTCACCGGCCTCGGGCGTATCGAAGGAAGAGCGGCGGTCGTGGTCGCCAACGACGCCACCGTGAAGGCCGGTTCCTGGTGGCCGGAAACCATCCCGAAGATCCTGCGGACGCAGGAGATTGCCATGCGCAACCGCGTGCCGATCGTCTACCTGGTGGACTCGGCGGGAGTGAACCTGCCGCTACAGGACGGCATCTTCCCCGGACAATACGGCGCAGGACGAATCTTCTATTACAACTCGCTGATGCGGCGGAAACTGCACGTGCCGCAAGTGTCGGCGGTGATGGGCCCATCGATCGCGGGCGGGGCTTACCTGCCCGCCCTCAGCGACGTCATCATCATGGTCGAGAACGTCAGTTTCATGGGACTGGGCGGACCGAACCTGGTGAAGGGGGCCACCGGCAGCACGGCCGGCTCCGAGGAGCTCGGCGGTGCCACCATGCACACCGTCTCGAGCGGCGTGGCCCATTACAAAGCCGAGGACGACGCGCATTGCCTGGAACTGATCCGGCAGGTGTTCCGCGCCTTTCCCCCTCCACCGCACGAGGTCACCGGGTGCGCGCCCGCTCTGCCTGCTTCCGAGCTTTACGAAACGCTGCCGGCGGACCACCGGCTGCCCTACGACGTCGAGCGCATTATCGGCGCGGTTTTCGACGGCGACGATTACCTCGAGTTCCAGCCGGGGCATGCGCCCGAAATGCTGTGCGCGCAAGCGCGGCTGAACGGGCGGCCGGTAGCCCTGGTGGCAAACCGGCGCGGCTTCCTGAGAACCGCGGGCGGGCCGCGCGTGGGCGGCATCATCTATACCGAATCGGCGCGCAAGGTGGCTTATTTCGTGGACAATGCGGAGCGGCAGAGTTGGCCCTTGATCTACCTGCAGGATGTCTCCGGCTTTATGGTCGGCGTCGAAGCGGAATCGAGCGGCATTATCCGCGCGGGCGCGGAGATGGTGGAGACCATGTCTTGTGCGACGGTCCCCAAGATCGTTTTGACTCTGAACCACTCGAGCGGAGCCGGCTATTACGCGATGGCCGGTCAGGGGTTCGACCCTCACTTCACGCTCGGTTGGCCAACCGCAAGGATCGGGGTGATGGAGGGCGAATCGGCGGTACAGGCCGTTTTCGGGCCGGAAATCGAGAAACACAAGTCCAACGGGCAGCCGCTGCCCCCGGACATCGAGCGGCGAATTGCACAGACGCGCGCCGATTACGATCGCTGGCTGGAGGCGACCTTCGCCGCGGCGCGAGGCCACGTGGATGCGTTGATCGATCCGCTCGAGACTCGCCAGACTCTGGCGTTTCTGCTGGAAGTCGCGCTCGAAAAATCGAATCGCAGGCCGCTCGCGCTGGAGACGCTGTCATGATCCGGGTCGCCAATGGGCAGGGTTTCTGGGGCGATTGGCTGGAAGCGCCGGCGCGCCTGGTGGAGCAAGGCCCGATCGACTACCTGACCCTCGACTACCTGGCCGAAGTGACCATGGCCGTGCTCGAAAAGCAGCGGCAACGGAATCCGGAGCTGGGTTACGCGGCCGACTTCCCTCCCCTGATGGAGCGCCTGTCGCCTGCGCTGAAGCAAAAGCGGATCCGCGTGGTCACCAACGCAGGCGGATTGAATCCCGGCGCATGCGCCCGCGAGGTGCGACGCCGCGCGCCCGGACTGAAGGTGGCCATCGTCGAAGGCGACGCGGTGACGGCGCGAATCGGCGAGTTCCTGGCGAAGGGCCACCGGTTGAACAACATCGACACGGGCGAACCCATCGACGCGATCCGGGACAGGATCCTCAGCGCGAACGCCTACCTGGGAGCGTTCCCGCTCGCACAAGCTTTGATGGCGGGCGCTGACGTGGTGATCGCCGGGCGCTGCGCCGATTCCGCGCTGGTGTTGGCGCCCTGCGTTCACGCCTTCGGTTGGGCAGCCGACTCCTGGGACCTGCTCGCAGCCGGCGCCACCGCCGGGCACATCGTCGAGTGCGGCGCGCAGACCACCGGCGGCAATTCGCAAGTGGATTGGCGGGAGATTCCCGATTTGGATGAGATCGGCTACCCCATCGCCGAAATCGACGCCGGCGGCCGCTTTGCGATCACCAAGCACGCCGGCACTGGCGGCCGTGTGACTGCGGATATCGTCAAGGAACAACTGCTGTACGAAATCGGCGATCCGCGTAGCTATCTTACGCCGGACGTAATCGCCGATTTCACCGGTCTCCATCTCGCGGATGAGGGCCCGGACCGGGTTCGGATCACCGGCGCCAGGGGTCGCGGGCGCCCCCCGTGCCTGAAGCTGAGCATCAATTACCTGGCGGGCTGGAAGGCCACCGGGACACTGGTCTACACCGCGCCGGACGCGGTCGCCAAGGCCCAGGCCGCCGACCGCATCGTGCGGCGCAGGATCGAAAAGCTCGGCCTGCGCTTCGACGAGATCTACACCGAATACCTTGGCTGGAACGCGTGCCATGGAGACGCTGCGCCGGCGGCGTCCGCCGTCCCGGAGGTGCAGTTGCGGATCGGCGTCCGCGGCCAGCTGCGGAGCGCCGTGGACCGCTTTACCAGGGAAATGGCGCCGCTGGTGCTCAGCGGCCCGCCCGGCGCCACCGGCTATGGCGGCGAAGGGCGCGCACAAGTGCGCGAAGTGATCGGAAACTGGGGAGCGCTGCTTCCCCGGGATGAGATCCGGCCCAGCGTGGAGGTCTTCGAGTGAAGGCGCCGCTCTCACGAATCGCCCATACGCGCTCCGGCGATAAGGGCGACGTGGTCAATATCGGCGTAATCGCCTGGCGCGCCGAAGACTACCCAGTTCTCATGCGCGAAGTGACCGCCGCTCGCGTCTTCGAGTTCTTTGAGGATCGCATCGCGGGGCCCGTCGAGCGCTTCGAAGCGCCGAACCTGGGAGCGCTCAACTTCCTGTTGCACGGCGCGCTGGGCGGTGGCGGCACGGTTTCGCTGCGCATCGATTCGCAGGGGAAAACTTTCGGCGCGGCGCTGCTGCGGATGGAGATCGAAATCGATGAGTGAAAAACTGATGGTGCGGCGCGAGGGGCGTGTGGCGCGCGTCACGCTGAACCGTCCAGAGGTGCGCAACGCGCTCGATTCCCAGCTCTGCGCCGCGCTTCTGGGCGCTCTCGAGGAAGCTAACGCCGACGCGACGGTTGGTTCCATTCTCCTCGATGCGGCCGGCTCCGCGTTCTGCGCCGGCATGGACCTCAAAGAGCCGGCGGCGCTCGATTCCGCTTCGCTTCCGCCGCTGCATGTGGATCTGTTTTCGTTCGGCCGCAACCTGACTAAGCCGATGGTAGCGGCCGTTCAAGGGGCGGCGCTCGGCGGCGGCGCCGGACTGGCGTTGAATGCTCACATCGTGCTGGCCGCCGGCGATGCGCGGTTCGGGCTGACCGAGACCCGCATCGGACTTTGGCCCTATGCGATTTTCCCGGTGGTGGCAGCGGCGGTCGGCAGGCGTAAGGCTGCGGAGCTGGCAATCACGGGCCGCATCATCGGCGCGGCTGAGGCGATGGCGCTCGGCATGGCGGATGAAGTGGTTCCCGCCGGGAGCCTGGCGGCTCGCGCGATGGAACTGGCGAAGTCGCTCGCGCGCAGCAGCGGCGAGGCATTGGCCGCCGGGCTGGGTTTCCTGCGGGACACAGAGGGCTTGCCTCGGGACGAGATTCGCCGGTTGGCGGCCGAGCGCCGTCTGGAGGCGCAGCGGACCGCCGATTTTCGCGAGGGAGTGGAGGCGTTCCGGCAAAAGCGCGAGCCCGTTTGGCCATCGCATCGTTGGCCTGGTGGAAAACGCGAAGCGGCTGGGGACCGCTAGCACGAGGGGTTAAGGAGGGGGACAAATGAGCGCCAGTCAAGCTGCGCTGGAAACGCGCGCGATATTTCCGTACTTCAATGAGGAGCACAAGCTGTTCCGCGCCTCGGTGAAGCAGTTCTGTCAACGCGAGATCGCTCCCCACTCCCAGCAGTGGGAAGAGGACCATGAATACCCCAAGGAGATCTTTCGCCGGGCCGGAGCGCTGGGGCTCTTCGGCATCCGCAGCGATCCCGACTGGGGCGGAGCCGGCATGGACTGGTGGGCCAGCGCGGCCGCTTACGATGCGCTGCGCTATACCGACTTCCCCAGCCTCAACATCGGCTTCATGGTGCAGGCCGACCTGACCATCCCCATGATCGAACATCTCGGGACTAGCGAACAGAAACGGGAATTCCTGGCTCCGGCAATCACCGCTGACCGCATCGCGGCGCTTGGCATCAGCGAACCCGGCTGCGGCTCCGACGTGGCCGGCATCCAGTGCAGCGCGCGGGAATCCGGCGGCGACCTGATCGTCAACGGACAGAAGCTGTGGATCACCAACGGCGCCATCGCCGACTTCATCGTGCTGGCCGTGCGCACCGCTGAGAACCCACACAAGGGCATTTCGGTGGTCCTCTTTCCGACCGACGTCAAGGGCTTCAGCGTGGGGCGCCGCGTCGGCAAAGTCGGCCACGTTGCGTCGGATACGGCGCATTTGTTTTTCGACGACTGCCGGATTCCGGCGCGGTACGTGCTGGGCGAGCGCAACCACGGCTTCTATTACGTGGTTCGCAATTTCCAGGGCGAGCGCGTGGCGCTGACTCTACTGGTGCTGGCCTTCATGGACCGCGCCATCGAGCTGGCGGTCGATTACGCCCGCGAGCGCAAGGCTTTCGGCGTTCCTCTGATCGAAAAGCAGGTGTGGAAGCATCGCTTCGCCGAGCACGTCGCGAACATCGAAGCCGCGCGCTGGCTCACCTATCGGGCGCTCGATCTTCTGAACCGCAACGAAAAGCCGGAAAGCGCCGTGGCGATGGCGAAGCTCGTCGTGTGCGACCTGGCGCAGAAAGTGACTTACGATTGCATGCAGGTCTTCGGCGGTTTTGGTTATACCACCGAATACCCCATCGGCCGCATCTGGCGCGACATGCGGCTCTACACCATCGGCGGCGGCACCAGCGAAATCATGAAAGAGATCATCGCCAAGCACCAGGGCTACTAAGTCACCCCCGGGCTCGACCTACCGCATGGCGTACGAGCTGAGCACCTTCACGTAGTTCGCGCGCTCGAAGGCTTTCGGCTGCGGGACCGCGTTGCGGCTCATGCTGCCCTGCATCTGCTTGATGGAATCGTATTCGTGCTCGCCCATCCAGACCAGCAGCTCGGTGCAGATAGTGTCCAGGTAGCTGATGCCGCGCTTCAGCAGCGCGGAAGTCATCATCGCCACTTTGGCCCCGGCCATCATCGCCTTGATCACGTCGGTGGCGCTGTGCACTCCGCCGGTGAGCGCCATGTCGGCTTTGATGCTGCCGTATAGCACCGCGATCCAGTGCAGCCTGAGCAGCAGCTCATGCGAGTTGCTGAGGATCAGGTTCGGCACCACCTCCAGCTCCTCCAGATCGTAATCCGGCTGGTAGAAGCGGTTGAACAGCACCAGCCCGTCGGCGCCCGCCGCGTCCAGCTGGCGGCCCATATTCGCCAGCGAGCTGAAATACGGTCCCAGCTTGACGGCCAGCGGGATGCGCACCTCGGCCCGGATGGCCTCCACCAGCTCGATGTACTGCCGCTCCACCTGCTCGCCGGTGACATTGGCGTCGGTGGGGATGTAGTAGATGTTCAGTTCGAGCGCGTCCGCGCCGGCCTGCTGGATCTGCTTGGCGTAGCGCAGCCAGCCGCCCTTGGTGGTGCCGTTGAGGCTCGCAATTACCGGAATCTTGACCGCCTGTTTGCACTTGGCGATATGCTCCAGATAACCTTCGGTGCCGCGCACGGGGCTGTTCAGCTCGGGAAAATTGGTTTGCGCTTCCGAAGATATGGACGAGGTTTCCGTGATGAAGCGGTCGAGCTCGTCGCTTTCGATTTCGATCTGCTCCTCGAACAGCGAGTGCAGCACCACGGCCGCCGCGCCCGCGTCCTCCATGCGGCGGATGTTCGCCACGTCCTCGCACATCGGCGAGGAAGAGGCCACCAGCGGGTTCTTCAGTTTCAACCCAAGGTAGGTTGTCGATAGGTCGATGGTCTTGCTCAGGTCGATCATTTTTTCACCTCCGCGGTGGCCGGTTCGTGCGCCATGTAGTCATACAGCTTCCATTGCTCGTTGACATCCTGTTGCGCCAGCGTCAGCAGCTTTTTGGCTTCTTCGGGATTGCTCTTCACCAGCATGGTGTAGCGCGTTTCGTTGTAAATGAAGTCCTTGAGTGCGGCGTTGGGCGCTTTGGAATCGAGCTGGAACGGATTCTTGCCCTGTGCCACCAGGTCCGGGTTGTAGCGGAACAGCGGCCAGTAGCCGGTGTTGACCGCCAGCTTCTGCTGGTCCATGCCGTGCGCCAGGTCATAGCCGTGGGCGATGCAATGGCTGTAAGCGATGATGATGGACGGCCCGTGGAAGGCTTCCGCCTCCAGGAACGACTTGACAGTGTGCATGTCGCCGGCGCCCATCGCCACCCGCGCCACGTAGACGCTGCCGTAACTCACCGCCATCATGGCCAGGTCCTTCTTACGAACCGGCTTGCCGCCGGCGGCAAATTTGGCCACCGCGCCGCGCGGCGTGGCTTTGGATGCCTGGCCGCCAGTATTGGAATAGACTTCGGTATCGAGCACCAGAACATTCACGTTGCGGCCGCTGGCCAGCACGTGGTCCAGGCCGCCGTAACCGATGTCATAGGCCCAGCCGTCACCGCCGACGATCCATACGCTTTTCTTGACCAGCGAGTCGGCCACCGCCAGCAGGTCGTGGGCTTCGCGGCTGCCGGAGCCCGCCAGTTTCTCGCGCAGAATCTTCACCCGGTCGCGCTGCGCGAAGATGCCGGGCTCGGTGGCCTGATCGGCTTTCAGAATCGCCTCGACCAACTCGTCGCCCAGCGCTCCACTCAAGCGCGTCACCAGTTCACGCGCGTATTGGTTCTGGGCGTCGACCGCCAGCCGCATTCCCAGACCGAACTCGGCATTATCTTCAAACAGCGAATTCGACCACGTGGGACCGCGGCCCTCGGCGTTGGTGCAGTACGGCGTGGTGGGCAGGTTGCCGCCGTAGATCGACGAGCAGCCGGTGGCGTTGCCGATGTACACCCGGTCGCCAAAGAGCTGCGTCATCAGCTTGAGGTACGGCGTTTCGCCGCAGCCCGAGCAGGCGCCGGAGAACTCGAACAGCGGGCGCAGAAGCTGCACATCCTTCACCTGGCTCATCGAAAGCGCGGCGCGCTCGGTCTCCGGAATCCCCAGGAAAAAGTCCCAATTGGCGGCCTCGCTTTCGCGAATCGGCGGTTGCGCGACCATATTGATGGCGCGGCGCTTCACCTCGCTCTTGTCCTTCACCGGGCAGAACTCCACGCACAGCGTGCAGCCGGTGCAATCCTCCGGCGCCACCTGCAGCGTGTACTTCCGGTCCTTCATGTCCTTCCAGCGCGCCGGAACCGCTTTGAACGTGGCCGGCGCGCCGGCAAGCTGCTTCTCGTCATAGACCTTGGCGCGGATCACCCCATGCGGGCAGACCAGAATGCACTTGCCGCACTGGATGCACAGCTTCTCGTCCCATTCCGGAATCTCCAGCGCGATGTTGCGCTTTTCCCACTGCGCGGTGGCGCTGGGGAACGTGCCGTCGATGGGCATGGCGCTCACCGGCAGATCGTCGCCTTCGCCGGCGATGATTCGCCCGAGCACCTTCTGCACAAATTCCGGCGCGGCGGCGGGGACGGCCGGCCGAATGTCGAATTGAGCGGTCACTGCGTCCGGCACCTTCACCTGGTGCAGGTGCGCCAGCGCCGCATCCACCGCCGCGAAATTCTTCTTCACCACGCTTTCGCCGCGCTTGCCGTAAGTCTTCTCGATGGTGTGCTTGATGGCGGCGATGGCTTCTTCGGGCGGCAACACGCCGCTGATCGCGAAGAAGCAGGTCTGCATGATCGTGTTGATGCGCCCACCCATGCCCGTATCGCCGGCCACCCGGTAACCGTCAATCACGTAAAACTTGAGCTTCTTGCCGATGATCTGCCGCTGCACCGTACGCGGCAAGTGGTCCCACACCTCGTCAGGTCCGTAAATGCTGTTGAGCAGGAAGGTGGCGCCCTGCTCGGCCGACTTCAGCATGTCGATCCGCTCCAGGAACGAGAACTGGTGGCAGGCCACGAAACTGGCCTTGGCGATCAGGTAGCTGGAGCGCAGCGGAGTGGGCCCGAAGCGCAGGTGCGAAACGGTGATGGCGCCGGACTTTTTCGAATCGTAAACGAAATAGCCTTGCGCGAAGTTGTCGGTTTCCTCGCCGATGATTTTGATCGAATTCTTGTTGGCGCCTACCGTTCCATCCGCGCCCAGCCCGAAGAACAGCGCCCGCACCGTCCCCGGGACTTCGGTCGAAAACTCGGGGTCGTAATCCAGGCTGGTGTGCGTGACGTCGTCCTGAATACCGACGGTAAAATGGTTCTTCGATTTCGGCTTCGCCAACTCGTCGAAAACACCCTTCACCATTGCCGGAGTAAACTCTTTGGACGCAAGGCCGTAACGCCCGCCGATCACCTTTTTCTTTACATCCATTTCGACCAGCGCCGTGAGCACTTCGGTATACAGCGGCTCGCCCGTGGCGCCGGGCTCTTTGGTGCGGTCCAGCACGGCGATGGACTGGACGGAAGCCGGCAGCGCTTCGACGAACTTCTCTATCGCGAACGGCCGGAACAGCCGAACTTTCAGCAAACCGACTTTTTCGCCTTTCGCGTTCAGCGCTTCTACACATTCCTGCGCCACTTCGGCGCCCGAGCCCATGATCACCAGAACGCGCTCGGCATCCGGCGCGCCCACGTAATCGAACAGCCGGTACTGGCGGCCCACGATGCGCGCGAACTTGTCCATCGTATTCTGCACGATGGTGGGTGTGGCCAGATAGTAGGGGTTGATGGCTTCCCGCGCCTGGAAGTAGACGTCCGGGTTCTGCGCCGTGCCGCGGATCACCGGCCGGTCGGGCGAAAGCGCCCGCGCGCGGTGCGCATGCACCAGGTCGTCGTCGATCATGCCGCGCAGGTCTTCGTCGGTCAACTGTTCGATCTTGGCGACCTCGTGCGAGGTGCGGAAGCCATCGAAAAAGTGCAGGAACGGTACCCGCGCTTCGAGCGTGGCTGCGTGCGCGATCAACGCCAAGTCCATCACTTCCTGCACCGAGTTCGAACTCAGCATGGCAAACCCGGCCGAGCGCGCCGCCATCACGTCACTGTGATCGCCGAAAATCGAAAGCGCCTGCGCCGCCAGCGCCCGCGCCGCGATGTGAAACACAGTCGCCGTCAGCTCACCCGAAATCTTGTACATATTCGGGATCATCAGCAGCAGGCCTTGCGAGGCGGTGAAGGTCGTGGCTAGCGACCCAGCCTGCAACGCCCCGTGCAGCGCACCGGCGGCGCCGCCCTCGCTTTGCATTTCGATCACCGTGGGCACGGTTCCCCAGATATTCGGCCGGTTTTCGCTCGACCACTGGTCCGCCCATTCGCCCATGTTCGACGAGGGGGTAATCGGGTATATAGCTATGACTTCGCTGACCTTATGAGCGACGTATGCGGCGGCTTCGTTGCCGTCGATGAGTACTTTTGGCCGGTTGGCGCTTGTACTGGACAACTTTCCCTCCTGCGGGGTTTTCAGATTTGGAATTGGCTTCCTTAAGCCATATTATAAGACCTGTTTGTCGTAAAAATCTACAACTATTTTGGGAGTTCACAAGGGTGAAATCACCGAACTGCCTTCAGAATCTCGGGGACCTGGGCGGGAGTCACCTGGTCGTCGGGGATGCCGGCGATGCGCGCCAGTATAATCGCGGAGAAGTTGGCGTCACCCCAGTTCCGCCATTGCGCCATTTCGCGCAACGGCACCAGCGCGCCGGCGCGCAGCGCATCGAGCACGGCGGGGTCGCGCGATTTCGACATCATGAGGAACAGGAAGTAGGCCTTGCGGCGATCCAGCCAGACCGGCGAATGGAGCATCGGCACGAAGCGCGCGGCTGGGATCCGTGCGGTCACATCCGGCCCCAGTTTGCACAGGGCCAGCAGCCCGTGGAAGGCATTGTCGCGCACGCGGCCATCCGCATCGAAGGACGCCCGCACCAGCGCGGCCATCTGTTCGGGCGAGCGCTCCGCATAGCCCAGCGCCTGGGCCGCGTCGGCGCGCTCGCCCGCGTAGCGCGAAGTTTCCAGCACCCGGTGCGCGGTCGCCGTGTTGGAGCGGACCCAATCGCGAATCTTGAGCTGATCGCCGCGCGCCTCCGGGTTGTTCATCAGCGCGTAGCCTTCGCTATCGTCCACCTCTGCGCCGCCTTTCCTGGCTGCGGCGGTGGTGTCTTTTTTCAACTGCGCAAAGAGCCCGTGCGCCTCTTTGGGCAGCTTGATTTCGTCAGTCGGCTCCGGGTTGTAGCGCACCGGTGGAGCGTCCTGCTCGGTGAGACCAACGAACACGGTCCAGCTCCCGTCATCCAGGCAGCAAGCCCTGGCGATTTTCGCCTCCGCCCGCCCGGTCAACTTCACCAACGCCTCTTCCGCTGTCTGACTCACCTCAATTGACGGGATGGCGTCACCTTCTTTGAACGGCAGCGCCGCGCGCAACTGCGCCGGGTCAAACGTCCCGTAGCCATAAAAATCGATGATGCCGATCCGTTCCGAAGCCGGCTGGGCCACAGCCGAGGCAGCCACCAGGATTAGCGATACTGCCGCAATTGGTAAGCGCATCCTTCAACTATTCTGACGTAGAACGAACCCGCATTGCTCGCGCGCTTACGCCGGCGCGGCTCGCGAGTTTACACAAATGAGAAAAACTCGTCGTCGCTGCCACTGTTTCGTATATGGCCATCTCCGAGACCCGTTCGATCCCGGCGGCCGGCATTGACGCCGGAGTGATCAAAGTCAAAGTCGGTGTGCACGGCCGCAATTACGTGCGCCAGATTTACCGCAACGCGCTCCCCCTGCTGTACGCGCGCAGCCAGTTCAAACTGTTCCTGAAGGCCGGGCTGGGCGATATCGACCTGCGCATGCTCGCTCTGGCGTCCGTGACGGACTATTTCTCGAACTTCGTCCGCGCCATCCCGATCCGGGCGCCTTTTGGCAAATCGATGGTCGTCGTCGCACCCCACCAGGACGACGAAGTGATCGGGTGCGGAGGCGCCCTCGCGCTCCAGCTTCGCAGTGGACAGGCGGCCTCCATCGTCGTGCTCCAGGACGGCGCCGATGGCTGCGAGGATCTGGGCTACTCGCGGCAGGCCATGATGGAGATGCGAAACGACGAATCCCGCCGCGCCGCCGCCGTGATTGCTGCGCCTTCCCCCGTTTTTCTCGGTCATCCCGTCCTGGCGGACAATGATTCTCAGATCGCGGAATTGGCGAACATCCTGCTCGATCGCAAGGCCGACGCCGTTTTCATCCCGTTCCCGCTCGATGGCCATCCCGATCACCGCACCGCCAACCGGATTCTGGCCGGCGCACTCCGCCGGATCTCCTGGAATGTGCGGGTCTTCGGCTATGAGGTTTGGGGGTGTTGTATTCCGAACGTCGTTTTGATCATCGACGATGTGATCGAAACGAAAACCGAGATGCTCCGCTGTTTTGCCTTCGCCAATTCGGCGCTCGATTACACCAACAGCACGCGGGGTCTGAATATGTTCCATTCCCGCATGCTCGGCGCCGGCGAGTGCCGGTACGCGGAGCGATTCTTCGAACTCCCGCGCAACGAATACATCGAACTGGTCGGCCGGATCCGCGCCGCCGAGTCGTTCGCGAAGGGATAGGGCGGCGTTCGGTGGCTGGCCGTTGGCGGGCTGTGAATCGCCGCGCGCTTAATACGTGTCGAATAGTGAAAAGTCCCACGCGTCGGCTGTGGACAAAGCCGCCGCGAGTTCGGGGGACGCCACCTTGTAATACAGTTGCCAGAACCCCAGACGATAGGTGTAGGGCCGCAATTCATCGACGGTCGCACGCTTGGCTGGGCTGCCGGTCAGGAGTTTGACCGCGTCCACGCCTTGTTCGCGCGCGATTTCGATCGATCCCAGCAAAAGATCTCGGATCGTCGCGGGGTCATCCCGTATGGCCTGAAGGTCCGCCACATCGTACAAATCCATCCCCAGTTCCGGGGATTGCCGGCGCACCAGAACGGCGTAACCCGAGAGTTTTCCGTCCCCGCCGGCCGCGACAATTATCGCCCGTCCGCTGCGAAGCTGTGCGCCAAACCTCCACTCCAGCACGGCCCTGGTGCGCACCGCGCGCAAACGGGGCGGGTCTGCACAGAGAGTCCGCCAAAGCGTTTCGAATCGATCGTCGAAGCCTCCGAGACGGTTCACCGTGGCGGATGTGCGCCCCCGGCCGCTGCGAAGGATGATGTCTCTTGCGTTTAGGAGCATTCCCACCGGCCGGGCCAAGACGCTCGCCCCAGGGATCGCTTTTTTAACCAGAACCGCCTTCGCGAATCCTTGCGGCCGCGCGGCCCAGAAGCACGGAACATCGTAACCCGGCAGCGGGATGCGCGGCAATTTCAGAACGGTCAGTATCCGCGATGCGGTGGGGCTGGCGCTGCCGTCCAGCCACAGATCGACACCGGTTTGCTCTAAGGAAGCGTCCAACAACCACAGAGACTTGTTGCGATGAGCGGCATCCACCGCCCACACCGTGGCAATCGTTCCTTTGATGGGCCGCCCACCGAGATCGTAAAGCATGTGGACGTTGCCCAGGTAGCCCACCACCCGGCCGCTCTCCGTTTCGAGTATCCACCCAATCGCGATGTCGCGGAATTCCGCCGCGAATGGATAGGCATCCCACTGGCTGCGCCACGCCACCGTGTCGAGCTCGCCCATGCCGTTCCTTCTCTGCACCTGTCCGATCGCATCCGCATCGGCGAATGTCGCAGTCCGGAGTCGCACCGCCCCTTCCGATTCCACGGTCACTCCGTTCCCGCCGATTCACACCGACTCCGGGCCGCCGCCGAACCAGCCGGGACGACGATCCAAGATATTGCCGTGCGCAAGCTCATCCTCCAGCCATTCTGGCGCAGAATGAATGTGAATGGCAGGGCACAAAGAAACCGGCTTGGTTTATGGCTCGCCGCCGGGCCGTACGAGGGAATGTGTGGCGGCGCTTTGTGTCCGATGACAGACACCCTGCATCGCGAGCGGCGACAGCCGGGGATCTGCTATACTTGGCCTTTCGACTTGATCGGGAGATTTGTGCTTTATGGCAAGAGTATGTGATATTTGCGGCCGCGGGCCCCAGTTCGGAAACCGCATCAGCCACGCCCACAACGTCACCAAGCGGCGCTGGGACCTGAACCTGCAATCGGTTCGCGCCGTGGTGAACGGGGCAGCCCGCCGCCTGCGCGTCTGCACGTCGTGTATCCGCAGCGGCAAAGTGCAGAAAGTCGCGTAGTCCGCATCCCCTAAAATCCGTCATACGATACCGCCGGGCGGTGCGGCGCGCCCGTGCCCCCGCAGTATCCGTTTGGCGGCAGCTCTGCACCGGCTTACACTAGAGCCGATGGTGCGTCCGGCTCCGGTGGCGCCAAGCTGAATTCAGAATCTTGTGTAGAGTGTATACCGCGTCCCCGCCACTGGGGGTCATTTTTCCCGACTACAAAACCGGCGAAAGTGCCGCTCTTTTGTTCCGGCGCTGACCCTTCTCGCCCAGATGGCCAAGTCGAGTTGCAAAGGCCACTCTGAGCTCTGTCATTCGTGCGGTGGGAAGAATAGACGGCGGTGTCCCACGGGGGACCGAGCCACAAGGCTTGTTACGGGATCGGAATCCGGTATAAGTTGCGGTGGGTGGCCGCTCTGACGAACGCATAACTCGATGGATCGGCACCGATCGCAATGAGCCCGTAATCGGATGTCGTGTCCATGCCGGAAGACACGAACAGTGTGGCGCCCGGA
>Ga0187862_10001086_pt1 | contig 29482 bp, 30 predicted proteins | sample June2016WEW_10_1_FD_133003 | JGI IMG/M metagenome (GOLD analysis project Ga0187862, IMG submission 133003) | Peatland microbial communities from SPRUCE experiment site at the Marcell Experimental Forest, Minnesota, USA - June2016WEW_10_150 | ecosystem: Environmental > Terrestrial > Soil >...
AAAGGAATGCGCGAGCGCATGAAAAATGAAGAAAAAGAAGAAACTGGCTGGCCTATTTTAGACTGCCGGGCTGGCCGACTTTTTCACCGCCCGTTTTGGCCTACTTCCTCACCGGCGGTAATACCGGATATGCCTCCCACTGATAGCGTAGGACCGGAAGCAATCCCGAACCAAGCAAAAATCGTGAAACCGATGATTTTTCAATGTCCCGTATGCAAAAGCGAGAATGTGCAACGCCTGCCGATAGCCTATGAGAGCGGACTGGCGACCCTGAACTCTACTTTCGATTCTACGATGAACTCGAAGTCATCTGGCGGAGGCATAGGGATCGGCATTTCCAGGGGAAACGTGACACCGATGATCGGTATCGGTCGCGGAAAGACTCATGGAACCTCGCATGGAACATCTCAAGGCATATCCCAAACAGCATTGTCAAGGCGTGTATCACCCCCAGAACCGTGCAGCATTAAGGGAGCAGGGATCATATGGGTCTTGATAATGCTTATGAGCTTTTTGGTGGACCAACCGCTTCGATCTTGGATAGTAGGCGTTAGCGGTATCATTCTTGCCGCAGGCGTGATTTGGCACGGTTGGACGGTGTACGCGCCAGCTAAGTCCCGTTGGGATTCCTCTTTCATCTGTCTCCGGTGTGGCAATGTCTTCGAACAGAAGCCTGGCAGTGCTAGTCCGGAAGCAATCTCAAACAGCGTAGGGCCTGTGAAAAGCAAGCCCAGTCAAAAAATACCGCTACCCGGTAAACTCGTGTTGGGGCTTATCGTGATGCTGGCTCTTGTCTGGATCATCCACTCCGGCAACAACAAAAACGATCACTCGACTAAGCCCGTTCCTAGGAGCGTCTCAAGCCCTGCGGAAGTGGGAGTCATTCTGCCGAAAGACCAGCCGGGCATGGTGATTTCAACTGCGCCATTGACAGTCCCAAGCAGTGGAGATGCACTGGGACAAAAGGGGGTCGATTCAACCAGATTGATACGGGTCTATTCAAATGAGAAATGCAGCTATTACATCCCGGAACACACGATTAAATCGAATCTCACTGGTGCATATTCACGAAATGGGAATTTCCATGTCCCTTTATATGAACAGTTCAACCAGGTTATAAAGCAAGATTTAATCTCTAGTCTCAAACGTGGTATAAGCAATGGATCAATAATTCAACCGGCAAATTCACAAGGCAACCCCGATCTGGTCAAATATCAGGTTTTTGACGTGACCTTAGATCAAAACACAAAAGTGGTTTCCTTGAAAGAGACCATTTTCCTTGATGAGAGTGGTACTACTATAGCAACCCACCAGGCGAACGAGGCATTTGTCCTCGATTCAAAAAAGTATCAAACTCTTAGCTCTGCTATACACGGCGTCATGGTAATATTGGATGAAGCAAAGAACGGTCAAGGCATTAATTACCAACCTTCAGGAACCGAAAACACGGCTCCTTTACGTCAGGGTGAAATCCCTCCTCAGTCGGCATCGAGCAGCAAATTACCGGTCCCGGTAAGTATCGAAGCGGAAATGTTGAAGGGTCCAAACGACATTCCTGAGAGCCAGAAAACTTTCAAGGATGTGGTTCACAAATATAAGGAAATCTACAATACCAAAGAAGAGTCATCAATGAGGACGAGACGAAAGCAGGCCCTTGGTAATTTGATAGGAACTCACATGGAGGTAAAGGACTGGATTGGCGTTGTCTCAGTTAACCAACCGGAAAATGGTGTATTATATATAAATATTGATGGTAAAGTAACGATTTGTACTGGTCCAGTTGAGGGCGGCATCCCTATCCCAAAAGGGTCCCCACTGTACAATCAAGCAGCGAATCTTAAAGAAGGTGATAGGGTCGTGTTTTCAGGGGTCTTCTTCCCCTCAGACACAGACTATGTCCGGGAAATGAGCAGAACTGAGTGGGGGTCCATGACAGATCCTGAGTTCCTGATGAGATTCACATCTATCAGACTAATACCACGCCCTCAAATCAGAATCACGGCGGAGCAGCTAATGCAACAGTACCGATTTGGAGGATATATCGACTCTGATCCTGATCCGCATTTTAAAGGCAAGGAACTGGTCGTAACCGGCACCATTTCCGTAATACAGAATCTTTCCCATCGCGATAGTTTTTTAGGCATGGACATTAGCAGCTATGTAAAAGTCTTTGGCCTCCAGACATCCTCCCCGACAGGTGGTTTTGTTGGCTTCTCGTTCGATGACCAGCATGCCAAGGGAGACTCCATAGCTCTGAACGCAATGGGGATCAAACCACCTTACTATAACGTACCAGAAACGAAACCGCGCCCCGGTGATCTCCCAGACTTGCATTCTGGGCAACGAGTAACCATGATCGGCACGGATATCGGCGAAGTGGATGGGAACATCTCCCTAAAAGGGACTGAAATAATTGTCAATGGCATTTCCGTTTACGGACCAAGAAAGGGTCAGAGCATTAATTACGGACTTTCAGGAAACGAGAACACCGCTCCCATACGTTATGAAGGCGAAATTTCTCCTCCATCAGCCTCGGCGGACAAACCGCCAATCCCGGCAAATACCCAACGAAGCGTTTCGAATCAATCGCGTGCATCTCAGCTTTATTACGAAAGCGTTAGAAATGCGATAAAACAGAAATTGCAACTCCCTGATCGGAATGTCGGTAATCTGGAGATGACGGTCTTGTTTGAAGTGGGCAGGGATGGGCAGGTCCTGAGCCTCCAGATCGAGAAGCCATCGGGAAACAGTCTCTTCGATGAAGCCGTGGTGGGCGCAATTCGAAGGGCGGAGATACCTGCGATGCCCCCTACCATGAATCGTTCGAAACAGCGCCTGAGACTGAGATTCAGACCGCAGGGCGTATCCTAGGATTGTTGGGGGTAATATATGACCAAGCAACCGCTTGGCTAGCGCGGGAAAGCGTATTTTAGGCTTTTTTCAGGGCATCAAATTACTTTCCCTAATAATACCGAAAACTTGGCGGATTTCTTAAAAAACATCGGAATTATTGCTTTAACAAAGCAGATCATGTTTTGATCTTCCGCCCATACGGCCATGGCCATCTGGAGCCTCTCACCAACGGCCAGTATGTCTACCTCAAGACCAGACCCGGACCCACCGTGTCGGAGTGAGCTTCAGTTGCTTACCCAGCGCCTCCTCCGTGGACTTGATGTATTCCTTAATCTTAGGCTGCCTTAAAAGTAGGCAGGCGGTGGATGCAGCGGTCCTCTCCGAGTACCCCGCCTTGATGGCAGCCTGGGTGCCGTTCCCACCATTAAGCACGTACTCATCGCCGCCGCAGTTCGCTTCCCGTCCGTGACCTTCCTCTCATCCCGCCTGATTTTGCAGCCATAACAGCCTATTCTGACTGAACAGAACCTGGAGATAGGAAAACAGATTATCCTCCACCGGGACCAGAAACCGCTGGTGACTCAATTGGAGTCGCCTCAGTGCATCGATTTGCTCCGAAAGCGCGACCCTCTCAATGGAAACCCCATCATAGACGCAGGGCTGCACCATTGTAGCCATGTACTCGCCCGCAAAGCCCCTGATCGCTGACTCCAGGGCGCTTCGCCTTTCAAAATGAACAGGCACACCCTCTTCGCGGTATCGCTTCATTGCCCCTATAAACCTGCTCTTCGCCCAATACCGCTGCAACTTATCGTAATCGATCTTCCTGAACGCCAGGATTTTCCCCAGGTCCAACAGCCAGATTTTGGGGAGATCGGACAGCAAGCAAATCCCGTTTGCCTTCAGGAAGGGCCTGGCCAGCATGATCTCCAAACGAAGGAAACTGTCGCCGTTACACCCACCATCCGGCTTTTTCTCATAACATCTGATGTTCTTCGAGCTGCGCCCGCCTTTACGATCAGCGGCGTAGAAGGTGCAACTGCCGTCTTTAGGGTTGATATAGCGGAAGCAGGGCTTACGGTTGTGTTTGAGAAGAACGATGCTCTCCAGGTAAGGGCGGAAGTGCCACAGCACTTCCTCATCGCAATAGAAATCGAACGGGACTTCGACCTGCGACAGCGCCGGGGGCCAAGCCTTATCGCTAAAGAAGCCATCTACGAGCCTGACAACGGGAGGATTCGGCGCATAAAGCACAATCAGGTCCCTGTCACTGACCTCAGCCTGGTATAGGATTCGGATCTCATCCAAGGCCCTCCGGTATAGCCGCTGCCGCCTCTGACCTTTCCTCTTGCGCCACCACTCTTCCGGCACGTTGTCTTCTACCACAGCAAAGCCCGAAGCTTCGAGATAGCCGAAGAGATCAGCACGGTAACGGGCCAAGAAGGAGGCGCTCACGACATCGAACCCGACCCTCGCTTCGAGATCATCGGGGATTCGTAAGCTCAAATATTTATTAGGGAAATAGGGAATATTCAAATAAACGGGTATAATTATAAGCCTCTGATGGAGGTCTTCTTCGTTCTGATTCATTTGCCAGCACTCCTCTCTTTCCGCACTCCTTGGCTAATTTGCGGTCGGTTTGGGGAAAGTGCCCGTTGCCGGGAGTGCGGCGGCTTTGGACACCTTTTCGAGTCGCGAGCTCTATCCCCAATCAGTGTTTACCGTTCGGACAGGCTTTTCTTCACGTAATAATCCGCGCCGAGTGAGCTGAATAAATTCGTGATCTCATCCCTGAGCGCGCGCAGTCAACCGGCCGGGGCGGCGGCATGTGGTTGAGCTTCCCGACTTTCCAATGGTCCACGACAGGATTCAGCGCCTTCACCAGCTCCAGCGCCTGCCTGGGGTCAATGACCGGCTCAAGCGATATCCATGTCTTGATCCCTTTGTCATGTGCGGTTTTGATGGCCTCGATCCGGTCGGCGATGGAAGCGGAATTCGGCTCCCAGTGGCTGGCATCAGCCTGGGATGTGAAAACCAGCGTCGTCCCGAACCGGGATTTCTCATATCCTGCGAGCAGATCAAAATCGCGTGCCGCTCTCATCCCGCCTTTGGTCAAGACGGTGAAGCGAAGGTCATTCGCAACTAGTATCTTGATCGCGCGCCGTGTCAATCCCACCTCTGGTTCCTCCGGGCAGTACGGGTCGGCCAGGAAGCTCAGGAGGATTTCGCGATTGTCACCTCTTAGCAAGGCCACATCTTTTTCGAGTCTCTCCAGGATTCTGTCCCTCACTCGCATGCCTGAGCGGAAGATTTCGGGTTCCACCTGCGCCGCCTTCGGGCCGTAGCAATAGCGGCATCTATGCGAGCAGCCGACGCCCAGGTTGAGAGCCAGTGGCGCGTATTCGAGCGCCGGGCCTTTGGGCTGGTAGATGACCCGGCACTTGGCTGTCAAGAGCCGTTTCCGTTCATTGTCGTCACATTGAAAAAATGCCATTTCCCCCCTCCTTGTCATGGGGCAGCCCTCGCGCTTGCACTTGTTAGCCACCCTATTTCCTCCTTCAGAAACCTAGTCAAACGGTCCTGGCGATATATAAACTTATGGCCTTGGTTCTTATCGTGATTCTAGGCCCCAAAACCCCCACTTACGGCCTGTTTTCCTGCGAAATTTTTAGCTGTCCCTACCCCTTCCCGGTGGGGGTTTTTCCCCATCCGATAGGGATAAAGCGGGCAGGCCTCGACGCCAGAGTGGGCCATCCTCTCTACACATTCTCGAACCAGGTCCGCGCTGTCGCCCTGGCACCATAAGCAATACCTTCTGATAGTTTTAACGGAAGGCCGCCCCTTACCTAGTCGATGCTTCCAGAACCAGCATTCTCCGCTCGGATAGCAGCCTCCATTCAGACTCCGATTGCCGCCGCAATCCCGGACATCGAAGGGACTGCCCACGCACTGAACGCAAAAACGGTGCACAGCCTCAAGCGGGGTCATCGCAACTGCCCCTGGTCGGAAGGGGTGTCATCCGACTCAAAATCAATCTGATCGACGGGGACCCCCAAAGCCGCCGCGACCGCTTGACGCTCCTGCTCCCTGAATCTAGCGAAACCGCGCTCAACGAGGCTGATTCTCGGGGCGCTGATGCCGCTAATTCGCCACAAATCATACTGAGTCATCCGTTTTCGGAATCGAGCTTCCCGTAAAGTCATAGGCCATACCTCCTTTCGGAATAACTATAAAATTATTTTCCAGAAAGCGAAAGGGTGAATTTGCTATTTTAGAAGTAACAATAGATACTTATTTGATTAAATAGGTAGGAATTATTAGAATCATTCAGCCTCAGCCCTATTGTAAAGGCCGCAGTCGTTCATGTCCACGGGGGCGGTTGGACCCGCCTCACGGAACCTAACTTTCATGCTCGAGAAATGTATCCGCAACATCAATTATGGAACAGGTAAATCACGGAAAGGCAACTGAAATTACACGGCTTGCCGATATGGCGCCAAGATGACTATCCGCTCAGGGCCGCCGGTCCCCTTGGGTGCTATTGAGACATGATGGACCGGCAATACTCTGCGTAGGCAGCGTCGGCGTCATCTGTGTTTTGTGCGATGATGTTTCGAAGGTGAGTAAAGGAGTCCAAATCCATTTCCTGGAATTCGATCGCAATCCCCGCTTCGGTCTGCCGGACCACCCTGCCCTTCAGCTTGATTGAAAGCAAGGAAGACGATCCGGACAGGATTATTGAGATTTCCAGAGGGCTGCCGCTGGAAAGAATCTCCCTGGTGGAAAGAAACATACCTTTCATGCTCAGGTTATCGACCATTCCATTAGTGCTGATTGGGCCGGTCTGCACTGTCGCTATGACTTGAAAAGGCACTCGTCTGTTCTTTCGCCTCTCCATTTGATCCTCCCTCAATCGAAAATTCAGTGTCGGCATTTCTTGACAACGTCATAGTATAAATCGGATCAACACCGATCGAACGAAAGAATTCTTTTCTACTTCAACTGTGAATTCTGAAAAAGCGCATGCCTTCTCCGAAAAATTCCACACAGGTTCCATCCCATATTCGGTCATGAAGGACTCAGGGTGCGGGACAGGCTATTTGAACAGGTTTGAACGTTGGTGGGTTGTCAGTCCATGGCCGGATCCTGTTCAGTGCGTTGCATTCCAACGCAAATCAATTCCCATTTAGTATTTCGTGTCAGTCGTCGAAGACGAGTAGGATAAATAATTAACTATGATAGTCTTCATCCTTTTCTCCCTCAAAGCCGAATAATAGTAACAGGTGAAGGCAATGGGGCAGCCCTCGTTTGCCTGCCATAGCCAGAACCGAATTGGCCTGAGGATTGCTGTTTGAAGTTTAAACCAGAAAAGCGCAGGAGAACTTTGCCGTGTCTGAGCTAAATCGAGAACAGCTTTTAATGGCCGTGATTGCCGGAAGAGGCCCCGCTTACCTGCGGGGGGTGAATCTGTGTTCTGTGGACCTTTCGGGTGCTGGGTGGCTTGCCGATGCCGACCTGCGTGGGGCTGACCTCTCCGACGCCAATCTGAAGCGCGCCAATCTCAGAGGGGCAAATCTGGAAATGGCAAACATGCATTCGGCAAACCTGATCGGTGCAAATTTCGAAAGCGCTAACCTGTTCAAAGTGAAAGCAAATGTGGCCAACTTGAACATGGCTAATCTTCGCGGAGCAAACCTGAAGGAGGCCAACCTGGTAGGGGCGACACTGATGCGGGCCGATCTCGAGGAGAGCGATCTGGAGGGTGCAGACCTCGAAGGCGCCAATCTGGAAGGAAGCAACCTGACAAAGGCTAGAATTACAAATGTGAATCTCAAAATGACAAATCTAGACGGTGTGGACTTAACAGAAGCCGTGCTGGAGGGCAGCAGCCGCGACCCGGAGTGGGAAGATGAAAATGGGGATTTTCACGGCACCATTACAGCAATCAGGCTGCCGGACCTGCTTCAGATGGGGTGCCTTTCGCGCTCGAATCTGAATATAGAAGTCTATTCGGCAGGCAACGAGGGCAGCATCCACATCGGCTCCGGCCGTGTTCTGCATGCCCATACGAGCGGCATCGAGGGCGAAGAGGCTTTCATGAAGATACTCGGATGGGGAAAAGGCCGTTTTATCACTCGTCCCTTCATCCCATCAGGCCCGGCCTCTATCGGCAAGCCGGTAGAGCACCTTTTGCTCCAGTGGCATCGGCTCCAGGACGAAAGAAAGTTCTCCGGCAGACACTCCGGACTGGTTCGCAGGATTAAGAAATACATGCCCTTTGAAGCGCAGGCGTCGGTGGACCTCGTCGAGTTCCTCGCAAAGGAGGGCAAAAGCATCAGTAGTTCTGAGAGAATCGAGATTACCGACGTATTTCATCCCGAAGGCGACGGGGAAATTTTGTGTTCGATATCCACAAACGGCCGAGCGCTCGTAGCGCCTCTCAAGTTTGTGAACCTGGACAGCAACCATCCGCTTCATAGCGAATTAGCCGGTATCAAGTAGCGTTATCAAATCGCCCGCATGGTTCTTGCATATTGGCTTCGAGGGCGCGGTTTCACTACCTGGAGAACGTGCACTAATGAATCTGATACTGACAAAAAAAGACATTGTAAAACTCGAGGAGATTATTTCGGACCAACTTCTTGATTCTGGCGCCGAGCACGTCCTTTTAGCCGATCTATCGGGAAATTTAATCATGGAGTGCGGTTCCTTAGAAATGGAGGACGTTTTCTCTTTGGCGGCGGTTTCGGCAGCCAATTTCGCGGCAACCGCCGAGGTAGCCAGGCTGATAGGCGAGCAGGACTTCGCTCTAATGTACCACAAGGGAGGCAGGCGCAATGTGCATTTTAGCCGCCTGGCCAAGGATTATCTCATTATAACCCTGTTCAATGATAATGTTTCACTGGGTCTGATCCGGCTCAAGCTAGGAAGCGCAATAAATGAAATGGGCGCAATATTCGGGGAGCCTGAAGGAAAAAGTCCGTGGCCTTCATAGATCTAAGCAAAAACGAAATCCAGGCCAAGATAGTCTACTACGGTCCCGGCCGAGGAGGCAAGACCACGAATCTGCTTCATGTGCATGAATCCATGTCCAGACAGGTTTGCGGTAAAATGGTGACCATCGATACAAAGGGAGACAGGACCCTGTTTTTCGACTTTCTGCCTCTAAATATCGGCAAGGTCCTTAACATGACCATTCGCATTCAGCTCTACACCGTTCCCGGTCAAGTCATGTACAACACCACGAGAAAACTTGTCCTTAGGGGAGTTGACGGAGTGGTTTTCGTGGCTGACTCTCTCAAGGTGCAAAAAAGCAAGAATATCGAAAGCCTGGAGAACCTTATTCAAAACCTGAGCGAGCAGGGACTCTCGGTTGGGCAAGTGCCTCTCGTGCTGCAATATAACAAACGTGACCTGATCGAATCTAATATCCCGCTGCTGCCTGTCGCGGAGCTTGAATGTGATTTGAACGAGGAGCTGAACGTACCGTTTTTCGAAGCCAGCGCAACCTTGGGAATAGGCGTTTACGAGACTTTGCGCGAGATAAGCAAACGGACGGTAAGAAGCGTAATCCAGAAGATCGGCGGCCGAATTTCCTGCTGAGATCGATGGAACGCTTCCCGCTGCCTTATATTCTCAAAACAACCTGGTTCAAAAGGAAAGCTCATGGTTGATAAAGAAACGCGTCACAGAGAAGCCGGGACGGGAATTGATTTCCGGGCTCTCGAACTGGAAATCGACCGGGAAATAGACGCTCAGTTCGTTCCCATGGTGCAAAGAGCGGGGGAGGCCGAAACACTTGTGGAAGCCCATGATACTCCTCAATACGAGCCGAAGGGTGAAAAGGGCAAATCTGCAGCGGAGCCGGAGGCCGGCCTCGATTTAAGCGCCCTTCAGGCTAGAATAGACAAAGAAATAGACTCCCAGTTCGTTCCATTGGCGCAAAGAGCGGGGGGAGCCAAAATAGTGGTGGAAGCCCATGATACTCCTCAATACGAGCCGAAGAGCGAAAAGGGCAAATCTGCAGCGGAGCCGGAGGCCGATCTCGATTTAAGCGCCCTGCAGGCTGGAATAGACAAAGAAATAGACTCCCAGTTCGTTCCACTGGTGCAAAGAGCGGGGGGAGCCAAAACTGTGGTGGAAGCCCATGATACTCCTCAATACGAGCCGAAGAGTGAAAAGTACAAATCTGCACCGGAGCCGGAGGCCGATCTCGACTTAAGCGACCTGCAGGCTGGAATAGACAAAGAAATAGACTGCCTTTTTGTCCCTGCGGCCAAGTCTGAGCAAAACCAAGGAATTGTTCAGACCGGCAACCCGGAGCAGCAGCAAACTATGCATCGCAGAGCCCTTGGCTCAGATGCCCAAAGCCGAACAGTTGCGCAAAATAGAGGCGGCCCATCTCCAAAATCTTTTGTGGCAGCTACATTGCGTGCGAAATATGTTGAAACGCCGCCAGACGATACGTTCGACTCTCAGAAATATCATCTCCATGAATTGTCCAGGTTAATCGAAACATTCAACGCCGCATACCTGAGCCTCGACTGGGAATTATCCCGGGAAAACATAGAAAAATTCATTGCTGCCATTAACCAGCTCGAACCCTTTGCCTCCAGATCTTCGGATGCGATGTCTGTTCTAAGGATTATGGATGTCATTCTCAAACGGCTTGTGGACAGACCCCATGCAGTAAACAGCAAACTGGTCAGATTGATCCGCGATTCTCAGGGACTGCTTGCGCATTTGCTTCTCATGGAGGGCGAGACGGGACCCCAAGAGAAGCAAAGACTCAGAGACATTATCCAACGTTTTCAGGATCTTCGCAGAAGAGCACTCGCAGTCAAAGCCGAGGCGACGAGGCCCAAGATGGAAGGCATCCTGCCGGAGGCAATGCCGCCCTCCCCCAGCGACAAGCTCCAAGAACCTTGTGAAGTGCTGCCCACCACGATTTTATCGACGACGCCCAAAAGTCCGCTTGAGGAAATCCGCAATTTAATTGACAAAATCTGCCGCTCGCTTTCGGGAAACCTTGAGATCATCGATACGGAGCTTGCCCGTCTACGACAAATCGAGAAGACGCTTCGGAGAACGCCGGCTCTGGTTCACATAGCGGGGAGACTGAACGAGATCGCAAGTGCACTTAAAGACCAGGCTGATATTTTGCGCGACACAAGAGGCGCGATGAAGGCGCAAAGACCCAAGGGTGCGGAACCTGTGGATGAAACCGCTGCGGGATGCGAAAATATCGATCCAACCCGCGAGCCCGCGCCCGTTCGCCGTGAAAATCTATACCTGATTGCATCATACGGGAAATGGTTCGCGTTGCCCGCTTGCTGCGTACTAAGGGTGGCGCGCTCACCTGAAAAAAAAGGCCTCAAGATTTTGAAGCGTGGCTACGCTACTCTTGCCGATTTCACGCCTGCTTTCCGTTGGGCCAAGAGTGGGGTTTTAGGAGAGTGGACAAAACTGCCGGCAAAAGAACTCAAATCTTACAGGTTTGAACCGTTGGAGCCCCATTCGCCGGACCTGGTGGAGACGAGCGGACCAATGGCGGTGCTGGCAAGCGATGGACAAGCCCATAGGATCATATTTGGGGAAACCGTCAACTTCATATCCGATGCTGAAATTGGCATCGGGCCACCAACTGAGGGGTCTCTCGGCCCGTTTGAAAGCAAATCGCACATTCGGATGCCCGTTTTCGATCCAAGGAGCCCGTTCCCCATGCCGGACCAGCTTTCAAGCAAAGGCTCGAAGACCGATGAGTGTTGCCGGAGATAATCAATGGCGCCTGGAGAGCTAGTTCAAAAATTCCTCAGCCGCCTGTCGGAAGCCCGTCTCTGCATTGAACACGGTCTGGCAGATGGAACTGCCGAGGTCATCAAAGGGATACTGGCTGAAATACAAGAAGACGATTTCCCTCAGGTGGCAAGAGAAGAGATACGCTCTCGCGCCGAGTCAATTCTCATCAGCCTAAATGAATATTCGAGCGTCAAGTGCGTTCCACACGAAGAAGGGGTTCAGGCAACCGATCCCTCCCAGTTCTACGACTACGGCCTGGCGCTCATGGACGGGCAGTTCTGGGAGGAAGCCATTCAAGAGCTCAGTATGGCGGCCGGCCTCGGGTTCGAGCGCCTCAACTCATGGGAGTACTGCGGGGACTGCGCCTTGAACCTGGGCAGATGGGAGGATGCATTCCGATTCTATGAGTATGTCTATTCGGATGAAAGCGTTTCTGAAGAGCTGAAAAAAGCTGTACTGATAAAGATAACAAAGTGCTCTCAAGCTCAGAAAAAAAAGCATGCCCGTACAGCGTCGATAGCAAAAGGGAATACAAAGACCGAACCGGAAGACCAGCAGGAAAAACCCGAATTTGTCAATCCATCTGTCCTAGCGCTCGGCTCATATTCGGTTGATCCCATCATCGGCCAGACGGTCACATCCTGGACAGACTGCACTGGCAAGACTCTCACCGGTTGCGCTCGTTCTTATCGAGTGACGGACCTGCTACACATTGGATCCAGCTCTCTGGTTGTGGAACTGGAAGAACAGGGCAGCGGAAAAAAATATGCGGGCCAGACCTTGGGCGGGAAACTGAGGAATGCTCTTCCAACCGAAAAGCTGGCGTTGTGGGCACAGCGGCAGATATCGATCAATTCCCGCCATCTGGTCAGGGTCTACGATCTGGCCAACGTAGACGGACACTTGTTCACGGTGCGGGAACATCTGCCGCTTTCGTTGAGCGACCTACTGGCATCGGGAGTGAACATGCCGATTTCTCTTGCCGTGAGGTTAGGCTATCAGGTACTGGAAGGCTTGGGGGACCTGCATCTTCATATGGCGGCAAACGGCAGAATAGAGAACATGTTCCATCTCGACCTGCGTCCCTCGCGCGTCCTTTTGCGCAGAGACAAACCTTATCTCAAGCTATATAACGGCGGCCTGTGGCAAGAGATAACGAAGGCCAGCCCGATCAGGACTAACTTAAGAGAGCTTCCGCTCCCCTTTCTTTCCTATAGAGCACCTGAACAGTTCAGGACCTACCTTGCGCGCAAAAGACCTCCCGCGTTTACCGATATCTATCTTTTCGGGGCGCTCTTCTATGAACTGCTGACAGGGACCCAAGCGTTCAAGGCATCTTCTTTCGGCGAATATGAAATCCAGCACTGCGAACAGTACCCTTCGCCGCCCAGGGTGTGGAGGCCCGAAATCCCCGAAACCCTGAACGAGCTTATAATGAATTGCCTGGCATGGGACCCGATGAGGCGGTTTCGAAGTACGACGCAGATATCGCTCGCTCTGGAAAAGACTTTCCCAGCCGAGGTTGCCCGCCCAAAGGACGACTTATACGAAAAATACCTCGAAAAACTGAAACTCGCGTGAAAGTCAAAACGGGGAGCGAGAGGATTTTGCTCCCTGCTCCGGGTCTCATTATCCCACAATAATTGCAGTTAGATGCCCCACAATGTCAGCATCAAGTTTCCCATCTGCTACCATCTGGTTTAAGATCCTCATACTCTGTTCGGGGGAAATAGCGTTTCGGTAAGGCCTATCACTAACGAGGGCATCATAGATGTCCACCACAGCCATAATCCTGGCAACCATTGGTATTTCTGCGCTTTTCAGACCTTCAGGATAACCTGAGCCGTCCAGTTTCTCATGGTGATAGTAGATTGCCTCAAGCGCCGCCCCCAAGCTCTTCTTTAATGGAAGACATATTCTATAGCTCTCTTCCGCATGTGCTTCCATGATCTTTCTTTCCTCGGGCGTGAGTGGTCCAGGTTTGTTCAAGATGTCATCGGGTATATGAATCTTGCCTATATCATGTAAAATACCACCGAGCCTCAGGGCTTTTTGATCGGCTTTTGACAGCCCCATCCTTGAGCCAAGATCGTGTGCAAGGTTCGCGACCCGCTGGACGTGACCCTGCGTACCTGCATCTCGTGCTTCGATAGCATTGGCCAAAGAGATGAGAACGTTTTCGATGCTGGCCAAATTGTCATTCAGGAACTTCGCATTTAACAATGATTTGGTTCGGGCCAAAAGTTCGGCACGGTTTGGCGGCTTTGTGATAAAATCATCAGCTCCCGCTTCGATCCCTCGCAGCTTTGCATCTGCAGCGTTCAAAGCCGTTAGCATGATAATCGGAATAAGTCGCGTCGAGTGATGCGCCTTCAATCTTCGGCAGACCTCAAAGCCATCCATGCCTGGCATCATGGCATCCAATAGAATTAAATCCGGGTCGGTTTTGTGGACGACGTGCAACGCCTCCTCTCCGTTAGAAGCCTTGAGCACCTCATAATTGATAGTCAGGAGCAGAGACTCCATGAGTTTCTGGTTAACCGGTTCATCATCGACAACCAGAACTCTGGGACGAGCCTCCCGGTGCATGGACTGTTGCTCCTCATAGAGACATAAACGGTTTTTGCCTCTGGCTTTCGCCCGTGCCAGAGCTTCCCGGGCCCTGGAGATAAGGCCTAACGGGGTCACCCCTTCACAGCATGAAGCCAAACCGACACTAAGGGTAACTTTGGCTCCGGTCATTTTTTCTACGGCATTGCACAGTCTTTCGCCCGCTGTTGCAGCTTCCTCCGTCTCCGCCATAACCAGTATCACAGCGAAGACATCGCCCTGATATCTCGCCGCAATATCCACGTCGCGAATCGTAGAGGCGATCGTGTGTGCAATGTTTTTCAACATGCGGTCTCCGTCAAAGGAGCCGAATTTTTTATTAAAATTCGAAAACCAGTCGACGTCTACCAAACCGAGCGTGAAAGGGCTGCCATGCCGTTCATATCTTTTGATCTCATGTTCGAGAGCAACCAGAAAATAGCCGTGATTGAAAAGACCGGTCAGGCTGTCGGTATACGGGGCGTGGACCACGTTCTCATATTCAACGACCAGGGCGCCGTCCGTCGCACTGTTCATGCTTTGGAACTCCTCACATTATGTGTTCAGGTGAGCGAAGTTTGGATAACTGATCAACGGGTCGCTTCGCCAAAAAGTCGGCCCAAATGGGCGCCCGGAAATCTTCAGAGTACTCGGATTCTGTTTCGACCGCACTTTTTGGCTTCATAGATTGCGCTGTCAACCCTGGAAAAAAGAGAGTCAGGTTCTGCATCGGTTGGCGTCACAGCGACTGCCCCAATGCTAACGGTGACAGAAAAATGCACCTGGTTGTGCCAGAAAACGGTTTTTTCAATGCACTTTCGAATTTTTTCTGCAATCTTTCTTGCATCACCGGCAACAGCCCCAGGGAGAATGGCTATTATTTCATCTCCTCCGTAGCGCGCTAAAAAGTCAGTTTTACGCAGACAGAATGATGTAGCTTTTGCAATCTCCTGCAAACACCTGTCCCCGGCCTGATGGCCATAGGTGTCATTTACGGTCTTGAAATTATCCACATCCATGAAAACGAGGCCGAAAGACTCTTGATGCCGATGGTAGCGCCTAAAACTTTCACGAATCTGCAACTCATACGCACGGCGATTGGAAATCCCCATCAATTGGTCGAGCAAAACCTCCTTTTCCAACGCACATGCATGCTCCCTCACCTGGAGAATCTCGTCACAGTTTTTTTTAAGACAATTTTGCAACTCATTTATTCTTTCCTCTGCAGCCTGAAGCTTTAATTGATCTTGATGTCTCTTTATTTCTATTGATTCAGCTATGATAGATAGCTTTGAGAGGATGAAGTGACGAACTTCGCCCAAACCTTTGTTGGTACCAAATATCTGATTCATCTCCTTTGTGTGTAAAAGAAGCCCATCGCCAAAGTCATTATTTATTGAGTTCATTTCCTTATTATATGTATGGCATGATGATAATTGCTTTTCGATTTGTGTTAAATCTTTGCTTAATTCAGTCAAAAAATAATTTGTATAGTTGATTTTCTTTTCAGCACGCTCAACAAGATCACTAAGGAGATGTAAGAGATCTACACCATGTGACATTAATATATCTAAAGAATCGCTATCATTTATCAATTTCTGTATTCTATTAAAACTTTGAGTATCATTATCTCCATCAAGTAGTATATAACATATATCTAGAAATTCTAGAAATTTACTGCGAACTTGGATAACATGTAAATAACACCTCTCCGACACACAATAATCTTCATTTATAAACTTTACAGGTATCGAATTGGGATTCGGCGAATTATTCGAATCATGGTTAGATAATATAATAGATAGTTCCTCTTTAGCAAATAGAGCCTTGCTTAGAGAAGCAACAGTAAGTGGCTGTTTGTTTATATGAAAATCCTTCAACGTTTCGATGAGTATCAGTGATAAATCATGCAAGTTATTCATATCTGCCTGCCAGGTTAGAATCGGCTACTGAGTGACGTATTCGCAAGGAAACAGAGCCCAATTTATTTCTTGGAGCATGCTGCATAGATAGAGACAACAGAATTTGTTGTATCCAATCAAATTCCGAAAGAAAAATCGGCAAAAAGCAGTCCCAACATTAAGAAAATTATCCAGCCCCCCGCCGCCAACCCCGCCTCTGGTCATGGACAGAGCAGGGAGAGCGTCGAGAATACGTCGTGGGCCGGGAGCCGTTGTCCGGTTTTGGAATGCCACCGACAAATCTCCGCAGATAATCGGCCGAGCGGATGAGAGATCGGGTATGGTTGTGGGGGAAGCACTCTAATCCTGCGAAGAGCCTTGCAGCTCCTTGGCACCCGGTCGGGCGAGAGGACCGGCGGGCTTCGAAAAATGCCCCCCTTCTCTCCCACATGGAGATAAGACGATTGCATCCCCGCATGGCAACCGTAAGTTTCGTTTTCCGCCATGGCGAGTGCATTTTTCACTTATCCCATCCGAGTAAACAGCCGACATATTCGAATAAAATCAGGATTAAAGTCTGCGCACAAAAGCCGATGGCCAGGCAGCCGGGGGCCGGTTCAGCTTTTGTTCCAGCGAACTCAGCCCCTTTGGGGGATCGCGCTCCCGGATTTACAAACTACAGGAAGGTTTGCACTCTTTACTCGGAGGGAAACAAATTGGGGCTTTTCGCAAAGGACATTATCCAAAAAATCAAAACCAGCAATTCAGACGAACGGATTGGAGCACAGGGGAAAGAGCTTTTCGAGCGCGCACTGTTTGATGCGTTTCCGGGAATCATAGTTCTGGTGGATGTTCAAGACCATACTATTGCCGACCTGAATAACACCGCTACGAAGGCGATCGGCGCTCAGAAAAGTGAAATTGTGGGCCAAAGTTATGATAACTACGTTCACCAGGCTCCAACCGGGTCTACGACAGCCGATTTTGAAAAACCGGATGACGGTGCGCAGAGTGTTCTGATTACGACTTGCGGCCAGTGTCTCCCCGTTCTCAGGTCAACGGCTCCAGTCACCCTTGGAGGACATCGATATTCTTTGGAATATTTTGTCGATATATCCGCGCAGAAGCGAATCGAACAGAAGCTTGCCGCCGCCGATAGCGAAATCCAAACCTTGAAGGAGGAATCCATGATAATTAAGGATGCCGCCAAAAACAACATCATCGCCAATATTGGCCATGAACTCCGTACTCCATTCAACTCTATCATCGGCTTCACCGAAATGATCCTCGACAGACAATTCGGCGATCTAACTCCTTTACAGGAAGAGTATCTGGGTGATGTGGCTACGAGCGCACACAATCTGCTTGAATTAATAAACGATATCCTGGATCTCACGGGTTGAAGGCGAAAAGTTGAAGCTGGAGCCCTCGGTGGTGAACCTCAACGATCTGTTCGCGCGTTGCCTGGTCCTTGTCAAACAGAAAGCCATTAAACACGGGATCAAAGTGACCACAGAGATAAACCAGGTTGATGAAACTATTGAGGCTGATGAAACCAAGCTCAAGCAGATTCTTTTTAACCTTCTCACCGGCGCGCTCAAATTCACCCCCGATGGCGGTGAGGTGGGGTTGAGAGCGGAAATGATGCAGGAAAATATTTGTATTTCCGTAGAGGATACCGGCTTGGGAATTAAGGGGGCGGATTTGGAAAGCGTCCTCAGACCTTTCGAACAGCCGGACAAGCCCTCCATCCATTCCTGCCAAAGCATTCAAGCAGGTCTTTGCCTGACGCAAAAGCTAGTGGAACTGCACGGTGGCAGGATATGGGTTGAAAGTGAAAGTGAGGGGAAAGGGGCGAGCTTCCGTTTTTTGATTCCCGGGAAACAGAATGGCAACGATTCTTGATGATTTCCAGAACGGATTGGGCTATTTTTTAAATTTCAGGTGTTAATACGATCAAACCGCAAATTTCCAAAGAGCCGGATGCCTTGCTATTGATCGGTCCATTACAAGAGGTGAGACATGCTGCAGTCCACAGCGTTCGATAAGATCAAGACACTGATCGCAGAGGACGACAAGTCTGTTTCATTGATTTACAGGATCGGTTTAAAGGAAGAAGTGTTTGACAACCGTTTCCTCGTAAATGGCAATGACGTTCTGGAAGTTTATCAGGAATGGAAGCCCGATATTCTGATTCTGGACATAATGCTTCCCGGGACAAGCGGGTATGCGATACTCAAGGTCATCAGGGAAAAGATGGAAAGTACCCACACTGCGATAATAATGGCATCGTCTCTGTCCGATAGAAGCGCTGTCCTGGATTGCCTGGAGCTTGGTGTTCAGGGATATATCGTCAAGCCATTCAATCATCAGGAAATATCCCATAAAGTCCTTAGCTATTACCAGAAGACAAATCCGGAAAAGGCCGCAGCCGCGTTGGCCCTGCTTGATGCCGTCAAGGCCGCAGCCATTCAGGCTGATACAACGGCGGATACCACCGGTAAACCCGGCCAAATCGAAACTTAGAGATTATCGCATACCGGGCTCGCCTCCGGTCCTTCGCCCGCACGGGAGAAAAAGGCCGAATCGTATCCTGCAGCACACATTCATCGATAGCCTGCCACACAGAGGTGCAAGGCGGGTTTGCAAGGCTGATTCGTTAGTTTGAAAGAGTGGGAAAACGCAGGACATGTCTTGAAGGTGCTTCCTCCCCCGGAGTCCCCCAAACCCCAGGGGAGGGCAACACTTAGGAGGTAAACGAACAATGCGAGAATTAGTACAAGTTCGACCTTCTGTCAAGCAAAAATGCACAAATCCCCTGTCAAGCGTGAAAGATTTGTCGCCCCTGCGGCTTTGAACCACTGCCACTGTTTTGGGGAAAGCACGATGAGTTTGACAGCGGGTTTTTCCAGCCGAACACCGTTAATCCATATACAGACAAGAATCTGTCAACAGAGCAGACCTGAAGGCGCCAGAAAATTTTTTGACCGGATTCCAGCATCTTTCAAATATTTCGGGTAATGGCTCAACGCGAGGAGATCCCGGGAACGCGCGCCAGGAAGGAATCTTGGCAAAAAGCGGAAATCATCAGGCCAGCGCAGAAGCCCTTGCAGCAAAATATGCGGGCGGCATTGGAACCGAGGTTGGAATGGCGTAACCTTTTCCATCCATCAGCTCATTTAAAAAACGGCTGTGGAGCGCATGTCCGGCTTTGCGGATCTCGAACCTTCCCAGCACCGGCAGGCCGGTCAGCGCCAAGTCGCCTATGAAGTCAAGAATTTTGTGGCGCACGCATTCATCCGAGTAGCGAAAGCCGTCCACGTTGAGCAGTTCACAGTCGTCGAAGACCACGGCGTTGGCGAGAGAGCCGCCCTGGATTAAGCCCATTTTCTGAAGCTTTCGAACATCTTTGAGAAACCCAAACGTTCGGGCTTTGGCTATTTCCCTGCCGAAACTTCCGTTTTTAAGCGCCCAGGAGTATTCCTGTTTTCCTACACGCGGATGAGGATAATCGATCTCGTAGCGCACCTGGAACTCGTCCGAAGGAGTTGCTATGATGAACGAATCGCCATCTGCGACGGTTAAAGGTTTGCGGATCGTGAGGTAATTCCTGACTTCGTCCTGTTCCAAGATAGAGGCTCTTCGGATCAGATTCACGTAGGGCGCCGCGCTCCCGTCGAAAATGGGCGCCTCGGGGCCGCTCAGTTCCACGAGCACATTATCCACGCCGCATCCATACAGGGCGGCCATGAGGTGTTCGACGGTGGAAACGGCTATCCCTGCGGAACCAATCGTGGTTGCCTGGAGTGTATTGACTACGTTGTTGTAATGAGCACCAATCGAGGGACTGTCGGGCATGTCCGTTCGCAGGAACCGAATACCATGGCCAGCAGCAGCGGGTTTCAACACCAGCGCCACTTTCAGTCCGCAATGCAAACCCACCCCGCTACACCATACGGACTGGGCAATCGTGTGCTGTTTTAAATATGTCACGCCCCTTTAATCCTCCCCGCCGCCTCCTGAGCATCTTTCGTGCCAAACTGTATATTGGCAGTCCGGTGCCCGGCAAACTACCTGGGGCGTACTTTTACATGGACCGGCCCAAAATAACAAGTCTTGAATACAGATTTTATGTGTGGCAAAAATAATACATGGCAGCATATGGTGTATCTTTCATGCCACACCTTAGTGCAAAAACTCAGTGGCAGCGTTAACAGGAATCTATGGTTTTTTGTAACTGCTTGATTATTTCTTTGCAATATTTAATACTTGCAATTTCGGCCCCTGCCCGGTGCATTAATCGCCATGCAGATAAAAGCTCCGGTTCTGGAACATTTTTGATGCACGAGGAGTTTGCATGCAGATAGATCAGTTCCCTTCTGAAATGCAGCCTTACGTTATTCCTGCAATCGACGGCGAATACCTTTACCGCTGCCTGGGATGCGAGAGTTGGTTCGGCATCGAGGAACTTCTCTACACCTGCCCGAAATGCGATTCGGTACTGCTTCTGGAAGACAGGCAGTGGGAGCGCCTCAAAGAGCTGCCGGGCGCCAAATGGCGCAGGGTTTTCGATTACAGGAAAATGTTGAATATTCCTGCGCTCAGCGGGATATATCGTTTCCATGAACTGATCGGATCGATAATCCCTCTGGAAGACATCGTTTTTTTGGGTGAAGGGCACACGCCTGTCGTTTCAGCTAATCAAGCGATGAGCGACTGGGCAGGAATCAGGTTTTGCTTCAAAAATGACGGCCAAAACCCGAGTGCTTCCTTCAAGGACCGCGGGATGGCCAGCGCCTTCAGCTATCTAAATTATCTCGTAAACAAGCGGGGCGTTCGCGACGTGTTGGCAATCTGCGCATCAACCGGGGATACTTCGGCATCTGCGGCCCTTTATGCATCGTATCTGTCCCGAGATGTAAAATCGGCTGTTCTTCTACCCCAGGGGAAAGTGACGCCGCAGCAACTGGGGCAGCCACTTGGAAGCGGAGCAAAAGTCATAGAGATCCCAGGCGTTTTCGACGACTGCATGAAAGTTGTCGAATACCTCTCGGAGAACTTCTCCGTCGCGCTCATGAATTCCAAAAACGCATGGCGCATCCTCGGACAGGAATCCTACAGCTACGAGATCGCCCAGGCATTCGATTACGAAGTGGGCGGGCTGGCGGTCGTGGTACCAATCGGAAACGCCGGAAACATAACGGCGGTAATGGCCGGTTTTCTCAAGATGTACGATCTGCGCATCATCGATTCTTTGCCCGCTGTAATCGGGGTTCAGTCAGAGCATGCGAACCCGGTTTACCTCTATTATCTCGAACCTGAAGAGGGCAAGAGGCAGTTCCGCCCCGTTACCGTGCGGCCAAGCACCGCCCAGGCGGCAATGATCGGCAATCCCGTTTCCATGCCGCGCGTGATAAGGCTGGTCGGGCAGTACCGTAAGATCGCCGGTGAAGGATCGGTTCGAATCATTCAGATATCCGAGCAGGAGATCATGGATTCGATGCTGTTTGCCAACCGCAACGGCCATATCGCCTGCACACAGGGCGGGGAATGCCTTGCGGGGATTCGAAAGGCGGTGGCTGAAAACAAGATCGATAAGGACCGCACGGCCATCTTGGACGCGACTGCCCATGCGCTCAAGTTTGCTGTCTTTCAGGATAAATATTTCTTCGACACCTTCGAACCTGAATTTGAGGTGTCCCCAAAACGTGATCTGCAAAACGCCCCCTTCTCTCTCAGCCTTCCCGATTCAGTTCCCAATCCGGCAAGGGGCAGGCTCGCTCCAGAGCAATTCCAGGAATTCGTAAAATATACTGCATCTGCCATAGCCGAGATCCTGGACCTAAAACAACTTAAGCGGGAAAAACTGAAAAGATGAATAAAACGATTAGCACACTTGCCTATCGAGACATTGTGCCCCGGGTTGCCGGAGACGTTTTTATAGCCCCCGGCGCCTGCGTTATAGGAGACGTTGTCATCGGGGAGCGCAGCAGTATCTGGTTCAATACCGTGGTTCGCGGCGACGTTCACTACATACGCATAGGGTCGTTTACAAACGTTCAGGACAACTGCACCCTCCATGTTGCCGGGCCCGGGTTTCCGATGCACATTGGGGACCGCGTGTTAATCGCCCACAATGCAATGCTTCACGGCTGCACGATCGAAGACGAATGCTTTATTGGAATTGGGTCGATTTTACTGGATGGCTGCAAGGTTGGGAAAGGCTCGTTTATTGCGGCGGGGTCCCTGCTTCCACCCGGCTTTGAGGTCCCGCCCGAATCCTTCGTAATGGGCGCCCCCGCCAGGATAAAAAGGAAGGCCACAGATTCGGAACGCACAATGATTCAGGAGGGTTGTTCGCGCTACGCCGAGCTTGCCGCCGAATACCTAAGGGCGGAGACCGCCAGGCAGACCGAGGCAAGGGGACTTCCGAGATAATCGCCGGTTATGCGCCAGACCCGGGCCATCAGCGACGGTCCGCGCATTCATGCCTGCCCCGGCCCCGATTCGGCGGTTCGAGTCCGTACCGGGGAGCTTTTATTATAAGGCCAGGCGATTCTCATAAAGCCGCCGCTTGAGATCTGCACAGTAAAGACTATCCTTCCAGGCCCCGTCAGTAGCCACAAGAACATCTTCAGACATCGGCATGTCGCTTTCGGTCATTTTTTTCCGACGGGTACGTTTTGACCTGGCCTTTTTCCTCAGCCGTTCCGCAATCGTCTCGAGCAGTAAAATGTCTTCGTCGTCCAAACGTTTAATCGATACCAAATGTTACTAGCACAAGGTCGCCATCCTGGACCCAAACTGTTTCAGCAGTCTCGCCCCAAGTCATGGCGACCGGGGCATGAAGCCTCGGAATTTTGCTCGAAAATGCAACGGCGTCCAGAGGGAGCGCCTTTTCCAAATTGCAAAGCAACCTGTTAGTGTGCATAATCCTTTTTACGATTGTATTAAGGTTTATTGAAGGTTTAAAGATGAATGAACTGCTGAAACAAATCCCCCTTTTCAGTTCTCTGTCACAGAGAGATATTCGGTTCCTGGCTCAAATTGCGAGGCAACTGGAGTTGCCTGCCAACACGATCCTTTTCAAGGAGGGAGCGCCGGGTAACCGACTCTATCTTATTGTGGAAGGAGAGCTTGAAATAATCAAAGCTTTTGGTTCCCCGGACGAGATCGTCTTGAGTGTTTGCCATACCGGTGAACCAATCGGTGAAATGAGTTTCCTGAATCCCGAGGGGGTACGTTCAGCAACTGTGCGGGCGAAAACCAGGGTAGGGCTGATTGAAATTGCCAGGGATGACTTCGAATTGCTCATGCTCGGTCGCCCGGGACTGGCTTTGGCCATCGCGCGCAGTCTCTCTCAGAGGCTCCTTGACTCGGAAAACAGGTTCATGCGCACCCTTGCTGAAAAAAGCCGCAAATTAGCTATCTTCTCTAAACTCATTACGGCCTCGGTTGATGAGATCCCGCTGCCTGAACCCGCCGAATCGATCAGCGAGAAGGCAGCCGGTGTTCCCCAAATCCAGATTAATGTACTGGGAAAATTTCAGCTTATCCGAGGTGAAGCCCTGGTAACAGAAAAAGAATGGAGTACAAACCTACCACAGTTGCTCCTTAAAGCTCTTATCACCCGGGGAGCCGAAAAGGTGCCAAAAGATTTGCTTATTGAAGATCTGTGGCCCGATACCCCCCCGGACGACGGTAAAAGAAATTTTAAAGTCGTGCTGCATCGACTCAGAAAAACACTCGGAAACCTGACGGGAACAAGGTCCCCCTATATATGGTTCAAAGGGAATATGACCTCTCTGAATCGTGGCCTGGTTCGGCTGGACATCGATGAATTCCTCTCCCTCTACAAACGGGCAAGGAGAGCAGAGCGGGCAGGAGACATCAGAAATTCCATTGTTTACGGCAATGCCGCAATTGAAGTGTATAAGGGGGACTATCTCGAAGATGAATTATATACCCCCTGGACGATAATGAAGAGGGAGGAGATCCGCGCCCTGTATATAGATATTTTACGGCGCACGGCCGCATATTACGAGAATCAAGGCAGTTTGCGCAGATCCATCGATCTTTATAAATTGGTCGTGAAGACCGATCCGACATTGGAGGAAGCTTACCAGAAGCTCATGCTGACTTATTCGGACCTTGGAATGAGGACCGAGGCCATCCGGGTATATAATGAATGCAGGCGGGCTCTTGACAGGGATCTCGGTGTTGAGCCGGATAAACTGACTACCTCAATATATGAACGGATCGTCGAGAGCTGAGAGGGATTCATGGACTAATTCCTCGATTCCTAAATTCTTGATTTTGAGGACTGATAAGGGGTCCGTAAAAGTTTAGAAAAAGGTTGTCCGGGTTTGAATAGAGTCTTATGACAGACTCAAGAATTCTTTTCTTATCGATTTCCAGATCCGGCAAAACGCTATCCTGTATCGAGATCATTTTGTCCGGCAGTGAAGGCTCTTCTTCGGAGATATTCCTGAATTTCGCAATCAGCCATCCCAGCTTCCGTTCCCACCGTATGGAATCGACATTGTCCTGAGGGCCGTTGTTGGGCAAGGATTTCGGTGAGGCCGGCATGATAATGCCTTGGCCATTTCAGAAAGTTCGGGGAAAGTCCAAGGCTTTCGGCGGATTCCCCACCCAACGCTACAATAACAACGCAGGCCGAACCGGCCCGGGTCCCCTTAGATGGAAAAGAATATCGACGCCGACTTCCTGTTCCAGCCATAATCCCAGCGGGGTCAGTATGACGACCAATCCCGGTATTCCCACCAGGCAAACTGCTGCTACCGCAAAACAATACCGGCGGTACATGGCAGATCCTCATACCAAGTTGCGCACCTTGAAGTCCTCTTCGACCCTTTCGTAACAGGGGTCAATGAAAGCCGTGACAAACAGGAATCTAAAAATATTCTACCTTTCCTGACCAGTCAGATCGAAGGATTTGGCCATGCAGAAGGAAAAGAAGGGCTTGCTCCTGCACGGTCTTAACCGCGAAGTTGTAACCTTTTTGAAACCTTTTCAATGATATGAACGCACTGACAACTATGAAGACTCATACCATTCTGCATAGTTGTCATTATATGTATTCGGTACGGACTCGGTCCGACACTCGTGCGCCTGCAGCAAAAACGGAGGATTTCCCATGGGTACGGCAAAGGGGGGAATATGGAGATTTATCCCACGCGGAAACTGGCTCTATGTGGCAAAGAAGGCAAGCAGATATTACATGTCGCTCGAAGTCATAGGACCCGAGGATGCCGACAGGATAATTCGAGGCGAAGATCCTCCGCCAAAAGTGGAATGACAGATGATCAGCATCAGTGCTTTTGAACCCATTAGTGAAGTGAGTTTCAGCAGCTTTTGAGCCTTTCCCGAGGCAAGCGATATTTCTCCCGGATATCGCGACATCCCTCACTTTATTATCGCCGCAGCAAACTTGGAGAGGGAACAAACATGGTTTCTCAGAGCGACGATAGATGCCAGCACATTTCACAAACCGGTCAAAGTTCGAGCGATAATCTGGAAGACGTTATTCCGGAAAGCACCATGGCAGTGCGGCAAGACAACATGAATCTTCAGATCGAAATCGATGTGAGCCGCAAAACCGGGGAGACCAACAGACAAATGGCGGCCATTGTGGAAGGCTCAGATGACGCAATAATATCCAAGACACTGGATGGCATAATCACGTGCTGGAATATGGCCGCTGAGGTCCTTTACGGCTATACCGCCGCAGAAGCAGTCGGACAGCAATCCATATCCTTACATATACCGCCCGAACACCTTGATGAAATACCAGACTTGCTTGAAAGAATTGGTCGTGGTGAAAGTATTTCCAGCCACGAAACCACATATCGCAGGAAGGACGGCAATGACATCTGTGTTTCTTTAACTATATCTCCTGTAAGAAATAACGCCGGTACGATTGTCGGCACATCGACTATTGCAAGAGACATCACAACGCAAGTGCGGGTGCGCAAAGAGCGGGAAAAGCTTATCGCCGAACTCCAGGAAGCGCTTGCCAAATTCAAGACGTGGCAAGGATTGTTCCATATTTGTGCATGGTGCAAAAAAATACGTGACGATCAAGGCTATTGGCAGCAGATCGAAGCATATATTCACGACCATTCTGAAGCCTTCTTCAGTCATGGTATATGCCCTGACTGCGTTCGGAAAGCTCAAGCACAGATGCAGAAGGATTGAATAAGACAAAGCGTGCTATTTATTGCAAGAAAATCCATGGGTCGCGAGGAGGTTTGAAAAGCCAATCTCGACGTCTCGAGGAGCGTCGAGATTGATACCTCCAGCAGGGTGATGAAAAAGGATTGGAATTCCCACATCGGGGCGAAAAACCCTGTATGCGTCACCCCGGCGAAGCCTGCCCCGGAAGTGTCTAGTCCGGGGGCCGGGGGTCCAGTTACTTTCGCTTTAAACTCAACTGGTTGGGAAAAAGCCTGGATTCCGGCTCTTTTGACGTCGAAAAACGCCGGAATGACGAAATCCTTAGCCATTTTCAAGCGCTTCTCCCACCAGAGAACCCTTTTTCATCACCCTGCCAGGGCGGAGAAAAACCCTTTCCGAATCGAAAACTGCCAGTGACTCATCCGGGGTTTTCGGACGGACACTAGTTAGATCATTCCAATTTCAAGATACCGATCCATATAACCCGGATTTGCTGTCCACTCGCTCTATATTAGGCAGGGTGACGCTTTATTTCTAAGCAGCCGGATCTGCGAACCGGCAGAAAAGGATGCAATATTTCGCCGTCATTCGGCAGAACCCGCTACAGTTTATCGATTGCTCTTTTCAGCAGTTCAATAACCCCCTTGGAAACCGGTTCGAAGCAGTTAATGTCGTTCAACTCAACGCAGGCTTCCGGTATGGGCTTTTTGCCTTCAATTATCCGAACAGCATCTGCACATGTGATCCAGCGAGAAGAAAAGAATCTTTCCCCTCTTTTTTCCACCCAAAACCATTCCCTGGTACTCCTTGCCTGCCATACCCCTCTATACTTGTTTCTCATTTTCCGTCCTTCCTACACAGTGTGGCAGTTTTTGTATCAGAAAAAGGTTTCACAAAGGTTACATCCAAGTCTTGACGGCCAGGATGTAAGCCTCGGAATTTTATGCGAAAATGCGACCATGGCGAAAGGGAGCGTATTTTTCCAATTTCCGGGTAAGCTGTTAGTGTGAAAAATCCTTTCCAGGATTGAAGCTTAAAGAGGAGAAAGAGACGATCAGGTCCGATGGACACTATCCGGCTGCGGGCCCATTGGGGCTAGGGAGCAGATCGTCGATGCGTTTGAAAAACTCGACGATAGAGAGCTTATGATGATGTCAAAGGAAACCCAACGGAGGCAATTCCTTTTGAACAAGCCATTTCCGGGATCGATAAAGGGATTTCTGATTTAAATATGAGCGGGGCACGGTTCCCAAGCCCAGCCAAGGCGGGGATTCTTTCACGCCGAAAAACTTTGATGCCGAAGAGTCCGGAAACTACACTAGCACCATCTGTCACGGGTGTTGGGATGCAGGTGCATGTCTTCGGGGATTGTGTCGGGGCCGGTGATAACACACCGTCTGATAAGCTCGAGGGCGGCTGTTAACAATGATTCCTCGGTTCCGGTCCATTTGTGGCGGGCATTTTCCAAGGTGGGCGGCTGCCCGCCGTCCATGAGCGCGCAAAGCAGTATGTAGAGCGAGGTCGCTTCAACACTAACCTTGAGATCGAATATGGCACGGTCCATGTTCATAAGCTTGTGTCCACTCCAAAAGATGTCATCCTTCTTAAATACTTTCTGGAACGTAGGCAGCGGAATCGAGCAAGACGTCGGCAAAGACGTTTACAAGTCCCCAGACAAGGTCAAGTGAGCTGAGATGGGTGATGATCGTTTCGTCGAACAGAATATGGGAGGAAGGTTCGAATTCTTCATCGCTCACCCAAAAAATCATCAGGAAGGGAATTCGGGGCAAAATCCTGAACCGGTAAGACAGACCCCCCATATCTACTTTTTCGCCGCCTATGCTTCGCGCCGCGGCATCCAGAAGGCTCGAGCGGGCATCGAATGCACCGGTGAGCGATTCCATTGGAAGCGTGTGCGACGCTGTAAAAAAAAGGCTCCCGCCGGGAAGATCTTTTTCGCTCACCCATTTATTGGCCAGAGGTTTATTGCGGGCGTACAGAAGATAATGAAGGATCACCAGGTTTAGCTTAAAATCCTTTGAGAAATCTCCCAGGCGCCCGAGTACTTCGATTTCCTCTGTTTCCGGATAACACAGAGCTGCCGTGTTCAGGAACGGAACGACATAGACGCTTTCTTGAAGGTCGTATTCTACAAGGGTTCTTCCTGTGACTTCCCGGGGGTCGGCCTGCCTCAAAGCGTCCCACAATCGGGGTTCAATCTGCCAGTCGCCGTTAAACGGCAGGTCGTCGACTTCTTCTGCTTTTTCGGTCAGACCGGATATGATTTCGCGAGCCACATCGGCCATTTCTTTTGGAACCATGATTCGCCCCCAACCTTTCTGGGGAACGAAAAGGCCCGTATAGGGCGTTTCCTCGAACGACCTCACAAGCACCGGTATTCCTTCCTGCCTCAAAGCGCCGGCAATAACATCGGCTTCGAAGCGATTTGAAAGGGTATGTACTTTTACGTATTGTGTTTCAGCCAATCGTCCTCCATACCTGCAGGAATTGCCGGTCTTTTCGGATGCGTTTTCTGTCCGGCATCTTATTCTTATTTTATTATTATACTCACAAAAACTCAAATAGCGTAATTCAGATGCGAAGAACGCCGCAGTGGAGGCGGCGCTGCGATGGTGAGATGATTCATTTTTTGGGACTTCGCCAGGACAGGTTCACCGTGAGGGCAGGTTACGGGCTATTGGCTAATCGCTCGATTTAGGTGTATATAGGTCTCGCAAAAGACACGGACAGCGGCTTTGAGGGCAACGAAACCGGCATCTCAGTTGGGAGGTTTTATGAATATTCTGGTTACCGGGGGAGCGGGATACATCGGTTCTCACACGTCGAAGCTTTTGAAAAAGACAGGGCACGTCCCGATAGTGTTCGACAATCTGTCAAACGGCTGGGCGGAATGGGTGAAGTTCGGGCCTTTCGCCTTCGGGGACATCCGCGATGAGGAGGCCCTTTTTCGCACTCTGACGGGTTTCAAGATCGAAGCGGTCATTCATTTCGCTGCGAAGGCCTACGTTGAAGAGTCCACCCGGTTACCCGAAGTCTATTTCGACAACAATGTAAACGGTACGATATCGCTTCTCAAGGCAATGAAGCGGGCCGGCACGAAGACCCTGGTATTTTCGAGCTCA
>Ga0187862_10001088_pt1 | contig 29468 bp, 21 predicted proteins | sample June2016WEW_10_1_FD_133003 | JGI IMG/M metagenome (GOLD analysis project Ga0187862, IMG submission 133003) | Peatland microbial communities from SPRUCE experiment site at the Marcell Experimental Forest, Minnesota, USA - June2016WEW_10_150 | ecosystem: Environmental > Terrestrial > Soil >...
AGAAAGAAGTCGAGCGCATAAACGTGGTAGTACAGCGATTGCTCGAAGTAAACACCATCCGGACGCACCTGCCGCGTTGCCTCGTGCAACACAATCTTCCACCCGGTTTCCTTCCAGCGATCGGCCCCGTGCATTTGCGGATACAAAGTGCCCAGAAAGAACAGCGCCACTGCTTCGCCCAGCAGGTGCGTGTTCGGAGAAAAATAAGTAGATAGATAGCGCTCGATATAACGCCCGTGAAAGGCGAGCGCCGGAGCCAGTTCAGCGCGAAACTGCTCGCACTCAGGCATCCCCGCCAACAATTGGTCCACCCACATCCACGACAAACTGCGGAAGGCAACCTCCAGCGTGCTGCCCCAGTTGATTCCCAGAGGATACGGATTCGCCTTGATCCAACTTCGCCACTGCGCCACCAGTTCGAGAACGTACTTCGCCTCTCCGCTCAGCAGTCGAGCCTTGGCTAGCGTTACCAGGTGTTGGTGGCGATTCAATTCCCATGTGATCTTGTGGTCACCCACCACCGCGAAATCAAGAAAAGGAATCCTGAACCACGGATCGAGCGGTGCGCGCTTGCCGTGGACGGGATCGAGATGCCAGTCGATGTCTTTGTCTGCGACATTGCCACCGTCAAGATCGAAGGCGAGATTTTCGTAGCCCAGCAACCGAAAACGATGGCCGCAAATCTTATCGGCCTCACGCAGAATTTCGGTTGCATCGTCAGGCAGATGTTTGCGCAACAGCTCCACGCGCTCTGAAATTTCACTGCCGGAAAACTTGCTGGCCGAAAAGAAGAATTGCCCCTGCCGTGCTACCCGATCTGTATTCAGCCGAATCGCCCCAGCGCGCACGCCCATCCTGTGCATAAGCAAGTCGCTCCGCTTGCGGAATTCCTGCCCCACGCGCACCCGCACCTCTTCCCAGTCCATTCGGGAAACACGCGCCAGCTTGCTTTGCCATCCAGAAGCCACAGATTCCCCTATCTTACATGCTGAAAACACGCTCTCGATCTGCGTTACTCTTGGCATCGTCGCTGATCCCTGCGCTCGCTCACACGAGACGATTAGGTTGCGGCAATTTGGCCCGGCGGAGTTCCCAGCCGATGGAAAAAGTTGTCCACTTTTTGCCCCGCCTCCGGGCGGGATCGTGATGAATCTTAAGGATATTCTGTAACATATTGAAAATAATACTTTTATTGTATGCGCTTAGGGTGGTCCAGCGCCCCGATGGAGGGCCATTTGCTATCGCTTAGCGGGGGGTTGGTATAGTTCATAGTGCCAGCAAGTAGCCCCCAGATCCTCGATTGCCAGGAGAATTCGCTTGGGCTTGTCCGTTAGCATTTTTGGGTTGGGATACGTCGGCTCCGTCTCGGCCGCCTGCTTTGCCTCTATGGGCCACAAAGTCATCGGCGTCGACGTGAGCCGCGCCAAGGTTGAGATGATGGATTCTGGGCGCACGCCGATCATCGAAGCGCGCATGGCCGAAATGGTCGCCGAAGCGAACCGCGCCGGACTCCTGCACGCGACCACGGATGCCACTGCGGCCGTGCTGAATTCCGAAGTCTCGTTCGTATGCGTGGGAACGCCCAGCCTGAAAAATGGCAAGCTCGACCTCAGCCACATCGAGCATGTTGCCCGGGAAATCGGCGCCGCCATCCGCCAGAAAACATCGCCGCACGTTTTTGTTCTGCGCAGCACGGTGCTGGCCGGCACCACCGAAACCGTGGTGCTCCCCATCCTGGAAAAAGAAAGCGGCAAGAAGTGCGGCCAGGATTTCACCGTTTGCTATAACCCAGAGTTCATGCGTGAAGGCAGCGCAGTTGCCGATTTTCTGAGCCCACCCTACACCATTCTCGGAGCCAGCGACACTCACCACCTCGCGCCGCTGCGCGAACTTTACCAGAGCACTCCCGGCACGCTGTACGAGACGACCATTCCTGTCGCAGAAATGGTCAAGTATTTTTCCAACTGCTATCACGCGTTAAAAGTCGGTTTTGCCAACGAAATGGGGACCATGTGCAAACACCTCGGCGTCGACGCGCACGCGGTCACCAAGATTTTCACGTCTGACACCAAGCTGAACATTTCTGCCGCATATCTTTCTCCGGGCTTCGCCTTCGGCGGTTCCTGTCTTCCGAAAGATCTGCGCGCCATCACCTACAAGGCCAAGGAACTCGATCTCAAACTGCCATTGCTGGAATCTCTCATGCCGAGCAACGCTGAGCACGTCGATCGTGCCGTCGAGATGGTGCTGAGCACGGGCAAGAAAAAGGTTGCTCAGCTCGGGTTGAGCTTCAAAGCCGGTACCGACGATCTGCGCGAGAGCCCGCAGGTGCAGCTGATCAAGCGTCTCCTGGGCGAGGGCCTCGAAGTCAAAGTCTGGGACGAGGATGTTTCGTTGGGCCGCCTTGCCGGTTCCAATCGCCAGTACATCGAAGAAGTCATCCCGCATATTGGGTCCGTGCTCTCTGCCGACCTCGAAGGCGTGCTGCGCGCCGCCGAAGTGGTGATCCTCGGCAACAAATCGGCGAGCAAAGATCAGCTTGCCAAGTACCTCCGGCCGGAGCACATCGTGATTGACCTCATCCACTTGGATAAGACCGGGCGTCCAGAAGGCGTTCAGAAGTATGAAGGGATTTGCTGGTAGATTTGCCGATACCATGCGACCGGACAACCAATGAAGTTTCATCCCATCGACATCAAATCCGCCGACTGGAAGCGTCTCGACGGTTTCGCCGACCGGACCGTCTTCCAGACGCGCGAGTGGCTGCAGTTCGTGGCCGAATCGCAGAAAGCCCAACCCGTTCTGGCCGAACTGCGCGAAGCGAGCGACGTCCTCGGATACTTTACCGGTCTGACGTTCTCGAAGTTCGGCATGCGGGTGCTGGGCAGTTCTTTCCCGGGGTGGACGACTCCTTACATCGGCTTCAATCTCAATCCTGGCGTGCCCCGTCGCGATGCGCTCGAAGCCCTGGAAAAGTTTGCTTGGGACGATCTCAAGTGCTTGCATCTCGAGGTCTCCGATCCGAATTTCACTTTAGAAGACGGCGAGACCTCGGGATTCAAAGCCGAATATTACGCATCCTACCGCACCGACCTGACGCGTTCGGAAGAAGATCTCTTCAACGGCATGGAAAGCGCCTGCCGCCGCTGCATTCGCAAGGCGGACAAAAGCGGGCTCAAGATCGAAGAGGCACACGACCTCGCCTTCGCCGACGAATATTACGCGCAGCTCAAGGACGTTTTCGCCAAACAGTCCCTGGTTCCGACGTATTCAGTGGAGCGCGTCCGTGCCCTGGTTCGGAATGTAGGACCGAGCGGCAATATTCTGCTGCTACGCGCGCGCGATCCAGAAGGGAAGTGCATTGCCACTGGAATCTATCCCGGCTTCAACGAGATTGCTGAGTTCTGGGGCAACGCGAGTTTCCGCGCCTACCAGAGCCTGCGCCCCAACGAAGCCTGCCACTGGTACGCCAAGCGCTACTGGAAAAAGCGCGGCGCCGCTATCTTCGACTGGGGCGGGGAAGGCACTTACAAGGAAAAATATGGATGCACGCCGCATCGCGTGCCCTGGTTCACCAAGTCTCGTTATCAGATCGTAGGCGCGTTGCGCAACGAAGCTCGCAACATGTTTGCGCGCAAGCAAAAAATTCTCGGATGGCTGCAAGGCAACCGCTCCGCCGCCGAACGTAGTCCGGCCGACGAATAAAAAATCACTGCGGGGAAGCATCTGACTTTGCATCAGATTCCGGAATGCCCATGCGTCCCATGTCGGCGATGCGGGCGAGCGGAGTATCCGATTTCGACCAGAGTTTGAAGTCGAAATACAGCGGGTACAGGAAATTCATGAAGCGCACAACCAGCGACAGGCCGAGCAGGTTGAAAGCATTACTCTCCGCATGATTGACGGCGAACCTCCGGCGGAAAGCAGCGTGTGGTACAGGAACTTGGTTCCCGAGAATCCGCAGCCCAACACAAGCACGGGAGCCTTGGAACGCCGATCTGCTTGCTGGTTTTCCTCGAGAACGTCATCCATCACTCTGGTTGCCGGATTCATGACAATCCTCAGCTCGGTCCTCAAGAACGCAGTTCGAGCGCCGTCATGTTGGAGAGCCGGCCGACCGGCGTATGCAACTTCAGCCACAGTTTGCCGCCGAGAAAGGCGGGATACATTCCGCGCATCCACAACTGCCGCAAGCTGCGGTGACGCTCGTCGGCGGGCAGCGATAATTCGTAGCCATTTTCCTCCAGGCACCCGCCCACGGTCGCTTCAATGGCGGCGACATCGGCGTGCGCCAGGCGTTCTTTCCAACGGCCGAGTGGATTGATTTTTTCTTTTGCGCCTTCTTCGCGAAACGAAGAGTTTGTTTCCGACAGGCGGCCCAAGCCGGCGCTCTGAATCCGGTCGTAGTCCAGATCGTGATCAAGAAAGCCGCCGAGTTCTCCGAGCGTTTCGTGAGGCTTGGTGATCAGGTCTTCGTAGCGGATTTCGATGTAGTCAGCAGGGATCTTACGGCCGTGGGCGCGGCCTTGGTGAACCATCCACTCCCAATACAGCGAGGTCGCCACCAGGCTGTCGGTCTGGCCGCGGTCCCAGGGCAGAGGAGTGAAGCCACCCATTTTCTTAAGCGAGAGCGCAATGTCGCGTCCGTCGCGGATAATGTGCACAAACAGCGCGTTGGGTAGGTCGCGCTTCACGCGCTCGACGTGCAGCACGTTGTCGGGATCGTACACCGCCCAGCGCTGCACTTGCTGACTTCGGGCCATCGAGTCCATGACGATGCGGATGAAGTCTCCCCCGTTGCGGCATTCGCTCAGGATGCGCGCCGAGAGTTGCCCGGCATCGAGCCCGGTGCGCCGGAAACCCTTACTGCGGAGAAAAGTATCGAGAATCTTCTGGCGGCTCGCGCCGCTCGTCATGGAGCCGAAGCGCGGAATCAGGGTTTTGTAAATCGGCAGATAGCCACGGTAGATAGCGAACCCGCCGGAGGACAGCAACATGTCGTACAGCAGGTTCGTCCCAGATCGGTGGCAGCCCATCACGAAGACAGGAGAATCCTTGCGATCGCTTGACCTGGGCATGGGCGCCTCAAAATCTTATCACGCAAGGCAGCTTGGGTCGTTTGAAACCCTCGCTATAACAGGGGGCCACCGAAATCACCCAATGCTTTGATTCGGCCGCGACTTGGATTCCTATTCCACGCCAGCAACGGCGGCTTCGACGGTGTCAATGTCGGCGCCCAAGTCACGGCCATCGGAAGCAGCGACTGCTCCGGGAGAGACCTGGCAGTGTCGCAGGAGGACACAGCAGAAGTCTGCTGGGGCGATTACGTGGGGCGTTACATTGAGCTAGGGCTATCCGTGATTACCTTGCAGTAAATTCGATGAAGTAGATGATTGAATGGCGGGAAGTAAGCTATCCGCTCGAAGGGAACGAACAGGCGGGGGAAGCGGTACATCACTCGCCACATTATCGGAAATATCGCCGCGTACTGCTTGGCGATGCGGCAATTTCCCCCAATCGCCTGGCGAACTTCCCACGGAAAGGAGCCACGCTCGTCTCGGAACCACCTTTTGTAGGCACCTACGACTAAGCCGTGCAACGCATTGTCGAATTCCAGGACGATGATCCCACCGGGTCTGACTACGCGCTTCATCTCGGCAATCATTGCTCGCTGTGTCCCGACGTCGAACAAGTGAAGAAAATTCAAGGCCGTGACTACATCAAACGACGCTCCAGGGAATGGGAGTTGCTGTGCGATAGCTCGTACAAAGGTACAGTTTGATTTTTCTCCCACTTTCTGCCGGGCATACGACAGCATGTCCAGTGAATAATCGCTCCCAACGGCTTTGGTGGCGTACTCGGCGAACTTAACAACTCCTCTACCGGTACCACACCCGACGTCCAGAATGCGTTTGCCCTCGAGAGGCCCGACGAGCTTCATCGTTGCGTTCATCATGACCGTCTGTTTGTAACGGCTCGCAGGACCTCCGTACCGCCTCCGGTCATAATTCGCGACATCCTGGAAACCCTGTTTCCCCACGGCGTATTCCACGACGTCGAATTCATTAGTCGAATTATGGTCAGGGCTCTTCGCCATACCTACGATAACTCCGGAATCTCAGAAATAATTTAAAGCTTCGTCAGCGCCTGCGCCGAGCCTAATGAGCTGCTTTGTGTACAAATAGTCAAATCCAAGAAAGTTAGCCATTCGCCTTGTCCCTCTGTATGCGAACATTCGTACCGCCGCCTTAATGGCAAACAGCCCAACTAACTTGCCATCATCCGAGCTGCCGTAACCGCTTAGAAAGCATTGTGCGGCAGCGTTTATGGCTGCCCGAGAATAACCAGGCCGTCCTTGGAGAAGCGCTAAGTGAGCTACAAACTTACCCAGGTCCTCGTAAATGGTGTCGCGCTCGACGAAGTTCTCAAAATCGACAACGCCAATCCGTTCGCCGTCAATCAGGATATTTCGCGCGGTAAAGTCCCCATGCCTGGCCGCGGCGGGGAGCGGCTTTCCGTCAACAAGTCCACTCGCCTTCGATGCCGCTCGGAAAATTTCTTGCGCCGCTGCTACTCCCAAACCCCTGCGTACGCAGCCCTCCAACTGAGAGGCGACCTCACGGTCAAACGCCTTCGCATCATGCGCCAGGGCAGGTTGTCGTGTCGCCTCGTGAAATTGACTTAACCAACTCCCAACCCTGCGGGCAATATTGCACACATTCGCAGTGCGGAACACCGCCATCACACAATTAGTCTGTCGCGCCAACACCTGGCTCAACGGGATACCGGATACCTTCTCCGTTACCATTAGCCCCGCTTCGGGCAAGACCATCAAGGGTTTCGGCAAGCCGTCAAGACGTTGTCCGGCGAGTGCCCACACTATCTGGATTGCCTTAAACTCGCGACTGACCGTTTCCGCAGGATTAGAAGAGGCAGTAATACGCTTTACAGCAAGCTGCGCGTCACCAGCCTTGGACCTACCGTGATACTCAAAAATTTCCGAGTGAGTAGCCTGTATTCTCCCGACACGCTCTAGCTCCCAGCCATCGAATAGCGCCTGGCCTTTGAGCAGTTGGTCCACCCCTTTGGCTGACATTGGGCCGCGCCCGATCTCCACTTCGCTTGTATATCAAGAACAAAGAAGTAGCTCAAGCAGAATCGAGCTGGATTTCCTTTTTTGACCTCAAAACCGGAACCCAGTCCATCACGATGACAGGAGAATGCCTGCGATCGCTTGGGCTGCGCATGGGTACGCTAAAATCTTATCACGCAAGGCGGCGTCGGCCGGTTGAAACCCTCGCTAAAACAGGGGTTACGGAAGTCACCAGAGTTCGGGGTCGGCTCACATTTTGGCGGGTGAAGTACATTGGGTCTAACCTCAAAGCAGATATCCCAGTTCTTAGAATCTTGGTATCCTAAGCAATAGCGAGGAAAGTGTTTCCCCGACGAATGCAACAAAGAAACCACCACCCAGCGAGGCGGGGGCTGGTTCGCGCACGACCATCACTCATGGCCAAAATGTGGATCAAGCAATCGTTGATCAGAACGGGAGCGCTGCGTCTGGTCTCTCGGTTCACCGGGCGCGGCGTCGCCATCATCATGTATCACTCGGTGATGAGCGATCCCTCCTCGGCGCAAACGACCTTGGGGGGCATCATACACTCGACGGAGGTCTTCCGCGGGCAGATGGAAGTCGTCGCCAGGCATTTCCACGCCGTAACCTTGGACGATGTTCTCTCCTTTCTAAAGGGTGATAAGACTCTGCCACCAAGAGCCGTAGTCGTAACTTTTGACGATGGCTACGCCGATAATTATCAGGCGGCCAACGATATCCTCAGCCCGCTGGGCATCCCCGGTGTGTTTTATGTGGCGGTCGATTGCATCGATAAGCAGCGTCTGCCCTGGCCTGCCCTGCTGCGGTATGCGTTTCTGACCTCAAAAAGGGAACGTTGGACTGAAGCTGACGGATCGCTCTGGCCCCTCTCGTCTACCCAGCAGCGGGTCCAGGCTTTTGAGCGCGCGTCGGAGTACTGCGGCAAACTGTCAGGAATCCCTCAGGATCAGTTCGTCGAGTCAATACGGCAGCAGTTGGGGACCGAACCTCCACGACTCTTGCAGCGCCTCATGATGACGTGGGACGAAGTGCGAGGGTTGGCACGCAACGGCCACACGGTTGGGTCGCACACCATGACTCACCCCAACCTGGCTTACGTAGCCGAAAACGACGCGCGAAGAGAGTTGGTTGAATCCAAGCGCAAACTCGAACAAGAGCTGGGAGCCCCAATCGTCCACTTCTCCTACCCTTGCCCAGCCCTCCAGCCTCATTGGGTAGATAGCACGGTGGGCGCGACTCGACAGATTGGATACCAGACCGCGGTCACGACCGACGGCGGCATGGTCAAGAGACATGACGATCCGCTCAGCCTCCGCCGTATTGGTCCCACAAGAACTGTAGATGGTCTGCGCTGGAACCTGGAGCGCACTTTTCTCGGGCGCGTAGTCTGAATTGACGCTGGCTGAGACCCTCGGCTGCACTGCGGACGGCAAGAGCATAAATTGCCCGCCAGCAGTGTCAATTCCTCACTGTCCAGCCGGATGTCGACGATCCTCACTTGCCTGCCAATCTATGGTGAGCAGAAAGTAGCCGCGCAATTGTTGCGCCGCCCTAGGGCTTTCTTGATCCAGATTTCTTGCTTTGATCTAAGCACCATCGAACATTGCTCGCGAAGTTGACGATCAAGCAAATGATATGATGGCAACAAATTGAATTGCATACATTAAAGATGGAAGTCTCCCTTAGCCAGATTGCATGACGCAGCCAGCACTGGAAGTCCGGGTTTACGATACCCTCGATGCCCTCTCAACCCTGCAATCTGCGTGGGAACAACTGCTATCGGAGTTTCCCACCGCGACCACCTTTTCCACTCCGGATTGGCTATTGCCGTGGTGGCGAGCATTCGGCACTGTTCAGCAACTTAAGGTCATAGCGTTTTTTGATTCCACGCAGCGACTGGTGGCCCTCGCTCCCCTTAGCGTAACTACTCATCGCGTGACGAGCGGCTTGAAGCTCAAGCTTCTTCGCCTGATGGGCGACGGCAGTCAAGACTCGGACAACCTCGACCTGCCGGTGCTGCCGGGATACGAATCAGCTTTTGTCGACGCCTTGTTGGACTTGATGGCGAGGGGTGATATCGATTGGGATCTGTGTCAGCTCAATACGCTTCCGAATAACTCCCCAGCGGCGGCAACATTGATGTCCCGTCTCGACCAGCGCGGTTGGCGCTATTTCACTTTTGACCGGCCATGGCTGGTGATCAATCTTCCTCCCAGTTGGGAAGACTATGTTAGCCAACTTACGAGCGAGAATAGAAATAATCTTACGCGCTACACTCGACGGCTTCACCGTCGCTATCAGGTGCATATCTACAAGTGTACGGAAGAGGGCGATCTGACGAGATGCCTCGATGATCTGTTTCGCTTACATCAGAAGCGCTGGCAGTTGCGGGGCGAGTCTGGCACCTTTGCCTCCGCCGAGCGCCGCGCTTTTTATTATGATCTGAGCCGCGCGTTGCTGGCACACCAGTGCCTGGAGTTTTGGCTGCTCAGCCTCGATGGCAAGACAGTAGCCGCCCAGTTCTGCTTCCGATATCGAAAGGCGGTATTTCTTCTGCAGGAAGGGTTTGACCCCGATCACGCTGCTGACCGAGTGGGATTCATTCTGCGGGGGCACGTCTTGGAGCAGCTTATAACAGCAGGGATTGAGCGCTATGATTTCCTGTTCGGGCAAAGTCCGGGCAAGGATACCTGGGTCCCGCAGTTGCAACATTACCGGGATATCCACTTCGCAAAGCCGTTTGGTCGGGGCAGCCTTTATTTGCGGCTCACGAACGCAGTCGGAGACGGCAAGAAGTGGTTGCGTGCTCACCTTCCGGAGCGTGCCTGGGCAGTTCTACACGGACTGAATTCGAGACTACGCGGCGCTCGCGGGCAGAAGCTGGCAGCGACAAGGAATGCCGAATGAAATGGTCGGGCCTATACAGAAGCAGTCCGGTGCCGGAGGCTGGTTCCGAGCAGCACCTTCAACAATGGCATGAGCGGGCCCGCCAAGCAGTCAAAGGGATAATCAAGTTCCTGGTGCCAAGGCACGTGCTTCAGGAAGTGCGCCAGTACCGGAAGTTCAAACGCTTTGAACGGGCGCAATACCTGAAAATCAGAGTGCTAGACGGGCTCGGCCTGTGGAATAGGAAGCGGCCTAAGGTTCCCTCAGGCGCACGCTCATTCCTGTTTGTCTGCTTCGGCAACATCATGCGAAGCCCGATGTGCGAAGCCTTGATGAGACATGAATTGATCCGTTCTCCTCAGGTCCAAGTTACGGTGACTTCGGCAGGACTGAATGCGACTCCCGGCAAACAGGCTCACCCGTGGGGTATTGCCGCGGCTCAACAATTTGGCGTCTCTCTGGAGGGTCACCGCGCCCGGCTTTTGAACGCTGAGATGGTGAATCAGGCCGACGTCATTTTCGCGATGGACTATCAAAACCAGGTCGAACTCTTCTGTCGGTACCCCAGTGCAAGAGAGAAAGTATTCATGCTGAGCGCTTACGCGGGACCCGACTATCACTCTGTCGAGATCCGCGACCCTTTTTACGGCAACCAAGAAGAAACCACACGTTGCTACCGTATTCTTCAGACGTGCGTTTATAATCTCGTTTCGTCTCTTACCTCGCCGATGCCGCAGTACCACCCTGACCTTATGCCCAGCGCGCCGGGAGGGTCGCAACAAGGATAAGCGAACGATCGGTGCAAAGCGAATCGGGCGTGAGTCGCACCATGGGCATGCAAAAACAACCTGTACTGATACTCGGTGTGGAACCACGCATTACCGTGCCGATCGCGCGCTCGCTTCACCGGCTGGGCGTTCCGGTCGCGGTCGCCAGCTTGTCGGAGCGCGATCTGTCGCTCCACTCGCGCGCCATTTTCCGGTTCCTCCGTTTGCCAACCTATGCGGAGTCCCCTTCCGGCTTTGTGACAGCCCTTTCTGCATTCATACGTGAGCGAGGTGTCGACATGTTGATACCCGCGACCGACGGCGCCTTGAGTGTAATTTCTCAGCATTACGACAGCCTGAGTGCGTTGTTGCATCTGGCTTGTCCGCCGCCGCCGATCATGGACCGCGTTTTAAACAAGGAAGCCACCCTGGCCATAGCCAGGCAATGCGGAATTCGGGTTCCCCGGGAGTACGTTGTTTCTGGTCTGACGAACATCGGCGACATCCCCGGGCTCACCTTTCCCGTGGTAGCCAAGCCCCGGCAAAAGAGATCGGCGGAAACTTTCAAAGTGCGCTATTTCCATTCCGAACGAGACCTTGGCGATGCGTTAAAGAGCGGCGTCTTGGATGATGCGATTTTGCAGGAGTACTGTCCGGGGCAAGGAGTTGGCGTTGAGGTGCTTTTTCACCAAGGCGCATGCATCGCAGATTTCCAACATCGACGCCTTAAAGAGGTGCCCTATACCGGAGGTGTCGCGGTCGTGGCAGTCGCCGAGGCGATCGATCCGGAGTTGCGGAACATGGCGCTCAAGCTGCTGCGCGGGTTGGATTGGGAAGGAGTCGCCATGGTCGAATTCCGCCACGACCCGGCCACCGGTGCCGCCGCCCTAATGGAGGTTAATGGCCGCTACTGGGGCACTCTGTCTCTCGCGATTCAGGCGGGAGTAGATTTTCCCGCCTACGAGTGGCAAATCGTCCACGGTGAAACTCCGGCAGTGCCAGCCCGGTACGCCGTTGGATTAAATTGGCGCTGGAGCGCCGGCTCGCTCAAGCGTTGGCACGGCGTCATGAAAAAATCGACAAACGCTATGCCTGCCCAAAGCTTGCTGTCCAACCACGAATCACGTCCGGACGGGTCTGGTTCGCGATCGACACGCGATGCGCTCTGGTCCATCCGTGATCCCCTGCCAGCGATTTTCGAAATGCTGAAAACCGGAAAAGACCTCGCCGTGCTGGATGGGAAAGCCGTACTGAAGAAACTGCTGCCGCGGGGAGGGCAGCGTGAACCTCTGTGACCACTCTAAAACGTTCTTTGGTGATCGCTGAGGGCCAACCTTACCCGGCTCCGGATAAGGACCACAACGAGGATGTTATAGTGCTATCCGTTCCGTAGTCCCAGTTGGAAAATTGAATTTAAAATAGAGAGCCGCATACTTTCCCGGAAGGGTTGCGGGATCAATGACTTCGCATCTTCGCGGACGTTGCTCTCCGTCTCTGGTGGTTGCATAGGCTAACGTTATGCCGGATGGTCTGAATTCTCTGAAACGTAAAGCTTTGCGGCAGGTGTCTCGGCTGCCTGGTACTCGTTTTCTTTGGTCCAAGGTGCCCGTGGGATCCTTGGAAACTCGCGTGTTTCTGGGTGTCGGCGCCAAGCCAATGTACCAGTTCGGCGTCTATTCGGCGGCGTCGTTGGCCAAAGCGCTCGGCCTTCCGGGAATTTCGGTCATCGAGTTTGGTGTAGCCGGTGGACGAGGTCTTGTGGCAATGGAAAAGACCGCGGAGGAAGCGGAACGGCATTTTGGCGTCGCCATCGACGTCTTTGGCTTCGACAGCGGCGGGGGAATGCCTGCGCCGACCGACTATCGGGACCTCCCCTACGAGTGGAGCCAAGGATTCTATAGGATGGACGTCGAGCGCTTGCGGACAAGGTTGAAAAGGGCGCGCCTCATCCTGGGTAATGTGGAAGAGACGGTCTCGGAGTTCTTGCCCAAACTTAAGTATCCAATTGGTTTCGTGTCCTTCGACCTGGACTATTACAGCTCGACTAAGAAGGCATTTGGGATTTGGGAGGGGCTGCCCGACACACGGTTACCACGGGTGATTTGCTACTTCGACGATATCCTTTGCTACAACGAGTATATTGGCGAACTCTGCGCGATTCGCGAATACAATCTCGACCACTCGGAAATCAAGCTGTGCCCGATGCATCTGCTCCGGCACACGCAACCTCACCCAGCGCCGTGGCACGACCAGATCTATATGCTGCACGATTTCCGTCATCCCCTTTATTGTGTCAATGTCAGGCAAGCGAATCTCGCCTCCACGCAATTGCCGTTGTGACCGGGTGCCGGTTCCGATTCGGCCGGACTAACCAATCGAGACCGGCGCTTGTCTCCGCAAAAGTGACCCTCCTCTATTCCACCCCAGCAATCGCCGCCTCGATGGTGTCGATGTCCGCTCCAATGTCACGCCCATCGGAAGCCGCTCCGGGAGAGACCTTCGAACAGCCCGGCCCTTTTGTGTGGCAGAGCTTGGATCTTTGCCAACGGCGCCTTTGAGGTCGTGGATGCCGGCCGATTCGGGGGACCCGACGGTGATGTTTCCCTTTGGAAAGGACCCACGTCCAGTGACGATCAAGTTCTTATCGAACTTGTAGGGGTTAAAGCAGGCTTGCAGCGCGGCTTCAGAACCTAGTCCCTGGTTCTTGCTGGCGCAGCTTTCGGGACCACCGCCCGCCGAGGCCATTGGCGGCCGCCGATCTCCGACGGAAAACAGGCTGTTGGTCAGCGGATTACCCAATAAAAAGAGAAGGTCCGCGGCGAACCGCGGACCTCGATTAGGGAAGGTGAAAATCTGTCGAAGCTGAAAACTTATTCGACGTTCGCCAGCGCCGCGTTGAGTCCAACAATGTCGGCCCCGAGATCCTTGCCGTCTGTGCCCTTGTTCTTGTAAGGGCTGTTCGGTCGAAGCTCGTAGTTTCCGCCATTGCCATTGTTGTAGTTGACGAACTTGACATCGTCGGTGGTTGCCGGGAACAGATTGTTCGATGGCCATTTCGACGGGGGAAACGCCTGGGGAGTCGCAACCAGGGCGTTGTTGCTGAATGTGACCGTAGTGAAACACTTGGCTATGCTGATTATCGGCACGTCGAGATAGGCGCAACTGGTGGCGCCGCCCGTGTTCCACACCGGGTATCGGCCGGTGATCACCAGGTTGTTGGTGAAGACCAATCCATACATTGGCGCAGTTGTGTAGTACACGTTCCCCGTGGTCATGATGTGGCTGTCGGGATCCGGGAAAGCGGTGACATGATTGATGGTGATGGAGTTGAGCGGATTCTGGCGCCAGTTGTTCCCGATCTGAAACATAGTGCCGTTGCCTTTGTACATCTTGCTGATGTCGTCGATGACCACATCATGAATGCTCCAGCGAGCCCCAGCCAGGGCTGCGGACCCATCTATGCCGTTCCCGGAGAGGACAGTTGCCATGCTGATTCCGCCCCCTCCATGCGAGATGTGTACGTAGCGGATCGTGACATCGGTTACCTGACACAGCGGACAAAGGCCGTATGAGTTTTTGGGAGTGAGCAGGATGGAATATCCGCTCTGGCTGAACCCCCCCCAGCTGTTCTCAAGCAGATTGGCCTCGAACAAAACGCGGATCGCGCTTTTGAGCTCGAAGTTGTTCTTGACGATGTAGGGTTGTCCCGAAGCGGTCGGCGTGTAGCCGGGTTGGCCTTCCTTCCAGAGCATGGGACGGAATAGATGGTTGCGGCGGATCTCGATGTCGGTTGGATTTATGGTGGAGGGACCGCCGCCGAACAGAATGTTCTCTCCGGCGGCCTCGAGGAAGTTGTTGTAGATCTTGAGGGTGGAGACGGGTTCGTCGCCCCTGCCGCCACCGACGGCGGTTGCATCGGTGCATTTTCCGGTGTGCGCGATGCAATTCAGGCCGTTGATGTAGGAGTTGATGACAGCAATCATGTACGAGCCGTCGAAGATTCCAATTCCGTGGCCTACTTCCGCGCCATCGGCGGGGTGGACCCAGTTGCGATCGAAGATGACGTGGTCTCCGTGTTCGGCAGACACAATACGACTGATGTCGACGCCGGAAGGCGTGGTCCACTCAATTCCAATGAAACGGACGTGATCTCCGACGGCTGCGCCCGAAGGACGCCGTACTACTAAGGTGGCGAGCAACCTGGCCGGTCCCCCGACGGGTTGCGCAAAGGGTGGACGCCCGGGAAGGCTGGCAACTCCGCCCCATGCGGGAGAGATGCGCGAGTCTTCGGGGGGAAGTTTGGAGTCGGGGGTGTCGGTTCGCACCGTGATGTAGTGCTGGTCGTCGCATTTCTTCGAGGGCAGAACTTTCACGTCGAAAGAGGCTCCGGCGGGCAGAAGCAGGGTGTCTCCGCACTTGGCGCGGTCGATGGCGGTGGCGAGATCGGATTTGGCGGCGACGGGAATCTGTTTTCCGGGCGAGGGCGTTCCGTCGAGCGCCGTGTAGTAACAGGCTTTGGGAAGTTCGGCGACTCCGTCTTTGGCGCCAAACTGCGCGACATCGCCCTTACCACAATAGGCATTCTCACTGGTGGGAGGTGCAGCCGCCAGCGCCGGCAGCGCGAACCAGACGGCAAAAGCGGAGACCAGACAGAAGTAATGAAAACTGTCTGTCAGCGAGCTTTTCACCATGGGAACGGAGCGAGAGGATCGCAAAGGAAGCGGAGGCATGGTTCAATTTCTCCTCATCTGTCGACCGCACGTATCTCTTGCCCCCCCGCGCATGCACCTGTAACCAGCGCAGAGAGGCCTTCCGTCCACAGTGTACGGGGATGGGCGGATGATAACACGTGCCGGGTCGATCGACTTTCTGCGGTCGTGATTACCCAATAAAAAGAGAAGGTCCGCGGCGAACCGCGGACCTCGATTGGGAAAGGTGAAAATCCGTCGAAGCTGAAAACTTATTCGACGTTCGCCAGCGCCGCGTTGAGTCCAACAATGTCGGCCCCGAGATCCTTGCCGTCTGTGCCCTTGTTCTTGTAGGGGCTGTTCGGCTGAAGCTCGTAGTTTCCGCCATTGCCATTGTTGTAGTTGACGAACATGACATCATTGGTGGTTGCCGGGAACAGATTGTTCGATGGCCATTTCGACGGGGGAAACGCCTGGGGAGTCGCAACCAGGGCGTTGTTGCTGAATGTAACCGTGGTGAAACACTTGGCTACACTGGTTATCGGCACGTCGAGATAGGAGCAACTGGTGGCGCCGCCCGTGTTCCACACCGGGTATCGGCCGGTGATCACCAGGTTGTTGGTGAAGACCAATCCATACATTTGCGTAGTTGTGTAGTACACGTTCCCCATGGTCATGATGTGGCTGTCGGGATCCGGGAAAGCGGTGACATGATTGATGGTGATGGAGTTGACCGGATTTTGGAGCCAGTTGTTCCCGATCTGAAACATAGTGCCGTTGCCTTTGTGCAGCGTGGTGATGTCGTCGATGACCACATCATGAATGCTCCAGCGAGCTCCAGCCAGGGCCGCGGATCCATCTATGCCGTTCCCGGAGAGGGCGGTTGCCATGCTGATTCCGGCCCCTCCATGCGAGAGGTGTACGTAGCGGATCGTGACATCGGTTACCTGACACAGCGGACAAAGGCCGTATGAGTTTTTGGGGGTGAGCAAAATGCCGTATCCGGTTTGGCTGAAGCCTCCCCAGCAGTTTTCCATAAGATTCGCCTCGACAAGCACGCGAGCCGCATTCTTGAGTTCTAAGTGATTCTTGACGATAAACGCATTGCCATCCGGCCCGCCGATGAAGTTCGGGCTGCCAGGCATCCACTGCCACGGTTTCCAGAAGTGATTGCCCGTGATGGTGATGTCGGCGGGCGTCGCGGTCGCCCCTCCGCCGCCGAACAGGATGGCCTCGCCCGAGGCTTCCAGAAAGTTGTCCTGGATTTTGAAGGGACCATCCTGGGTGTTGCTGACACCTCCGGAGAGCGCATGAGCGTCGGTACAAGTCCCGGTAATTGAGATGCAATGGAAATCGCTGAAATAGGAATCGACGACCGCTACGTTGGTCATGCCAGCCAGGTCCACGCCGCGGTAAGTTTCGTCCTGCGGTGCTCCATGCAGCCATGAGCGATCCACCACGAGGTGATCCGCGGTGCCTTGACCGAACATCAGGGTGCCGGACCCCGGGGTGCCGGCGGGGCGAGTCATTTCCAGACCGATGAAACGGTAATAGCTGGCGCCGTTGGCGATCATGAAGGGACCGCTGCCCACCGTTTGAATCTGCACTTTCGCCATCACGTTCTTGGGATTGGGGCAGCTATACTGCGGGCGCCCCGGAAGAGAAGCGACCCCGGCGTAGCAAGGCGTGGCGCGCTGCCCTTCTGCCGGCAGAGCGCTGTCGGGAGCACTGGTTCGAACGATGATCCAGTGATTGATATCGCAGTTCTTGGCCGGCACAATGAACTTGCCGGAAAAGGTTGCGCCCGCTTGAAGTTGAATCACGTCGCCGCAACTGGCGTTGTTCAAGGCCGCTTGCAGATTGCCGCCAGCGTTGACAGTGATGAGTGCTCCCAGTGCGGGCGTGTCGGCCATCGCGCTGGAAACGGTCACTCTCGGCAGTTCCGCCGGACCATCGAAATTGCCACCGGAAATTATGGTCGCGACGAAATTGCCGCTGGCCGTCTTGCCTGCGCTATCCGTGACGGTGGCTGTGAAGTCGGATGTACCGGCTGCGGTGGGCAGGCCGGCAAACTCCCCGCTCTTATTCATCGTAATTCCTGCTGGAGGGGTGCCTGCGGAAATGCTCCAACTGTAGGGCGCGGTTCCACCAGTTGCACTGAAGACTGCGCTATAAGTGTCCCCCTGCTGGCCTGGGGGAAGATTGGCGGTTGTGATTTGCAGCGCCTGGGCGGTCGCCGGGTTAACGGTGATTGCGGCACTGGCGAACTGCGACGAGTTGGCAACGCTGGTCGCAGTGACGGCCACGGTGGTTTTCGCCGTTACTGTCGGCGCGGTGTAGAGACCGCTGGCATTGACCGAGCCTGACGTCGTCGACCATGTTACCCCGGTATTGGAGGTCCCGCTGACGGTGGCGGTGAACTGCTGTGTTTGATTCGAGGTTAAACTTGTGCTGGCCGGAGACACATCGACTTTGACAGTCCCGCCGCCACTACCGACGACGATGGTGAAAATATGGCTTCCCATGTCGAAGTGCGGGTGATCAGTTACAAGCACCTCGAAAGTGAAGCTACCGGCGGTGGAAGGCGTACCTGAGATTGTCCCCGTCGCTGAGCTCAAGCTGATGCCCGGGGGCAGGGTCCCGCCTATCGCCCAGAACTGGTAAGGCGAACTTCCGCCGCTAACTGTGAGCACAGCATTGTAAGGCCCATTGACCGTGCCGGCGGGAAGGTTTCCCGACAGATTCAGGGTGTTCTGGGATTCGTCGACCGCGCTGCCTTTGGCCTGCGTCAACGCGACGACCAGCAGGAGTATCAAAACGCTCAGGCGCAGTGCGAGCGCAGGAGAAAATCTGGAATGACAGTCTAAGAAAGCATCTTCCGTTTCAACCATTATGAGCCCTCGACCTTACAAAATGGGGGACTAGTCGATTGTCCTCACGCTGAATCTAAACAGACGGGCCAATTGTTCCTAGATACCGGAAGGGCATTGGAGACGCGTTAGTACATGCAGTTGCGGCATGTACAGATTCGCGTGCGCCAGTGTCCGCTGGTGTTCTTGTATGGAGCAAAACCGGTGCGGGACAGGCGGTATGGGCGGTATGGGCGATCTGGTTATTCCAGTCCGCCTGGAGAAGTTAGGCGGGTAACTGCGATGACTAAAATAACCAACAGTAACGTTACTGACGGGGTTCCCCGAGCAAAACCGCGCGCAGGTAATCATAGGCGTGGTTTCCGAGCACGCGCTGCACGCTGCGGCGCGCGTGATGCTGAAGGCGTTTGTTCCACAACCCGCGGCCTTGGCAGGTGGCGCTGAACTGATCGATGGTGAGGTCACGCAGCATGGCAACGCGGCCTAGCTCGAAAGGGTTGGTGGCGGACGAGTTCGAACAAAACTGGCTGTTGGCAACGGTTGTGAATCCGGCCTGGCGCGCCATCTGTAGCGTGCGCTGGTCGTAGCGTCCTCCAGGACAAGAGAAGTGCTCGATGGGATGTCCGACGATGGTTTCGATCTGCAGCTTCGCATCCACGATCTCGTGCTTCAGTTCCGGTTCCGTGAGATCGGAGAGATAAGGGTGTGTCGTGGAATGGCAGCCGATCTGGAAACCGTGTGCGTCGAGATCGCGCACCTGGCTGGGATTGAGATAACCGGGCGTGCCTAGGAATCCAGCGGTGAGGTAGAAAGTTGCGTTGAAGCCGAACTCGCGAAGCACAGGAGCGGCGGCGATAAAGTCGGTCTCGCAGCCATCGTCGAAGGTGATACAAACGCTGGGTTCGGCAGGATAGCGAAGCGCTTCGCTGACGTTCAGGCCGTGCCAACCCGACTTCTTCAACCACGTCATCTGGTTGCGGAAAGCTTCGAGCGGCAGAATGTAGCGCACGTAGCCGGGCTCGGACTGGCAGAGCTTGCGGCCAGCGAGCTCCAGCTCGTGGTACATCAGGAAAACTATGCGCGGGGCAGTCATGATGTTTCTGACCTTAGGATTGCTTGTCGGTGCCAATCGTCTGCGAGTGCCGGTCGAGCATGGCGAGCAGCGGGTCGCGTAGCAATGGGCTCCCTGCCAGCAGGCCGGAGATGAGGGGATTTCTCTGGTTGCAGCGCAGCGGAGAATGGTCGAGCTTTAGCGCCCAGCCTCCGGCGCTTTCGACCAGCGCCGCTCCGGCGGCAACGTCCCACTCGTTTTTCGGAACCAGGGTGAAAGTAAGGTCGGCGCGACCGGCGGCGACCAATCCGAGCTTGTAGGCGACCGATCCCATGGGACGAATGTTGAACTCGGCGGACTTGAACTGCTTCCACTCGCCACGCATCACTTCGCTGCGGCTGGCAAGCACGAGCGCACCGTGCAAGTCCTTGCGCTGGCTCGGCTGTGCGGGCTTGCCGTTGTAGGTCACGCCGGTGTCGCGCGATCCGAGGATGAGTTCGCCGGTGGCCGGATTGCAGATTCCGCCAGCGACGGGAATTCCATTCTCCACCATGGCGATCGAAACGCAGAACTCGGGAATACCTTGCACGAACTCTCGCGTGCCGTCGAGCGGATCGACGACCCAGACGCGTTGTTTGTCGAGGCGAGTGAAGTCGTCCACGGTCTCTTCCGAGAGCCAGCCTTCACCGTCGCGGAGCAGCGTTTTGCGCAGAATGTCGTCGACCGTGCGGTCGGCCTCGGTGACGGGATCGTGTCCAACTTTGTATTCGGTTGCAATGGCGCCGGGAGTGAAGCGGTTGAGCACGGTCCGCGCCGCTTCCAGTGCGGCATGAATGCGTTCGAGAGTCTCTTGGGACGAGTATGAGGTCAATTTGTACTCCATGAATAAGTACCCAGTACCTAGTACCCAGCAAACCAGCTTTCAGTGACCCGTCGCCCACTGGATACTGGGTACCAGGTACTGCCCTTCACGCCCACAGCATTCTTGCTCCTGTCATCAACAACACCGTGCACAGGATTCTCCGCAGCCACAGCACGGGTACACGCGTGCTCAAATGCGAGCCCAGAATTCCGCCGGGGATCGAGCCGATCAGCAGGGAACCCACCAGGTGCCCATCAACGTTGCCCGCTCGAAAGTGCAACAGGCTGGTGACACCGGTCAGAATCACGGCGTGGGCAATGTCGGTGCCGACCATGACTTTGGGGGCGAACGAATAAAACAAAAGAAGCATCATCATAATGATGCTGCCCGACCCGACCGAAGTGATACCGACCAGGAATCCACCGACTAATCCGATGAGGCTCATGCCGGCGAACGATTTCATGGTGGGCTGGCGTCCGGCGAGATGGTCTTCAATTCGTCCCTGGAACAGAAGCAGCGTGGGAATTAATACCAGCAGCAATCCCACCGCCGACTTGATGAAATCGTTAACGCCGGAGCCGTAGACTTGACGCAGGTGCACCAGAAAAGTCACACCGAGGTAGGAGCCGGGAATGCTGCCGACGGCCATTGCCAGAACGACTTTTCTCCGCACCGTGCCTTTGCGCAGGTGCATGATGCTGGCGGGAATCTTGGTGAAAAAGTTGAACAGCGCATCCGATCCGACCGCGATGATGGCGGGTACGCGTAGGCCGAAGATGAGCATTGGCAACAGCAATACGCCGCCGCCCAGACCCGTCAACCCGATCAGCGTTCCGACGACGAAGCCGATCAGCACTTTTAGCAGCAACAATTCCATGCTGTCTTTCGAATCGTTCCCGGTTCCCAGTAAAGCAAAACCAAGTGTTAAGGGACGGAGAACGCAGATCCGATAACGATTGTCCAACGTCATTATGGCATAAAGCCCATTGTACCAATCGACTTTATTGACATTACTAGCTGTTGCCGTTGGCGCCGACAAAGCCCTCGCGCTCCAGGTGCAGAAGGATAGTCTGCGCCGCTTCCTCCGGGCTCAGTTTGGCGGTGTCGATCACGACTTCGGCATCGGTGGGCGCCTCGTACGGATCCGAGATGCCGGTGAATTCCTTGACGATGCCGGCGCGAGCCTTGGCGTACAAACCCTTGCGGTCGCGCTGTTCACACACTTCGATCGAAGTCGCGGCGTGCACCAGGATGAATCCGCCGAACGGTTCAATCATCTGCCGCACCGCTTTGCGCGTCGCCGCATAGGGAGCGATGGGAGCGCACACCGCGATGCCGCCGTTCTTGGTGATTTCGGAAGCGACATAGCCGATGCGGCGAATGTTGATGTCGCGATGCTCCTTGGAGAATCCGAGTTCGCTCGACAGATTCTTGCGCACCAGGTCGCCATCGAGCAGGGTGACGGGACGTCCGCCCATCTCCAGAAACTTGGTGATGAGAGCGTTGGCAATGGTCGATTTTCCCGATCCCGAAAGGCCGGTGAAGAAAATAGTGACGCCCTGCTTGTGCCGTGGCGGATAGCTACGGCGCAATTCCTGCACCACTTCGGGATAGGTGAACCACGCCGGGATGTCGCGGCCTTCATTAAGGCGCTGCCTTAATTCCGTGCCCGAGATGTCGAGCACCTTGGCGCCCGGCGGCACTTCATCGGCCGGAACATAACGGTCTTCGTTCTGCAGATACACCATCATCTGGAACGGAACCATTTTGACGCCCATTTCGACCTCATGCTTCTTAAATAGTTCCTGCGCGTCGTAAGGGCCGTAGAAGGGCTTGCCGTCGGTATCCTTTCCAGGGCCGGCATGATCGCGGCCCACGATGAAGTGCGTGCATCCATGATTTTTTCGTATCAGGCCGTGCCAGATCGCTTCCCGAGGTCCGCCCAATCGCATGGCCAGCGGCAGCATCGACAGCTTGACCGTGCCGTGCGGGTACTTCGAGAGCAGCAACTGGTAACAACGGGTGCGAACGAAGTAATCCACGTCGCCCGGCTTGGTCATGCCGACCGAAGGATGGATGAGTAGATTCGCCTCGACTTGCTTGGCGGCGCGCATGGTCAGTTCGACGTGGGCGCGATGCATGGGATTGCGCGTCTGGAAGGCGACAACAGTGGTCCAGCCCAGGCGGCCGAATTCGGCGCGCAAGTCGGCCGGGGTCAGGCGCAGCGAGCGGAAATCATAGTGAGCCGGGGCCTGGAATTCTTCAATCTTTCCGCCCACGTACCATGCATGCGATTTGTTGATGGCGTAGTCGGCGCCCGGATGCGCGGCGCTGGTGGAACCAAAAACCGACTGCGCTTCGGCTTTGCGGTCAGCCTGCCAGACATCTTCAACGTGGAGCACGGCGAGCATCACGCCTTCGGGATCGCGCAATGCGACCTTGCTGCTGCCCGGCGTCAATTTCTTGGCGAATTCCTCGGTCACGTCGAGCGTGATCGGCATAGGCCACAGGGTGCCGTTAGCCAGTCGCATGTTGTGACACACGCCCTCGTAATCGGCACGGTTCATGAATCCGCGTAGCGGCGAGAAGCCTCCGCTCATCAGCAGTTCCAGATCGCAGATCTGCCGGGCGGTCAGGTCCCATGAGGGCCAATCCTTCGAATGCGCTTTCAACTCCGCTGCGCGCGCGGCCGGCACTTGCAGCTGAACAAGTTCTCCCCCGTGGGGGGCGATTAGATGACTGGTCGTTGCGTTCAAAGCAGTATTCCTCCGGAGGTTCGAATCAAATGTTCAAATCAAAATTTATGCTGAAATCAAAATCACTAGGGGGTCTATCCAAGCTCGCCCTATCCACCATGGCTCGTCAAGCTACCCGCCGGGGCTAGCAGGCAACGGCTGGAATATCAACGCGGCCACGAATCTCAAGACCCGCACGCGGGTTCTGAAATTCGGCCTAAGATCACTGGAACATGGGGAAGGAGCAATTCGCCTTCCGAAAGCCAGCCAATGGTCCACTTGTAAACCATTAAAAACAATAGCCAAACACAATTTTATCTCAAAACGCCTCAGCCCTTAGAGTAGGGATGAAACAGATTGCAACCTTGCAGGCCAGCTTGGGAATCAAAAGTGCATTGCCAGGCCGGGTGCGAGACTCCTTGCGGATTGCTCGTCCTGTCAGCGCGTTCGCTTACGATCCCTTCTTGCGTCGGAAACCCCTGACCATTTGCAGCAGGGTCATGGCGCGCTCGCGATGCAGCAATAGCAAAGTGGCGACGTAAGTTACGGCTCCAACTGTTATTTCAACCACCAACCGGAGAAGTAAAGAGTGACCCATGGGAGCCTTCCATTTCAGAAGCAAAACCGCCACGGTCATGACGATGGTTGCATCGAGCGCGGGGCGGACGCCGCGAATATATTCGCGCGTAGTCATGCCAATGGTCGTGAATGTTTTCCAATACAGCGGCACCGCGACGAACGGGTAAGCCAGAACCCAGCCAAAAGCAATTCCTCCCGTGCCCCAATGACTACCGATGAAAAACGCGATGGGCAGGATGATCAAGGCGCGCAGATCGTTCCACATAACGAAGCGGGCGTTGCCCACGGAATTCAAGACCTTCGGCAGCAGCGAGACGATGGAGCGGAAGGAGGTGTACACCGCGAGCACTTCCAGTGGAACGATAGTGCCCTGCCATCGATTACCCAGCGCGACGGGAATCAGTTCGTTCGCCACCAGGGCCAAACCAATTGTGGCCGGAAAGGTGGCCAGAGCCACGCCTTCCGTGAGCGTGCGGAGATACCGGCGCAGAGCCACCATGTCGTGCCGCATCGCCGCGAGATAACTTGGAATGATGGCCGTGACCAGTGACGTCACTTTCTCTAGCGGAGAGTTGGCGAGATTCCACGCCATGGCATAGAAACCGAGCGCGGCCTGACCCAGCACGCGGCCGGCGGTGACGTTGTCCAACCGTTCGTAAGATGACCACGCCAGAAAAGACACCACCACGTGCCACCCGAATCGCAATTCCTTGCCGATCGATTCCAGGCGGGGGATGGCAAAGCCATGCGGGCGCGCACCAATAATCAGGATGCTGCGCATAATCATGGAGATGAGATTGCCAAGAATCAACGCCCAGTAGCCGTAGCCGAGGTAGGCCAGGACCAACGTGGTGACGGCCGAGACGATGGAGCGGATCATCTCGATCCAGGAAAGCAGCCCGAAGCGCATGTCCCGGTTCAGAAGACCCTCGGAAACACTGCGGAAGCCCTGCGGGATAAGAGCGGTACAGGCAACGATAGTGACCGCCGCGAGCTTGGGAATTCTGAAAAATGCGGCCAAAGGATGGGCGATGGCGATCGCGACCCCGAAACTTCCCAGAGCAAAACAGAGGCCGACCGTGTTCAGCTGCGACAGCTGGTCGTCGGTCATGTCCCGGAAAGTCAGGACGGTCGTCGGAATCCCGATATCGCCGAGGTACCGGAGATAGGGGAAAAAGACGAGGGCCATCGCCGCGATGCCGAAATCCGAAGGGGCCAACAGGTGGGCGATGATAAGAAAAGACGCCCAACTGAGGATCTGACTGGCCCAACTCGTTGTCGCTCGCAAGGCGAGGCTATGGGCGAGCGACCGGTCCAATTTGGTGGTCGCCGCCCAAGTCTTCTCGACCGGTGCGGCTTCTAAGTTTTGTTCTTCGCTCCCAGGAACTGTGCCGCTCAAGCGGATTCCTCCTGAACGGCGGCAGCCGGCAAGGGCTGACGGCTCCGGTATCGGGGACCTTGAAACGGTTTTTCAATGGAGTAATGCGACCCCAGAGCCGCCACGAACGCCACGAAGGCCACGGCGATTGAGAGTGCCCGCAGTCCATCCAGTGAAGGTAATCGTGGCAACTCTTGGCTCCTCAAAACCCGAAGTCTCTTTTTTGACCAAAAAACGGGAAGTCTTACATCAGCAAGCCGGAGTCCAAAAAATGCCCGGGTGGCTTGCTGTAAATCATTGATTTCAACGCCCATGCTCATTATCGTTTGAATAATTGTAACGTGGAAGGGCCGGGCTCCGGTCAATCGTTGGTAAATTCTTTCCCTTCTTTGCCCTAACTACCAACCGTGCTTCATCGCTTTAGCAAATTCTTGCGGGGGCAGAGTATTCAGCACGTCGCCTCGGGTGAGCCACGCGCGCCGCGCCTGAGTGACACCGTAATGCAGTTTTTCCATGTGCGAAGTGTGGTGGGAATCGGTGTTGATGACGATCTTCACGCCGTGCTGTTTTGCCAGGCGCAGATGAACGTCGCACAGGTCGAGCCGATCGGGATAGGAGTTTAATTCCATTGCCACTTTGTGTTTCGCCGCCGCTTTGAGAACGGCGTCGAGATCGAACTGGTAGGCGTCGCGCCGCAGCAGCAGGCGCCCGGTGGGATGCCCGATCAGCGAGGTATTGGGATTGGCAATGGCCTTCAGCAGACGATCGGTCATGGTGGCGCGATCCTGATTGAACTGCGAGTGCACGCTGGCGATGACGATGTCCATCTGTTCGAGCACCGAGTCGGAAAGATCGAGCGAGCCATCGCCCAGAATGTCGACTTCGATTCCCGCGAAAATGCGGATGCCTTTCGTCGCTTTTTCGACCGCTCGGATTCTTGCGATATGCGCCAGCGCGCGTTCATCGGTAAGCCCGTTGGCGAAGGCGAGATTCTTCGAGTGATCGGTGATGGCCATGTACTCGTAGCCGCGTTCCCGCGCTGCTTCAGCCATCTCTTCAATGGTGTTGCGGCCGTCGGTTTCGGCGGTGTGCATGTGCACGTCGCCGCGAATGTCGGATAGTTCGAGGAGCAGCGGCAGCGTGTGCGCGGCGGCGGCCTCGATCTCTCCCAGATTTTCGCGCAGTTCGGGAGGAATGAAGTCGAGCTTAAGCTTGGCGTAAATTTCTTCTTCAGTTTTGCGCGCGACCGGCTTCCCGCCTTCAACTTCAGCGAGGCTGTATTCGTTGAGCGTGAAGCCCATCTTGAGCGCGCGCTGCCGCAAGGCCACGTTGTGTGCCTTGGAGCCGGTGAAATATTGCATGGCCGCTCCGAAAGATTCGGGAGGCAGCAGGCGCACATCTACCTGCATGCCGTTACGGTGTCGGAAGCTGACCTTGTTCTCTCCTTGCGCAATGACGTCCATCAGGCCCGGGAAGCGAAGCAGATGCTCGATGATCTTCTGCCGCGGCTCTGCCTCGATGCAGGCATAGCCGGTGACCAGGATGTCGAGGTCGCCGACGGTTTCGCGTCCGCGGCGCAGCGATCCCGCAGGCGTAACTCTTTCGATGCCAGGGGCAGCTAACAGATGCTCGACCAGTTTTTCCGCCAGCTCTTCGGCAGTGTCGAGCAGAAAGCGTCCGGCAATGCGGCGATAATCTTCGATTGCCTTGAGCAGCTTCAGTTCGTGCTTTTCGCCCATGCGCGGTAGCGTGCGAATCTTGCCTTCGCGCGCCAGTTTCTCCACGCCTTCGAGATCGCTGACCTGATAGGCGCTCCATATCAGGGCAATCGTCTTTGGCCCGAGGCCCTGAATCTTGAGCAGTTCAAGCATCGACGGGCGGTATTTCTTCAACAACTCGGAGTGCGCTTCGATGCTGCCATCCTTGAAGAGCTGCAGCAGATTGGCCTGCATACCTTTGCCAATACCCTGGATCTCGAGAAGCTTCTTCGGTTCAGCGATCAGATCGGAGACTTGCTGCGGCAGCGCTTCGATGGCCTCGGCCGCGTTGCGATAAGAACGCACGCGAAACGAATCTTGGCCGTCGATCTCCAGCAGATCGGCAGTCTCGTAAAGAAGTCCGGCAATGGCTTTGTTGTCCATCAAGAATTATCGACTCAGGATTGTCAACCCGAGAGAAGATTGTAGCGCTGAAGAGACGCAGCAGGATGCTGGAGGACACAGCCAGCGTGGCCGTCGACGCGCACACAACTCGGTCCCTAAAACCGGCTTGGGGAAAAGCGACCTCTGATCAGGAGGCCTTGGTTACATTGGCCGCTTGCGGCCCTTTCTGTCCCTGGACAATCTCAAACTCCACCTTGTCGCCCTCCTGCAGGCTCTTGTAGCCTTCGGTGGTGATTGAGCTGTAGTGAATGAATACATCCGGTCCATCTTCTCGGCCGAGGAAGCCGTATCCCTTGGCGTTGTTAAACCACTTGACGGTGCCTTTCAGACGTTCCACGTGCGCCCCCTCATTTCTTGCGGATTTCCCCCGAAAAGGCGCGATTCCGGGCTCCGCAAAAAAATGTGTAGGAATTGTGCTGCTCACCGGGGGGACTGTCAAGGCTTGGCATCACATATAGCTGGGGTGCCTGGCAATCCCATGGGGTAACCCGTTGGTTATCGATGGCTTTCTCAGGCCGCTGAAGACTGGGTTTTGACGACAGGTGTCTCTTTCACGTGTTCAGAAGCCCCGCACCGGATAGACCGCCAGCACCAGCATCATGGGTTCGATTTGGAACGGGATTCGAAGCCCAGTACCTTAAGCTGGTAGTCCAACTCCTGGAATCGCCTGGTAATCGTGTGGAGCACGATGCCCACCACAATGGCCAGCATCCCTGAGAGAACCAGCCCAACCGCCAAAACCGCCGACGGCAGGCGAGGTACCAGGCCCGTTTTTATGAACTCCACGATAACCATCGTTCCCGGGATGAAGCCCAGTAGGATAAGAAACAACCCGATCACGCCAAAAAAAGTCAGCGGTTTGTAATCGCGAAACAACGTGAGTATCGAGTTCAGGATCACGAATCCGTCCCGCACGATGCGGATGTTTGAATAGCTTCCCTCCGGTCTGGCCTTGAGATCGACCGGCAGTTCGACAATTCGATATCCACGTACCAGAGCTTTGATCGTTAGCTCAGTTTCGGTTTCGAAACCGCCCCCGAAAATTGGGATGTTCTTGACCAACTCTCGATTGAACGCGCGATACCCAGACAGAATGTCAGTCAGTTTCACTTTGAAAATGAAGTTGATAGTGTTCTGGAAGAAACGGTTCCCCAGCCGGTTGAGCGCTTTGAATTCGCTTTGCGACTGAGCGCTGAGGCGGGAACCAACCGTCATGTCGGCTTCTCCCGCCAGGACGGGCGCGATTAGTTTGTGCACCTCGGTCGGAGGGTAAGTGTTGTCGCCGTCCACCATCACATAGATATCGGCCTCCACATCGCGAAACATGGCCTGCAGCACGTATCCTTTGCCCTGCCGCCGCTCGAACGCGACCCGCGCTCCAGCTTCTCTGGCCACCTCTCTCGTATGGTCGGCGGAATTGTTATCAAAAACGTAAATGTCTGCGTCCGGCAATTGAGCACGGAAGTCTCGCACCACTTGTCCGATGGTGAGTTCCTCGTTGTAGCACGGGATGAGGATTGCGATCCTGGGTTTTGACTGCATTTCCGTGGGGCGTTCCACCTTGGCGCCGATAATTCGGCAAGTCCAAAAGAGAAGGTTATACAGCAGCCGCCAGATGCAAGCAATGGGCGTGAGCCAGTGCCGATTCAAACTACTTCAATTGACCTTGGATACCATGACTTGGCACCGGGATCGGTGTCCTTTTCAGGCGAACGAAGCCCATTACTCCATAGACCGCCAGGATCAACATCAGGGGATCGATCTGGCGGCGGTAATGGTCTTCGACGTGAGTGACATAGAACGGGAGCGGGAGCAACAAAAAGACCAGAAAATAGAGAACGGCGACAGGTTTATTTTGGCGAAACGCGCGGCCCAGGCCAATCATAGTCAACAGCGTAAACATTGTGCTGAACACAATATTGACGGGGTCATCCGGTTCCTGGGCTAAGTAGTAGGGGCTGAAACTCCAAAAGTGGGTCCAGATAAAGACGATGCGGCGCAAGGTCACGATGGCGAACCAACGCGGGTTGGCGCGAATGAACGCCATCGCCTTTTCCTTGCTTTCCTGCATATAAGCCAGTTCGCCAATCTGCTTAAACTTCTGAAACTCCGCGTCGTTGTGCCAGGGGCCGATCTTGTGCGTCAAGGCCGAACCCAAGGAGCAAGGGTTCCAGTAGGAAGTGTCACCATTGTTGCCGACGCGCAGTTCCAGTCCCAGAGAGTCGCGAAAAGGAATGAAACGGTGGAACACCTCGTAGTTGCGGACGAACCACGGACTTACGCAGAGGAAGAACACAAGGGAAACAACCGCAAGAGGCGCGAACCAGCGTTCTTTCTGCTCGAGTAAACGAATGCCGATCCAACCCAGCATGACTG
>Ga0187862_10001089_pt1 | contig 29452 bp, 28 predicted proteins | sample June2016WEW_10_1_FD_133003 | JGI IMG/M metagenome (GOLD analysis project Ga0187862, IMG submission 133003) | Peatland microbial communities from SPRUCE experiment site at the Marcell Experimental Forest, Minnesota, USA - June2016WEW_10_150 | ecosystem: Environmental > Terrestrial > Soil >...
GCGCTCAATCGTCAACTGGCGAGCGCCGCCGCGGACATGGGATTCTCCGCGCCCGCTGAACCGTTGCGCGCGCCTCACTACCTGGCCCTGCGAAGGAAAGCGGCAATTCCGAAGGAACTTCCTGAAATGCTCGCCCGAGAGAAAGTATTCGTCAGCGTTCGCGGAAACTCGCTTCGCGTGACGCCCAACGTCTACAACACAGTCGAGGACTGCGAGAGGCTAATCGCCTGCCTGCGTCGCATCGCTTCCCGCTAAAGAAAACGACAGGAAGCAACGCAAGAACTACTGCTTAAGCGCGGCTGCTCGCCGCTGCGCCAGCGATGCCGCTTCGCTGGATGGATTTTCCTTCGCCACCTGGTCGTAAATCCTCTTGGCTTCGTCCGGCTTCTGTTGCGACTCGTAGAACCCGGCGAGTTCAAGCTGCGCCGCCGCCTTGCCGATGACGATCGTCGGCTTATCGATCAACTGCTTATAAATATCGACCGCCTGCGTGTCCTTATTCTCGGCGCGATAAACAGAAGCCAGCGCGAACTTGCCCAAGGCCGCAAGATCGGCGTTCGAAGAGCCGGCCGCCTCCTGCAGGCTACGTTCCGCGGCGGCGTTATCGCGAAGCTGGGCCGCGGCCAACCCCACAAAATAGCGGGCCAGGTCGGCCGTGTGAGTGCGCGGATACTTATCGACGATTTCCTGGAACTGTTTGCGCGCCAACGTAGCCCGCTCCTGCGGCGACGCGAAGCTGTCGTACCCCGGTTGCGCTGGCACGCCTGCCGGACGCACCGGTGTTTCAAAAGTCCGGACCGCCGTCGAAAGTTCGGCGCTCGCTTTTTCGTCCTGCGTGTTGACGTAGTACCAGCCGCCAAACGCGATCGCTGCAATCACGACAACCGCAATCACCGCGGCAATGAGTTTCGACTGGTGTTCCACCGTCCAGTGGGCAGCGCTCTCCGCTGCCTCCAATGTACCTTTTCTAAAACGGTCTTGTTTCAGTTGATGCCGGGTTTCTGCGCGCACGGGCTTCCTTTATGGCTTAGATGTAGGATGGCAATTATTCAGTTTATCAGGCGGATTTCGGGAGCGTCAAAGCGGACAGCCCGAATAAACATGATTCTCGTTAGCAAAATCGCCTGGCAACGTCAGTTGCTTGGAACAAGAGCTTGCAAGGCGTAAACTGCTGTGCGAGCGAGTCGATGAAACAAATAGTCGCAACGAGAGTTGTGTTGCCGCTACTCCTGTTGTTAGCGGTTCATGCGCGCGCCTCTTCGGCTGTGGCGTGTTTAGGTAACGGATTCGAGATGCGCCGCGATTTTGTTGTCACCGTGCTGCATGAAGACCGTCCTCTTGCGGGTGTGAGCGTTGAGGTCACGACGAATTCGGATAGTGATGAGGTTCAACGATTCTCTGGCATCACTGACGCGGATGGGAGAGTGCGCGTCGCCGGTTTGCCACCCGGCGATTATTGGTTGAAGGCGCAACTGCTTGGGATTACGGCAGCCTACCATTGCTCTCATATTGCCGATATCTCTTCAAGAAAGGCTAAAAGCGCACTCAGATACGATTGGGGCGATTTAGCTCCCGCTACGAGCCGCATTGCAGGCAAGTTGATGGATTGCCTGCGCGGTGAGGGTGAAAGTCCTTTATTGAACCTTCTCCACTGTACGCCAGTCCCAGTAGTGGGAGCGCGGTTCAGATTGCAGAGCCCAACAACTGGCGGAACGTACACCACAATCTCGGACGCGGACGGCAGCTTCGCGTTTGATTCAGTACCGCATGGTACGTACGTTCTCCATGTCGAGGGTGGAAAGACACCGACTCGCGAATATGACTCTGCGGACCTGCTGATCAACCTGAGTCCGGACGCGAGGTGGAACACGCTTCTGCTGACGAGAAGAGACCCAGGTGCGGGAAGCGGCGGCGGCACGTCTTTAGACCTAAAGACGAACGCCGACCGATAACTGTTGATAAATCGCCGTAGGGCTCATCACTTCGGGTCCGTTCGATAACTCCAGAACCCAGCCATCTTCTCCTGCAGAACGTGGAACGGCGCCTCGCGAACTTCGGGAGCCGAACCCGTCCCAGCATCTTCACGCACAGCGTCTTCGATCAGATGATGCATGGGCGCTAGCTCGCACACCGGATCGGTAGCGCTGGCATCGCCCGTCAGCAAAAAAGCCTGGCAGCGGCATCCGCCGAAATCTTCTTTGCGGCGGTCGCAGGAGCGGCAGGGCTCGGGCATCCAGTCTTCGCCGCGAAATTTCTGGAATGCTTCCGAACTCTGCCAGATCCAATCGAGCGAGTGCTCGCGCACGTTGTCAAAACGCAGGCCCGGAATCACTCCCGCCGCATGACACGGCAGCGCGCGGCCGGCGGGATCAATCAGCATCAACTGGCGTCCCCAGCCGCCCATGCAGGTCTTGGGAAAGCGTGCGTGGTAGTCGGGAACGACCATGTCGATGCGAACTTTGCCGCGCAAACGCTCCTCGGCTGCCGCAACCACGGCCACGGCGCGGTCAAGTTGCGCGCGCGTCGGCAGCAACGCCGACCGGTTCTGCAGCGCCCAGCCGTAGTACTGCGCGTGCGCGATTTCCATCCGATCGGGATGGAGCGCTTCAAGAGCAGCCACCATTTCCTCAAGATGCCCGATGTTCTGCCGGTGAACTACCAGGTTTGTGGTGAACGCGATGGGATGCGAGCGAATCCACCCGGCCAGTTCAATCTTGTGCGCGTGCGCGCGCGCTCCGGCAATCCAATTTGCAGGGCCTTCGCTCGAATCCTGGAAACTGAGTTGGATATGGTCAAGTCCCGCTTCCACAAGCTGAGCCAGACGCTCGCGTGAAAGCCCGATTCCGGAGGTGATCAGGTTCGTGTACAGACGCGACTGGCGCGCGCCCGCGATCATTTCAACCAGATCCGGACGCGCCAGCGGCTCGCCCCCGGTGAGGTGAAGATGCAAAACGCCGAGCGCGGCAGCCTCGCCGAAAACGCGTAGCCAGTCGGCAGTCACGAGCTCTTCTTTACGCGAAGTCAGCTCCAGCGGATTCGAGCAGTACACGCAGTGCAGCGGACAGCGGTGCGTGATCTCGGCAATCAGGGCCAGCGGATTCGCCATTGGAATTCAATTCAACAGGCTTTGTCATCCCATCAAATTTTGTCATCCTGAGCGAAGCGAAGGACCTGCTGTCTCCCGCACTGGCAAGAAAGCAGATCGTTCGCGTCGCTCAGGATGACAGCTCTATTTCTTAGCTGCTCTCTCAATAGTCGATAATGCGCTTGGCGTGCAATTGCTCCAGAAATGTCAGGACATCGGCGCGGATTTTGCCCTTCGGCGCCAGCATGAACTGTGTTTCCAGCTTCTGCACAATTTCAGCCAGCGAGAAATGACCGTCGCAAAGTTCGAGGATAACGCGGCCCGTTCCTTCCACACGGATCGCGCCTTCCGGGAAGAGCACGACCGGCGCTTCGGTAGTCCCGCCCCAGCGGCATCCCGCGGCAAACTTGGGAACGCTCGCATCGCTAAGCTCAGCCACGCTTCCCCTCTATGTGCTTCGCTTCATCCCCTATGCAAAAAGCGCCCGGCGGCGGCCAGCCCGGCTCGACATAAGCGAAATAGAGCGCGTCAAGCTGCGCCCACAGAATGTCGCACTTGTCGCGCAATGCCTGAATGACGCGTTCTTGATCTGCGCGCGTAGTGGCGTGATCGAACACGTAGCGGAGCGCGAAGGCAGCGTCTTCCGGAGCCTCGGTCAGCCGCGCCTCAAAATAATCGAGCGCGGAAGCGAGCCACGGATAATGCTGGCGCATCTTCTCCATGCGCAGCGCAATCAGGTCGCGCGAGAAAAGTTCGGTGAGCGACGAAGCGACACACTCCAGAAAAGGCCGCGTCCGCACTAGGTGGAGATACTCATTACCAATGAAGCGCGTGGCCGGCAGAACTTCATGCGCGCTCACCACCCGCTCTCGATCCAGCCCAGTCGCTTCCGCAAGTTTAACCCAGCGCAGGATTCCGCCTTGCAGCTGGTCATCTCCGTCCTGGCCGTCGTGATCGACAATGCGCTTCCGCCAGACGCGGCGAAATGACGGATCGGTCGCGCGCGAAAGAATGATCGCGTCTTTGATCGGAATAATCGACTGGTAGTAATAACGGTTCAGCGCCCAGGCTTGCAATTGTCCGCGGCTCAGTTTGCCCTCGTGCATGAGCAAGTGGAAAGGATGCTTGTGGTGATAGCGCTCTTCGCCAACCTGGCGCAGCGCGGCGCGCAATTCCTCAAACGTAAGCTTGGCACTGTTTGGCATATTTCCCGGGGCTACAGTTCCAGTTGCCAATTGTCCTCCGCCACTTCCCAGCCGGCTTGGCGCACGGCTTGATGTTCGGGACTCGCCTCGTTCAGGGTCGGATTCGTGTTGTTGAGATGAACGAATATCTTGCGCCCGACGTTAATAGTAATATTTTTCAGCAGGCGCAGACTTTCTTCGACTGGAATGTGTCCCATCTGGTGCGCGGTCTCGCCGCTGCCCTGAACGCGCTGTAGTTCGTCATCGCTCCAGAAGGTGCCGTCGAACAGAAGCAGGTCCGCGCGCCCGATCTTTTCGAGCAGCGTATCACTGAGGCTGCCGACGGCGGGAACGTAAGCCACTCGCTTTCCCGAAGCTGATTCAGATCTAGAGTCAGATCTGGAGGAAAAGAACAACGCAGCCGTCGCTTCCTCGCGGGCAAGCTTCCCGATCTCAGTCTTAACATATTTCGGATAGCGGCCGGAAAGATAGTGGACCTCACATCGCAATCCCGAGTCTTTCCCATCGGCGGACAACAAGGGAAACGGCGCATCCGCGGTCATGGGCGTCCAAACCACCTGCGGCTCGACCCGGTTCAGCATGCCGAACATGCTGTTCTCTTCCCGCAGAATCCGCAAGATCGATGGCGCCGCATACACCCGCAAAGGCTGGAGTTCGCGCAGCAGAAGTAATCCCACAACGTGGTCGAGATCGCAGCTTCCCAATACCACGCCAGCAATAGGCGAATCGCGCGGAGTGTCGCGCAATGCCCGAGGGTGAAGATCGGGGCAGCTCTCGATTTGAAAGGCCAAGTCTGGAGAGGCTCCAGCTAGAAACCACGTGGAGCCATCGGCGCTCAGCGCGAGTTGAGCTTGGGTGCGCGCCTTGCCGAGGAATTTTTTCTCGCGTGCAATATGGCGCGTGTTTTCGCGCACGTTTTCACGCACAGCAACGCAGTTGCCGCAGCCGCAATTCCACTGCGGGAACCTACCCCCGGCCGCAGAACCGAGGATCCGAATGCGCATCTTCTTTTTGCAGGTTTAGAGTTTTGCGCTCACGTAGGAGTTGATTTCGCAGCAGAGAACAACTTCTTCGAAAACAGGACTTGTCCAAGCCATAACTTTCACCTTTAGTTAGAGATTTTTCGCTCGCCGAACCCCAAAGCGCGGCGCGAAGATTAGAGGAATCATACCACTGCCATGGTTGTTTTCGCCCAGGAAGTTGGGGAACGGCATGGCCCGAAAGAGCCATTTTCGCTCCTCTCGGACAAAGAGTATCCCTTCCCCTCCAATCTTTTGGAATCATAGGTTTAGGCGACGGGCTGCGCGGACAGGAGTGTCCGCGCCATATCCTACCTCATTGCAACCGAAAGCTATTGCGCGGCCTCGAGCAGGCCCTTCTCGGCTTTTTCCTGACACGCGATGCAATGCCGGGTCCAGGGCACCGCTTCGAGGCGCTTGGCATTAATCTCTTTGCCGCAGGAGACGCATTCCCCGAAGCTGCCCTCGCGGATTCGCGCCAGAGCGCCATCGACCATGTTGAGCAACTGGCGGTCGTTGTTGCTCTGGCTGAAGAGGAATTCCTTGTTGTAAGAACTCGCGGCGCGGTCGGCCACGTCCTGCGTGGCCTCATCGTCGACGGTGCGACCGTCCTGCTGATTGCGGACAACCATGTGGCGCAGTTCCTGGCGCCGGGTTTCCAGTCTTTTTCTGAACGTCTCTAGTTTCTTCTTATCCATGTTTGCTGCCTGACATTTGCTGCCTGACGTTTGCTGCCTGCCGTGAAGCGGGAGTCCTGCTTCACAGCAGCCCATCCCGGGTGAAGTCGAACAATTATCGTAAGCGCGCGAGAGACGGGCGTCAACTCGAAGACGCGAGTGGTGTTGGGTCCTTTTCGAACAACCGGTAACTCGGACACAAGAGAGAGTGGTAGCTTTCCAAATTAGCGCGATCTTCATTTGGGAGAGAGATTCACGTACAAACGATCGCCATCCTCCGCGCTGAGAGAACGCATCGCGCACATCGGAACTAGGAACCATGTCTTGGTGTTTGGCAGCCTGTTTTGCCGTCTCTAACGTCTGGGCAGCGAATGCATGAGCGGAGGGAACAAAAAAGCGGCCCCTTTCGGGGCCACCCTTTTCAAAGAGGCTAAGTGGCGGGAATCAGAGGTAGGTCATTTGGACGCCGTCCGGGGAGTGGAACGGACAGAGGTGAGATGTCGCAAACATCGAGAGTGAAGTTGTTCCAACGGTACGACCTCTTCAGTACAGAGGGAATCAGCATTTGCGGAACCAAAATGAGAAACGGTGGCGAAGGACGAAGTCCATTTTGGGAACTTACTCAGAATCAATACCTTAGGGTGAATCCCCTAGGGGGCGGACCGGTTGGCGGACCGTCGGATAGCAGACGCCTGGATGCACAAAGCTGCATATTGGTAGAAGTTCACAGCAGAAGTTAAGAGCAAAAGTTCAGAGCAGAAGTTCCCGCTGAACCCTTCCGTTCCCCCAGAAAAGGAAAGCCCCCTCGGAAGGGGGCCTTCAGACAAAATCGGCGCAATTTCTAGCTGTCTCCGGCGACCGTACGCACCTTCCCGGGCAGGAAGTGATAGGGCGGCCAGGGACCGGTCACGACCATCTGGCAATTCTTGAGCTGTTTGGCTGCCGTGCTGTAACGGTTTTGGTATTTTTCGATCGACTTGGTGTCGATTAGGTGAGCGATATCGAGCAGCATTCCGTCGGCGTCAACCTTCTTGCAGCTGACTTCTTCTTCCAGAGGGTTGAAGAGCTTGTGCACCTGGACGGAGAGAGCGCGAGCCTTGGTCTGGCGTTCACGCTCACGCGACGCCTTCTCGCGGAGCTTGATCAGGTACTCGCGGCCGACCGTATCCGGCAAGACAATCTCTTCCATGTTGCCCCGAAGAGTACCGTCGCGGACGGTCAGCTTGATGCGCATTTCCGACTTGCCGCGAAGCCGCTCCACACTCTCACAAAAAGTGCGGCGGTTGGATCGTACCGCCTGGCGGATGGCATCTTCGGTGTCGAAAATCGTTCCGAATCGGAACGGCAGGACGGTCGCGGTCCGGAAGCTCTGGCTGACCACGCGGGCATGTTCAAGCACGGACTTTTCGTCGAGTTTGGAGGTTGCGCGGTCATATTCACTGACAATCACCGCAAATTCTCCGCTCGGGTAGCTCATGACGGGAGCGGAGTTGACTCCCTGAATTCCATCTAGCAGGAAGGGACGGCGGGCGCGAACACCGTTAGCAAGGGTCTGGTGTTCCGTGAGGCAGTACGCGTACCACGACATGCATTCTCTCCGAATTGCACCGGGGCTTGGGCACCCCTTTAGATTTACTTTAGGGCTAGGGCTGCGTTTCTACCTGGAAGTTTTGAGTTTTAGTTTTGTGACAAGATGGGCGCGAAAAGCCGCGTCCAAAACTCATACTACCGCCGGAACGTCTTATTTGCAACCTTTCTTGAGACAAATGCATCGCAAATTGTCTCAATTTGCTACAAAAGCGTTTTTGGCGCGCTAGCAAGGCCTTTGCAGCAATCCGTCTCGCTGCCTCCTCGGCCAAGGAAATTGTGGAAAAACCTGCCTCCATGTCTCCAGCAGTCATAACTGAGCCGCATCCACAGCCAATGGGGAAACTTGGAGCGATGTCTCAGCTCAACCTCAAGCCGACGTCACCGTCAGCCTCGAAACAGTTAAGATCGTTAAGAAATTACCGCCGTTGCGCATTCCCTAAGCCGCAGGGCAGTCCCACCCTGTCTGTCACCCGGGAACCCTCTCGTCCCAGCCAATACTAAGTTCTGTAATAATTACAGTGCAATAAGTACCCGAGTGCGCCTATTTAGCCACACCGGCTCCCTAGCATTTTCAATGACTTGCAACCCGCCAAATCGCGATCCGATGCCGTACGCATTTCTTACGCGGTCGTTTTACGTATGGATATGTATGTACAATAATACCTGCACAAAATGTCCCACGTGAAACATTGTACATACAATGTCGCCCCGAACTGGCCAGCATGCCCCGCCCCACGCCTCAGCCTTTCTGCTTCTGAGCAGCCGCGCGCTCCTGCAAAGTAATCGTGACCGCGCGCAGCATATCGCCGGCGGGAGCGGGCTTGCCCGTCCAGATTTCAAACTGCCGGGCGGCCTGCTGCACAAACATTTCGATTCCGGGGATGACCGCAATTCCTTTGGCGCGTGCGACTTGCAGCAGATGCGTCTCGACCGGGTCGTACACCATGTCGAAGACGACGCGGGCTTGAATCTCCTGATCTTTGAGCGGGCAGTCGCGCGTGTTCCCCATGCCCACCGGAGTAGCGTTGATGATGACGTCGAAGGCGATCTTGCGGAGATCCGCTCGTTTGATAGTCCGTGCCTTTGCCTGCCGGGCGAGCTTCTGCGCCTTGACGGATGTGCGATTCAATATCCAGACCTCAGCGCCGCGCTCCTTTAGACCGAACACCGCGGCCCGGGCCGCGCCGCCGGCGCCGAGCACGAGGACTTTCGCGTTCTCAATGGTGAGGCGCTGCTCCAGCGGACGAATGACGCCCGCGATATCGGTATTGAATCCGTAAAGCTTGCCTTCCTGTCCGCGCACGACGGTATTGCAGGCCCCGACCTTCGCCGTGTGCGCGTCGGTGTTATCGAGATAGGGAAGGATCGCCTGCTTGTACGGCATGGTGATGCTGAGGCCGTGTAGGGGGATCTCGCGCGCGCAGTGGATCAGATCCTTGAGCGTCTTGGCGTGGAGCGCGAGATAAACGCCGTTCACGTTCTCCCGGCGCAGCGCCGTGTTCATGATCACCGGCGAGAGCGAATGTTCGATGGGATCGCCGGCAACGGCATAGATGCGAGTGGCGGCGTCCACTTGATCGATGCGGTAGATACTGCGCAGATCCCGCGCGCTGATCTGACCGGGCGCGGTTTTGAGGCCGGCACTAGCATCGATCGCGCCAAAGGTGAACGCGCTCCCGGCGCGCACGCTCAGCACGCGGCTGATAAGGCCTTGCTCTCCCATGCACAATCCGATCAGCGCATGCTTGCCGCTCTGCGTCTGCAGAAACTTCATCATGGCCACGTTGTCGGAGAGCGAGGTGGCGGTGGTGACGACCTTGTAGAAGTCGGCCGGGATTTTGAGCATTTTCTCCAGCGTGTCATCGAGGTTGCGCGTGGCGCGGAAATCGTGGAACGACAAGATGAGTCCGGCGCGGCTGCGCAGGCGAGCGATCGCTTCGGGCTTCGATTTCAGCGCGCTCTGAAGTTCCAAGTCGACAAGCTGGCAGCCCGCGGCGTGAGCCTTGGTGAGCACTTCCAGTTGAGAAGCGAGCGATCCCTTGAACTTGCCGCCATTCTCGGCGCGGCGGCAGGTGCCGATGGCAATGACGTACTGGTGGGTTTCGAGAAAACGATGGATTTTGGGAAGCGCAGCCAGAGGCTGCTTCAGGTAGTCCAAGCGAAACTCGAGAAATGGGTTATCTCGGGCCATAGACTCGGCAATCGCGAGCATGTCTTCGATCGTGTCGCCGATCGTGTCGCCGCCCAGCGCCAGGCAGACCCTAGGCAGGCGCATAGGCAGAAAGCGGGGCGCGGCAGTGGAGGAAAAAGCCAAGGCCATTTGTTTTCAGCTTATTCTCTAACGACGGCGCGATATTACAGGGGCGCAAGCCCAGATGCAACTCGCAGATGCAAGGGATCTCCGAACACTCAGGAAAACACTTTGGGGCAAAGGGGCTAAACACCCTCGTAACCTTGACCCCTCCCTGCGCGCTTGTTACTTTTTGGCTGTAACCCTTGTCTTCCGAGAGAGATAGCCGGGGTAGCCCCGCAGCAGTTGGGAGTCGGAGGTAAGATGAACAAAACAGGATTGTTATTGCTATTAATCGGGACGGCGACCATGACGGCCGTGGCCCAGCAGTCGACGACGGCGGTCACCCCAGATGCTTCCGGTATCGTCGAAACGTCGGTTAACACGCCCTTCGTGCGTTTCCAGACGCCGACCGCGGCAGACATTAATTGTGCGGGATTTCTTACCAAGGAACGGGTTCCCGACGCAAATTACGTGAACGGGGGTCTGCAGACCCCTGCCGATACCAAGTTCGGGATCGGGGACCTGGTCTATTTGGCGGGGAGCGGCTACCAGGCTGGACAACTGTATTCGGTCGTACGCGAACTGCGGGATATCAACGAGTACGAAATTTATCCGGGGCAGAGGAAGGTGCTGGCTGCCGCGGGACGACCTTACGGGGAAATTGGGAGGGTGCGAGTCGTCGACACGCGCAGTCACAGCGCCATCGCCCAAGTGGAATTCAATTGCGATCCCATCAATCCGGGCGATCTCGTCCTGCCTTTCGTGGAAAAACCGCCGGTTACATTCCGCGTGCCCGAGCATTTTGACCGCTTCGCGCCGCCGAATGGGAAACTGAGCGGACGCATTGTGCTCGGTAAAGACTTCGACGGCTTCCTCGGCACGGGCATGAAGCTTTATCTGAACCTGGGTTCGAACCAGGGCGTAAAAGTGGGGGACTATTTTCGCGTAGTGCGCTCCTACAGCGCCACCTTGCACGATCCGGTGGACTCGCTGTCCTTCAAAGCGAGCACTTCGGAAGACACGCAGATGCGCGAGCCGTCTTTTGACGCCAATCGCTTCACAAAGAGCAAGGGGCCGAACATTCACGTGGCCGATCTGCCGCGCCGCGCCGTGGGAGAACTGGTCGTTCTGAACGTAACCCCGACTGCCTCGTCAGCGATGGTGGTCTTCGCGCTGGAAGATGTGCACGCCGGCGACTCGGTGGAAAGGGACGATCAACAGTAGACGAGGAACGGCAGCAGAACGAAACAATTTGACCGGAAAAAGGGGAGAGTGAATCTCCCCTTTTTCTTTTGTCCGAAGTGAATGCGTAGGGACAGTCGCTCTCGGCTGTCCTGCTCCGCCACGCTGCTGAATTAAGGGTGGACACGCCTAACCGCGCAAGCTGCGCTCGCGTGGATAGCCGGGAGGGCTGTCCCTACGCGTTCGCTAGGTTCGGCGGAAGAAGTTCAGCGGTAGAACTGGATTTTTGGATTTCCAGGAATCATCGCACCCGCGACGACCACTACGACGATTACAACCACGAGTTCCATGTTGACCTCACCATGTTGCCCTAACAACTTTGCTCGCTGAAGCAAGCGGCCAGCGCTCAGCTTACGTCCTCTTGCAGAGAAAACAAGGGTACGAAAGTGGGGGAGGCGCACAAGCAGCGGAATGCGGCAAACGTAAAGCGGATTTCGGAAACGGACTCAGCAGGCAACCTCGAGGTCGCTGTCGCCAAACACCTCGGCGGTGAAGGCTTCGATGGTTGCGGCCTTGCGCCAGGCATCCAGCGGCAGACCAGCTTTGCGGCAGGTCTGCTCCAGAAACGTTTCCCGGTCCCAACCATGTTCGACGGGAACCTGGGGTAGCAGCAGGCCACGGCGAGCGCCCTTCGAGACGATCAGGCCGTGACGCCCGACTTCCACTGCCTCGGGACGAATTGGGAATAAAAGGGAAAGCACGCTCAGAGAAACCTCCAGCTTCAGAGCCTCATCTCTTGTCACCGGCAAGAAGCGGGAATCTTCGAAGGCGGCAGCACGGGCCGTTTCGGCTACGGCGCGATACAGGGGCGCAATGGGCACGGCATAACCGACGCATCCCCGAAGTTCACGATGAGGTTCCCGATTAAGATCGCGGCGGAAATCGCCAACTAAGTCGCCTGGGGGATCGGAGGGCAAATAAAGAGTGGTGAAGACACCTCGTGGCTCCGACAGGCCGGGCAGGAGAGGCGGCGCTTGCGCAAAAGGGCGATGCTCCACCACCGAAAGAACAGCCTCGTGTGCGATGCCGAGCAGGGTCCGGCGTTGCTCCTGAGAAAATTCCGCGAATGCCGGGGCGGCGGGGCCAGCCATTTCCAGCGCAGCCGGATTTTCGGACGTTTCAGACAGCTTGGACATCGCGTTTTCTCCGCCGGGAGAGGACGAAGGCCCGCCGTCGCCGCTTTTCCGATTTGCGGTCGATCCTCGACCAGAAGGCAACAAAGTAGTCGAGCGCGGAAACCAGCGAAAGCAAAACCATGAACCAGATGGCGAGCCAGGCAATCCAGTAGACCGGGAAAATGTAAATGCCATACACCGGCCACTCGTGCCAGCGGCGGGCGAGAATCACGGCTACCACGGAAATGATCTGCACCAGCATCTTGAACTTGCCCAGTTCGCTCGCTTGAATGGTGAAGCCTTCGGAAGCGGCAATGGAGCGCAGCCCGCTCACCAGGAACTCGCGGCCAATAATAACCACAGCCATCCACGCCGGCACCAGAGCGGGATTGAACTGCACCAGCGCGATGAAAGCGGCGGCGATCAGCAGCTTGTCAGCCAGCGGATCGAGCAGTATCCCCATGGTGGTGATCTGCCCGCGTTTGCGCGCAAGATAGCCGTCGATGCCGTCGGTGATCGATGCCAGGATGAAAACGGCCGAGGCCAGGATTTCTCTTTCCCCGGTCCGCTCGCTTGAGAAACGAGGGGTGCAAAGAATCCAGATGAGAAGCGGGATCGCGGCGATGCGAGTAAGCGTGATGTAGTTAGGAAGATTCACGCAACGACTGAACCAGGGCCGCACGGGCGGACAATGCGATTATCCTCTACATCCGAGGCCAAGGCAACGGAGAGGAGGCCATCGTCCAAGAAAACGAGAGCTAGTGCCAAAGCGGGTACCATTCTGGACCGACCCGGTGATAAAAAGACAGCGGCAGCACCTTCAGCTCCCTATTCCTTATTCCTTGTGAGCCGCTTTGTAACCCGCAGCCTTCGCTTCGGACTCGGTCATGAACTTTCCGGTCTTCGTCTTACCGTACCAGCGGCCGCTCTTGTGATAAACGCCGCTCTCGGTGTTGACCCAGACCTTGCCGCTGGCTTTTGCGGCCGCGATCTCCGAACTGGAAGGCTTGCCAGCCGCTGACTTACTTGCCGTGTTGGGTGCAGCCGTGTTGCCCGAGGAAGCCGGAGCGGCTGGAGCCTGAGCTGCAGGTTTTGCTGCGGTGGAACTGGTGTTGCTCGAAGTCGCCTGCGGCTTCGCCAGAGCAGGCGAAATGCCGGCCGTAATCAGACAGAAAGTGAGCATCCAGAAAGTAAGTTTGCTTGCGGAGTGATTCATATTTCCTCTACACCTAGGCATAGATTCCGCGCTGGCGGATGGTGTATGCCACGCGGTCGATAGCCAGCATATAGGCGGCGATCCGGTTGTTCACGCCGTGAGTTTCAGAGTACCGGACAACATCAAGGAACGCCTCATCCATGATCTCTTCCAGATGTTCGTTGACCACCGATTCTTTCCAGAAGTAGCCCTGGCGGTCCTGCACCCACTCGAAGTAAGAGGTAGTGACGCCACCGGCGTTCGCCAAAATGTCGGGAATGACGAAGACTTTTTTCTCGGAGAGAATATCGTCGGCGGCGGCGGTGGTGGGGCCATTCGCGCCTTCGGCCAGAATCTTGCACTTTACGCGATCCGCATTCTGGCTCGTGATCACGTTTTCGGTCGCCGCCGGAATCAGAATTTCGCAATCGACCAGCAAAAGCTCGGCCGGATCGTACTTCTCGGCGCCCGGAAAGCCGTGAATGGTGCCATTGCGCTGGCGAAATTCCCACAGCGCTTCGATGTCGATGCCATCCCTCTTGTACAGGCCACCGCCCACCTCGATGATGCCGATGATCTTGTATCCGGCTTCCGCCATGAGGCGGGCAGCGTTCGAACCGACGTTGCCAAAGCCCTGCACGATGACGCGGGTGGTGTCGCGATTCAGCCGCAGTTTCTTGATCGCCTGTTCGCAGACCATGAGCACGCCGCGTCCGGTCGCCTCACGGCGCCCGCGCGATCCCCCGATGTTCACCGGTTTGCCGGTCACCACCGCGGTGCAGGTCTGCCGCATGTGCATGGAGTAGGTGTCCATGATCCAAGCCATGGTCTGTTCATTGGTGTTCACGTCGGGGGCGGGGACGTCCTTTTCCGGGCCGATGAATTCGAAGAGTTCCGCCGTGTAGCGGCGGGTCATCCGCTCCAGCTCGCCCTGCGACATCTTGTGTGGATCGCAAATGATGCCGCCCTTGGCGCCACCGAAGGGAATGTTCACCACCGCGCACTTCCACGTCATCCAGCTCGCCAGCGCGCGCACCTCGTCGAGGTTCACGTCGGGCGCATAGCGCAGTCCGCCCTTGGCCGGGCCGCGCGCAATGGAGTGCTGCACGCGGAATCCCGTGAACACCTCCAGGTGCCCATCGTCCATTGACACCGGGATATGAACAATGATTTCGCGGCTCGGACTCCGCAAAACCTTCCACAGCCCTTCATCAAGATTCAGCTTACGCGCGGCCAGATCGAAGCGGGCGGCTTGCGCCTGCCACGGATTAGTTTCCTGCTCCAGGTCCAAGGCTGTCGTCATAAAGTCTCCCCCATGATTATGATTGCGATGGCCCTCCCAAGTTAGCGGGCAAGCCTCGCAAAGTATATTGCCGCCCAGCAGGCTAGGCAAGCGCCGGTGTGATGAATTGGAAGCCTGGGCACAATCATCGGCTTCCTTATAATGAAATTCTCGGTTGAAACATGATCCGTCCTGACTACAAAGAGTTCGCCCGCCTGTCACGCGGAGCCACGCTGGTTCCGGTGGCGAAGTCGATCTCTGCTGACCTGCTGACGCCGGTTTCCGCCTTCCTCGCCGCGGCGGACGGCGAGCCCGATGCCTTCCTGCTGGAGTCGGTGGAAGGCGGAGAAAAAATCGGACGGTATACGTTTCTTGGGGTACGGCCGTTTCTGCGCCTGGAGTCGCGTGGCGCCGAAATCAAGATCGAACGCAGCCGCAAAATCGAGCGGCGCACGGGAAATGTCTTTGCAGTCATCAAAGAACTCCTGCAGCAACATCGTCCGGCGGCGATGGAAGGTTTGCCCCCATTTACCGCCGGCGCGGTCGGCTATTGCGCGTATGACATTGTGCGGCGCCTCGAAAACATCGGGGCGCACGCTACTGATGACCTCGACGTTCCCGACTGTGTGCTTATGTTTTTCGACCGCGTGCTCGCGTTCGATCACCTGCGGCACCAGATCCATATTGTCGCGTCGGCGGACGTGACGCGGGAACCGCCCAAAGCTGCCTATGATCGCGCCGTGAACGACATCGCGCGCATCGAGAAAAAGCTCGCTGCGGGATGGAAGCCGGCGCATTGGCGCAAAGCGGCGACGAGGTCAAAGCTCGCGAACTCAAAGTTGAAAACGCGGGCGCGCACTCCGAAACCAAAGTTTCTGGAAAGCGTCCGTCGTGCCAAGGAATACATCGCCGCCGGGGACATCTTCCAGGTCGTGCTTTCGCAGCGCTGGGATTTCGAGCCCGGAGTCGCCCCGCTCGATCTGTACCGCGCGCTGCGCACGGTGAATCCGTCGCCCTATATGTATTTCCTGCGCTTCGGCGCCGGGAAGAAGAATGGGCGAAAGAATTCAGCAGGACTACACGTGCTCGGTTCGTCTCCCGAAATGCTGGTGCGGGCCGCTGGAGGAGGACGAAACCTCGAATATCGTCCGATTGCCGGAACGCATCCGCGTGGTCGCGACGAAGCAGAAGACGCGGCGCTAGAAAAGAAGATGCTCGCGGACGAGAAGGAACGCGCCGAGCACGTGATGCTGGTGGATCTAGGCCGCAACGACCTCGGCCGAGTCAGCGAATACGGCTCGGTAAAGGTTCGCGATCTGATGTACGTGGAGCGCTACTCGCACGTAATGCACCTGGTGTCGGCGCTCGAAGGGCGCCTGCGTCCGGACCTGAATGCGATGGACGCCTTTGCCGCGTGCTTTCCCGCCGGAACACTGAGCGGCGCGCCGAAAGTTCGAGCCATGCAGATCATCGAAGAGCTGGAGCCGACGCGCCGCGGAGTCTATGGCGGGTCCGTGCTCTATGCCGATTTCGCGGGGAATCTGGATTCGTGCATCGCGATTCGGACCCTGCTCATGAAAGGCAAGAAGGCATACCTGCAAGCGGGCGCAGGGATCGTAGCCGATTCCGATCCGCAGCGTGAATTTGAAGAGACGGAGAACAAAGCGCGAGGCGTGCTGCGGGCAGTGGAGATGGCGAGGGGCAAATAGAACTTGATCTTGGGTCGTGAGTGTAATCGCCGGATAGTGTCAACTGCCTCCTTCGGCAGCGTGAGTGCAAGATGAGTGAGTCGCTGCGTTCCTCAGATGTAATCCAGATGGATCTAACATAGATACGGATATGGATCACTGCGATCTTCGCACGGGAATACTGGCTGCGGCGATTGTTGGTCTTGGTCTTGCTGGTTGCGGGGGCTCCAACTACGGCCCACAGCGTGAGTGGACCTGGGTCGGCGGTTCGAACACCGTGAACCAAACCGGAGTCTACGGAGTCGAAGGCACTCCCGCAGCCAGCAACACGCCGGGAGGACGCCAGTTCGCCGTAGGCTGGCGGGATAAGTCGGGAAAGTTCTGGCTCTTCGGCGGCTTGAGCGCTCAGAACAGCGGATTCATTTACTTCAATGACCTTTGGAAATACAGCGACGGCGAATGGACCTGGATGAGCGGTGCCAGCGTCGACAACCAGGCGGGAAACTACGGCACAATGGGCGTCGCGGCTCCCGGCAATGTTCCGGGAGCGCGGATCGAAGCGAACGGCTGGACGGATTGCACTGGCAATCTGTGGCTGTTTGGCGGCTACGGTTTCGACTCGACTGGACAACAGGGGTTCCTTAACGATCTCTGGATGTACAGCGACGGCGAATGGACGTGGATGAGCGGCCCCAATGTTGGAAACCAGAGCGGCATCTACGGCACGCTCGGGACCGCCGCGCCCGGCAATGTCCCCGGTGCTCGAAGTCTTTCCGTCACCTGGATCGATCCCTCGGGAAATCTCTGGCTGTTCGGCGGCGACGGTTACGACTCCGCCGGAAACGACGAGTATCTCAACGATCTTTGGAAATACAGCGGAGGGCGATGGACCTGGGTCAGTGGATCGAATCTTGTCGATCAGCCGGGTTCTTACGGCACGCTAGGGGTTCCAGCCCCGGGCAATGTTCCTGGGGCGCGCCTTGAGGCCAGCGGCTGGACGGACTCCTCTGGCACGCTCTGGCTGTTCGGTGGCTCTCCCGGCCCTAAGGGACAAGCCAACTTCTTGAACGACCTCTGGACCTTCAGCTCCGGCGAATGGACCTGGATGGGTGGCTCGGACTCGATCGACCAGTCCGGCACGTATGGCATTAAGGGAATCCCTGGCACTACGAATATTCCCGGCGCACGGCTCGCCGCCGCTACTTGGATCGATTCCTCAGGAGACGTTTATCTGTTCGGCGGCAACGGCTACGACTCGACCGGCCAGTGGGACCTCCTCAACGATCTTTGGAAGTACAGCGCCGGCCAATGGACCTGGGTCAGTGGCTCGAATGTTATCGATCAATTCGGCTCTTACGGCGCGCAAGGTGTACCTGCCCCCACCAGCGTCCCCGGAGCGCGTTACAGCGACCTGAGTTGGATTGATTCTTCTGGAAATCTTTGTCTTTTCGGTGGTGCCGGCTTAAACGCCTCTACCGGCGGGTGGTTGGATGACCTCTGGTGCTACCAACCATAGGGCAGTTGTTTGAGTAGTCCATCTTCGACGTTTGCGCTAGTGCGAGACCGCAACAACGAGCCACACAGCGGCGGAAGATGCGGTGGAACGACTGATGCGAGAGTCTCGTCACGATTGATCCACCGCCCCATTCGGCACTCAAACACGGAACGAGACTTGACCAATCCTCCGTCAATTGGCGATAAATCGCGATTACTCTCATTGATGCATCGTGAAAACAAGTCGGCCTTTTGATTTTTTCATCACATCCAATCTGTGAGTGCCATCACAGACCACCGCCCGACCGGCGCGATAATATTCTTTGACCTACGGCAGGTTCGAGGTACTTTACGCATGGTCAGTCAACTATATTCTTACCCCACTAACCCAATCATTCCACTAGGGAGGGGGGAGGGGGGGTAGTAGTAAACACGGGTAATACCTTTCAAGTTAACAGACTTGGTTTCTATCCGCGTAAGAAATTCGCCACCAGTTTCTTCCCCTCGTCCGTCAGCACGCTTTCGGGATGAAACTGCACGCCCTCAACCGGGAATTTGTTATGTCGTAGACCCATGATGACGCGGGTTCCGTCTTTGTCCAAAGTCCAGGCGCTGATTTCGAGATCGCTCGGCAAACCATCTTCGGCGACGATCAGCGAATGGTAGCGGGTTGCGGTCATCGGCGAAGGCAGGCCGCGGAAGATGGTCTTGCCATCGTGCTCGACCTGACTAGTCTTGCCGTGCATAAGGTTCTTGGCGCGAACCACCTGGCCGCCGAAGGCCTCGCCGATGGCCTGATGTCCGAGGCAGACTCCGAGCAACGGCACTTTGTATTGAGATCGGCCGGCGAAATGGCGGATCAGTTCGATGCTGATGCCAGCTTCCTGCGGAGTGCAGGGTCCGGGAGAAACGACGATGCGCTCGGGGTGCATCGCCTCGATCTCTCCGACGGTCACTTCGTCGTTGCGGCGAACTTCAACCTTGGCGCCCAGTTCGCCCAGGTACTGGACCAGGTTGTAGGTGAACGAATCGTAGTTATCGAGGACGAAGACCACGAGTTTATTGTAGCTGTTAAAAAACCAGGCTTCAGGGTTTCAAAGTTCCCAAGGTTTCAACGGGAAAGAGCAAGAGCTGTGCGAGCTGATGTTTGGCCTGGAAACTCTGAAACCTTGAAACTGGCTTCGGCTTGACAGGCTTGCCGCTAATTGACATGCTTACAAGCGATCTCTGAAAAGTCTTTGAACTCTGAACCCTGGAAACTCTGAAACCTTGCTTTCCTGGAGGTTGAATGGCCGAGACGCAGCAGGATCATGACCAGCACCATGACCATGACAAAAACAGTGATAAGCGGGCCACGCGGCGGTTTGCGCTTCGTCTGCCGGTAACCGTCCGCTACGGGGAAAATGAGCAGGAGCATGCGGCGCAGACTCGGGACGTCAGCGCGCGCGGAATTTGCTTTTTTGTCGATTCCGCCATCCAGGCGGGATCCGCGATTGAATTCACGCTCACCCTGCCGCCCGAGATCACCCTGACCGAAAGCATCCGAGTGCGCTGCAAGGGCCGCGTGGTGCGAGTCGAAGGCAGCGGTCCCGCCAACAAGATGTCGGTGGCAGCCGTCATCGATGAGTACGAGTTTCTGGCCGAGTCGTAATCCTGAGCTGCGCTTTTTCTCCGGACATCTTCTTCCAGCACTTTGTTCACGTGGCTTTCTCCACGCAACCGCCGAGTGGTATGTTTGCTGTAACACTCGAGTGCCTCTGTGAAAGACCTCTCGCCGAATCTTGCGTTCCGGCAACCGCTGTTTCACTGCAATATGCGGCCGCATTTGCGTGCGGCGATTGCGCTGGGAATGCTCGTACTCGGAGCGCCGTGGCTTCGTTCCCAGACCCCGAGTAGCTCTGAGGTTAACCCCGGCTCCAAGCCTGCCGCTCCTTCCTCGGCGAGCAAGATTGCCGCGATCAAGAGCTTCCGGATTGTGCAGGAAGAGGATGGCTCGGCACTCGAAATTCTTTCCACCAAGCCGTTGGTTCCCGCGATCCAGGCAATCGGCAATCCCGATCGGCTGGTGATCGACCTGCCGAACGCGCGGCTGGAAACGCAGGAGAAGCGGATTAGGATTCAAGCCCATCAGATCAGCACCATACGCGCCGACCAGTTTCAGCAGAATCCGCCGGTGGCACGCTTAGTTGTCGATTTGCTCGCGCCGCGGGCCTACACCTGGGATGCTGCCGGAAACCGCCTGGTCGTGCATCTCGGCAAGAATCCCGACCAGCCGTCAAGTTCGCCATTTGAGGCTCCTACAGTTTCCAGCCTGACGCCCGCACCGCAACGGGTCGTGACGGCGGTGCGCGCGGCCGGCCCTCTGGCGCTGGTTGGAAATAACGGCGGTGCGGGTTCTTCGATTACGGCCGGACCCGATACCGCCGTGCTCAGTCTGTCGAGTGGCGGTGAGGTGCATGTTTGTCCGGGAACGACCGTGTCGGTGACGCCGTCGCGGAATCAGCATAACCTGATGCTCAGCATGAACACGGGCGCGCTGGAAGCGCACTTCGCTCTCGACGCCTCTTCGGATTCGGTGATGACGCCGGACTTCCGCATCCTTCTAGTGGGGCCGGGCGAATTTCACTACGCCATCAGCGCGGACACTCAGGGCAATACCTGCGTGCGCGCGCTGCCCGGCAACACGGCATCGGCGATTGTTACCGAGTTGCTCGGCGATCGCACTTACCAGGTTAAGGCAACCGATCAGCTCGTGTTTCGTTCCGGGCAATTGGATCGCGTGGATATGGCAGTGCCGCTGGAGTGCGGATGTCCCCCACCGCGGGATCCTCCGCTAAGGGCGGAAAACAATCTGCCTACGCAGAGTCGAGCGTCGAGGAGAGAGGTGCCGCCCTTGAACGCTAGCCCAGCGCCGGATGCGGAGACGGTGCACGCGGAAAGCGCCGGCTCGACTGGCATACCGGCAGCGGCTGAGCCGCGTGACCCCTCTGCCGAGCCGAACGAGCTTCACGTACAGATAGAGGCGCCGTTCGTGTTTCACGCGACCGGCCCTCCGCCGGCGCCGGTTGAGGAGGTGAGCACGCTGCCTCTCGATTCGCGTCCAGGCGCGACGCCTGCATTGGCTAGTCCACTTCCTCCGCCCGCGAACGACACGCCGAAGTCTGCGGGCACCGAAATGGCGTCGGCGAAGCACACGCCGGTGCGAGGATTCTTCAGAAAGATTGGCGGATTTTTTTCCGCGCTGTTCCGCTGACCTCACAACCCGTGCGGTGACTAGACAGCTGCCTCAGATTGAGTTGGAGCTGCCGCGTGCTGCGCACATTGTTCCAGGATTGCGGGCACTTCATGCAGGGCTCGATTGGAGTATTCGTTGGCCTTTTGGCGGAATTGATCGAAGATCGAGCTCTGGAGTAAGCGCTCCACCGCGGGGCCGATTCTCTTGAAGCTTGGCACGACGATTCCGTAACCATTCTCCGTCACCCATTCCGCGTTGTAGCGCTCTTGCGGCAGTGTTCTGGAATTGCATTCAACGATGACGGGCAAGTGGAATTGCAGTGCTTCGCTGATCGAGCCCGGGCCTGGTTTTCCAATAAAGAAGTCGGCCAACGCCATGTAGTATTCGACATTCTGAGCAAATCCGACTACGGCCAGCGGCTTTCTGGTTTGCAGGCTTTTGAGCTTAGTGGCGAGCTTCTAGTTGTGCCCGCAAATCAGGATTAACTGTACGCCACTGCCGGCTTCGTTGAGCTTCTTCGTGATGTCGACCATCACCTGCGAACCATAGCCTCCGAATAGCACAACGCCCGTCGGACAATCAGGTTCCAGGCCGAGCCGCTTCCTTTCGGCGACGCGATCGACGGTGGTCTTTTCGTAGAATTTTGGCTTCAGGATCATTCCCGATGTCTGGAAGATATGGTCGGCGGCGTGGCCCATGGTCAAGGCTTGTTGCCGGGCGCGGTCCGTACCGACGATGATGTACTCCGATTGCTGCTCGATCCAGAAGTGGGGCGGGTAATCCGCCAAATCCGTGATTAAGGTGACAAACGGCGTTTTTGTGCTGGGCGTTTTTATACCAACCGGGCTAAGGCTGTCGGCGATCTCGCGATTGAAGTGCGGAATCACGGAGAGCACCAGGTCCGCCGGATGCTGCGACCAGTAAGTTTGGAGAGCTTTCACGATTGGGGCATGGTAGAGGCGGATGGTTGTCTGCAGAACGACCAACAGTTGCGGCGTGATGCGGGTCCAGCCTTTGCGAAGGATGAGGTTATAGGTGTCCTGAATGCGCAACCCCGTGGCCCGACGAATGAGGTCAAGCGGATCGAGCAATTCCTGAATGTCGAGGAGACTGACGTCCCACGGATGTTCTTGAAAGGAGAGAGTGGTTTTGAGGGCTTCCGCTGCGCTGCGATGGCCTCCGCCGGCATGGTGGAAGACGATGGTCAGTTTGCGCAAGATTTCCTTTGCCTCGTTTGTAGCAAAGTCGTTTTTCTAACAGACATTTGGTGGGTGGATGAACGTCAAGTAGCCACACCCTCATATTCGCCATCTTCGAGTAGTTCCGCATCCTCTGCAAATTCAACAGCGTCGGCATCAGTCAGAGTTGGATCTCGGGCGGGATCTAGAACCTCGGGCCGCTCGACGTATTCATGGATTTGAACGCCTTCTTCGCCAACGGTGATGTAGGTAGGATGCTCGTCAATCCAGGCTCCGCAATTGAAATAATCGGTTCCGTGTTCGCGGTCATGCTGGTGCAAGGCGGCATGGGTATGGCCGCAGAAGATGCGGGCCGCGTGGTGGTGACGGGCGTGAGCCAGAGCGCCGTCGGCGACCTTTGGCGACAGGCGCAGCCAGCGCGTGTTGAGCCGATCGAGGAAACGGGTCAGGGTTTTGTTTTTCGAATCCCACTTCTGCAGTTGCAGGTAGAGCAGCGTGCCGATCCAATAGCTGACTCGGACATTGCTCACCGCGAAGCCGTCGAACTGGTGGCCATGCACGGCGATGTGGCGCAGGCCCTGATATTCCCATTGATATTCCTGGTACACGCGGACGCCAACCAGGTGAGACATGATTGGGGCCAGGCCGTGGTCGTGATTGCCTTCGACCCAGACCACTTCGACGTTACGCTTGGGATTGGAGAGTTTGCGAATGAAGCCTAGAAATTTCCAATGCTCTTTTTTCAAGCGTCCGAAATTGAGGTCGGCAAAAATATCGCCCAGCAGAATGAGGCGGCGATACTGGTTTTCCTTGAGAACGCACAACGCCTCGCGGGCGCGGCTCATGTCCGCGCCGAGGTGCAGATCCGAGAGGATCAGCGTGTCATAAACCTGCGCCGCCACGGCTTCCATTGTCACCAATTAGTGTTACGAGGTGATGAATTGTAAAACCGTTGAGAGGGCAAAGGTAACTGGTCAGTAACCTGCCCTAGGACGTGCCCGGCCCGTGTGCTGCCGGTTGCAAAGGGCTCGCGGGGCGGCGTTCCTACGCCGTCCGTTCAGTGCGACGGTGGAACGTATTCGGCGGGGCGGGCGGCTCCCTCTCCGAAGAAAAACTGCTCCATCTGCTTCACGATGACTTCCTGATCCTGCTTGCGCGCGGGATTCAGGCGATATTCGTTCAGCAACATCTTGCAGTGTTCCATCCACTGGCTCCACGCCTGTTGTGACACATGTTCGTAGATCTTTTTCCCCAAGTCGCTGTCGAAAGGAGGCTCGGGGAGCCCAGGCAATTCCTGTTTCAATTTTGCGCAAAAGACTTTGTGATCTGACATAAATTTTCTTCCGAGATTATCGCACAGGCGTCGCGGCTTCACGGCCTGTTGACGAGACGGTCTTGTCGTGAGAATGAAATTTTCGGTGAGTCTCGCCGGAGCAATCCGAGCACGCGCCTCACCAGAATCGTCCGTTGAAGTGAAATTGTTGTTGACAAATTACATACGAATGGCAATATCTTGTGGTAGGACAGCTGCTCATACTAGAAGTTGAGTGGCCCGGGCATCAAGGTGCCCTGTCGAGAACCTTGGGAGAACAAATCGTTCAAACGGAGGAAACACTACATGGCAACCAAGAAGAAAGCCGCCAAGAAAAAGAAACACTAAGCGGACCGATGCTCGTTCAGAAATTCCCCAAAGCCTCTCAGGAGAAGCACCTCTTGAGAGGCTTTTCCATTGGCGACTGAGGCCCGCTAGTAACGCGGCAGATTCGCAATTGCGCCAGCGCCCGTGCCGATTGATACGATCAAGCCACTGTGCCGACTTCCAGCATCACATCGGAATGCCCCGCGAATCGCCCAAGCCCCCATTCGTCACGACGCATTGCCATGTGGCTTTTTGCGACATTCCAATTCCTCTACCTGCTCACTTCCACGGGGCGCGTGCGTACGCCGGACGAGTACAACACGCTCTACACGACTGAGAGCCTGGTGCTCCGGGGGTCTACGGCTGTTCCCCAAGCAGTGCAGTTGCATAATTTCTACGGAAGATACGATCTGCACGGCCAGCCGCGCGCGGCGTATCCGCCGGGACAAGCTTTGCTTTGCGCGCCCTGGTATGCCCTCGGGCAATATTTGATGGTGCGATTGCCGGGCGTACCCGCCGACGATACGGACTTGGTAGTGGCGTTCTCTTCCACCTTGAGCAGCGCGACTTTTTCGGCGCTGACTGTGACCTTGTTCTTTCTGCTGCTGACTGGCACTGGGATCCCTGCGCGGGCTGCCCTGTTTGCCGCGGCGATGGTCGGCCTCGGCACTCCGATCTTTGCTTACTCCGGGTGGCTGTTCTCGGAGCCGATATCGGCTGCCGTTTTTGTGGGAGTGGCGCTGCTTCTTTTCGGCCGCGGCCACGATCCGATCACTTTGCGGACTGCCTCCATTGCGGGGCTGGTGCTGGGGCTCGGGACGATCGTCCGGCCGACCAACGTGCTTGCGATTCCTGCGTTTACGGTGGCGGTTCTGGTGCGCGACGGAAAACCTGCGCTGCGCGCCGCGTTTTTAATGTGCGCGGCATCGGCGGTCGGGGTGGCGATCTTGCTCACATACAATACGCTGTTGTTTGGCGGTCCGTTTGAATTCGGATATCCCGCAACAGCGGAAGGTGCCAAGGCCCTGAATACTTTCGATACGCCGCTCGTAAAGGGCCTTTACGGATTTCTGTTGTCTCCGGGCAAGTCGTTTTTTGTTTTTGCGCCTCCCGTGATCTTGGCTCTGGCTGGACTCCCGCGCCTGTGGAAACTGGAGCGGGGCGCGGCGACCGTGGCCATGTTGTTTCCGTTGATGTATCTATTTTTCTTTGCCCGCTATACCCAGTGGGAAGGCGGATATTGCGTGGGGCCAAGATATCTGGTTCCGTCGATCGTGCTACTGTGCCTCGCGTTGGGCCCGATGCTAGCCGAGGGCGCACCGCGAGTAAGAAAGACCGCCCTGGTGCTGCTTGGTCTCGGGGCGTTTGTGCAATGTGTCTCGCTCGCCACGAGTTTTATGGAAGACCAGGTCCCGCGCGGGCGCTACTACAATGCCAACTGGACGTACCGCCTCGGCTACTCACTTATTGGGCAGATCCGTCTGTTGTGGAGGTATCTGGCGAGTGGCGAACCGGCGCGTCTCGGGCTGGGCTGGGATCGCTGGTTCGTGTTCCTCCACAAAGGTGGGGTCTCAGCTGCCACGCTGGCGGTTCTCGGTCTCTTGATGCTTGCTGGTCTGGGAATCAGCCTGGCCGGTCTGGCCAGAAACGTAAATTCCGCAACCTAGCCCCCTTTACCGGAGCCAGGCCAAGAGAGCGAAGCGTCAAAACGCCCTTAGCAGGGCCCGTCTGTACTTTTGGGGGTTGTCCCGCGGCGCGGCTCGTGCTAGAAACGCGTATACAGGATTACGGAAGCGGCCTCCATGAGCCTGCGCAAGAAAGCGTCGAAGAAAACAGCCCGCAATACCGCAATCATTATTCCCGACAAGCTCTATTTCCGCATCGGCGAAGTTGCCAGCTTGTGCCGTCTGCCAGCCTACGTGCTGCGCTTCTGGGAAACCGAATTTCCGCAGCTCAAGCCGGTAAAAAGCAGCACCGGGCAACGCATGTATCGGAAGCGCGATGTGGAGTCGGTGGTGCGGATCAAGAAGCTGCTCTATGAAGATGGTTTCACGATCGCCGGTGCACGGGTACAACTGCGCGAGGAAAACAAGTCTGAACGGAACCAGACCGCGCTCCCGTTTCCCATGAATTCTTCCTTAAGCGTGGCGCACTTACGGAATGAACTGCAGCAGATCCTGCATATTCTTTCCGCACGGCACTAGGGAGCCTACTGAAAGTTGGGTCCCGAGCGATGCACGAACCACACCCCTTATAAATTGTCATCCCTCGCGAAGCGAGGGGGCTGCATTTTGCGGCTAACTGCAGATCCCTCGCTTCGCTCGGGATGACAAAATCTGGTGAATTTGTCTCAGGCCGATTCCCGCAGGGGCTCGGTTTCGACCAGCGGCGCATCGACCAGGTGTTCGCTCAGGAACCAGACCTGCAGTTCGCCGGTGCGAAGCACATCGCTCACTACCATGTCGTTGGTGCCGGCATCGCCCAGTTTGGTGGCGAGCTCCGCGAGTTCTCTGCAATGGGTGATGATGACCTCGTGCGCGTCCAGCAGACGAGACAGTTGCACGGGAACCTCTTCGCGTCCCTTGGGCGGACGCGGAATACGGGTCGTCTCGGCAACGTCGGGCGCCATAGCGATACTGATTCCACCGAGAAGCTGGATTCGCTCCGCGATGGTGTCGACGAGCTCGTTCTGTTCTCCGTAATGCTTGTCGAACAGAAGATGGAGTTGATAGAACGTGGCTCCGGACACCTGCCAATGGGACTTCTTGTAGAGGTCGCGAAGCGTCATGGTGTCGGCCAACAGTTGGTTGAGTTGCTCGGTCATTTCCAGTCGGACCGGTTCTTCCAATTGCAACGGCATCACACTGGTCACGGTGCCAAATGCCTGAAGTTCGCGCGCTGATTGGTGGTAGCGGGGTTGAGCTGAAGCTTTGTGCGAATTGCTGGAGGTTGGTTTTTTGGCCATGAAGCTCTCCTGAGACTGCGAATTTGGGGCAAGCCGGGAAAGATGGAAACGACAAAGACGGAGGCATCTGTCTTCCGTCCTGCTTGCTGGGGTCCTGTTTGCCGGTGCACCCCATTGGATGCCAACCGAGGGAAATCGGTTCGAGACCAAAAAAGAGAACTTCTCGCCAGCTCCGGAGAAGCTCAGTCGGCCGCGCTGCGCCGGACGCTGTGTACCTCAGTCAGGAAGTCGACCCGGGGTGGCCCTTTCACACCCGCGCTCGCCATTTTCGCTTTGAGTTCCTCGGAAGCGATGAATGCGCGGGCCGAGTCCAGATTGTCCCACTCGAAGAAAAGAGTGAGGTCGTTGACGTTTCCCGCGCTGCGAAAAATGCGGCAGCTGCGCTCGCCGTGTTTGTGCCGCCAAGCGAGGTTGGAATCGAAAATTGCTTTCCAGGCGGTGTAGTCGGCAACTTCGTGGTGTATGAGAACGTTGATCATGTTTTCGGAGCCACTCCTTTCACGCTGAAAAGGTGCTCCAAATGCGGGAAAAATGCAAGGGCGGGGGTCACAGAGGGATGGATTTGTTGGGAGGCGGTGTAGCTCCGGGCAACTGGAAACGGCCCGGGCCACTGGGCAAGGCCGCCGGTTAGTATGAGGTAGATAAATGGTCGGGACGGCGAGATTTGAACTCGCGACCCCTTGCACCCCAAGCAAGTGCGCTACCAGGCTGCGCTACGTCCCGATGGAATCCGCTGCCCGCAGAATGACGCTGACAGCGTGGGGTTCGACCTTGAAATTCTACACCAGTCGGCAGCCAGCTCGGAACTGAGTTGGGGAAATTTGTAATTTGAAGACGACTACCGCGGAGGCGTTCGCCTGGGATTCTTCTCAGCGTTCCTCCACTACCTCAATCGCGTTCCCTTCCGGATCGTGGATTTGGAAATAATGAATGCCTTGACGGTCCCGCTCTATTGCTCCGACGTCAACGCCACGTGCCGACATCACGTCTCTCATTCTGTCGATTTTTTTTGCGAACAGAATCGGGGTTTTGACAGTTTGGAAGCCGCTGCGGGTAGTCAGTATGATCGAGTTACCGTCCGCCTTGAACCTGAAGATTGCGGCGGAGGGTTCTGCCGGTGATGGGTCGGCCAACTTTCGGAGTCCCAATTTTTCAATGTACCAGGGCGACACCGAATCGATGTCCCTGACCAGGATGCGGAGGCTGGATGCGGGAACGGAAAACTCTGCGGATTTCCATCTGGAGTACCACCTAGCATGGGGAGACCGAAGCGTCTCGAACATGTACCGTCTCTGGATCCAGAGCGATACGAACAAACAAGTATAAAAGGCCGCCTCGACCGCAAGACGCACTACCTTGTTGCCGCCCGTCGGGGAAACATCAAGAAAGATGTAGGGTATAAGGAACAGGATGCAACCAGCCACAAGCCACGGCCTTAGCGGCTTTAGCGACACCTTGGGATTTTGTGCCACGATCCACAGAGTTAGCCAAACGAGAACCGGCGATAACAAGATCAGCCAAAACCAAACGGGATGTGGCGGCAGATGCATGACCTTCTCCCGATGTTTGCGCCCTTAAGATTACCAATTACAAATTGCCAATTGCAAATGCCTTTCGAATCCGCTCCCAAGTCACGTCCAGCGTCTCGGGCAGCACTCTGGTTTCCCCAATGACGCTGACGAAATTGGCGTCCGCGGCCCAGCGCGGCAGAATGTGCATGTGGATGTGTCCGGCCACGCCGGCGCCCGCGGCTTTTCCTATATTCATGCCGAGATTGATGCCGTCCGGCCGATAGAGAGAGCGCAGAACCGTCTCCATCTTCTGAGTCAGAATCATCATCTCATGGGCGGCATCGGCGGGAAGCTTCTGCAGTTCGTCCAGGTGCGCGTAAGGGACGATCATGACGTGCCCGTTTGTGTACGGATAGGTATTGAGAATGACGTAGCAATGCGCCCCACGGTGGACGATGCGGGCTTGCTGGTCGCTCTCCTTGGGAGCATTGCAGAAGATGCAACCCGACATCGCTTCGGCGCCGGTGACATAGGCGTAGCGCCACGGAGTCCAGAGATGATCCATGGGGGGAGGGTAGCAGAAATACGCTGCGAGCAGCGAGCTACGCGCTAACCACACGGCAAAGGTCGGCTCAAAGCTTGCGGGTCGAAGTTCGTAGATCACCGCCAGTGTGACAGGTCTGTAAATTCTTAGGCCATTGGCCGGAATCGTGTTTGACACTGTTCCAACGCGGTTGCTATAGTCAAAGGGTCCCTATTGGACGCGGTTTCGAACCAGCTGGAATTGTCCTAGGGTCGTCCGCCAGGTCGGCCTCAACGTAACCTAATGACCACGCCAGCAGTCCGCTACACCACGTCCCGCATGAGTTGCGCACCAACGCGTGCGACACAGAGGCTATGAACTTGTTTGACTACAGCACCGCCCGCAATCTTTAATCCAGCGTTTAAACCATGACACCTGCAAACAATACCCACACCCGCGGCCCGGCCGTACTAGACGCTCCCGAGCACGCACAAC
>Ga0187862_10001092_pt1 | contig 29400 bp, 19 predicted proteins | sample June2016WEW_10_1_FD_133003 | JGI IMG/M metagenome (GOLD analysis project Ga0187862, IMG submission 133003) | Peatland microbial communities from SPRUCE experiment site at the Marcell Experimental Forest, Minnesota, USA - June2016WEW_10_150 | ecosystem: Environmental > Terrestrial > Soil >...
ACCGTCTGGCTGGAGCCGACCGGCCGGGCCAACGGCGAGCGTTTCGCCCCCAACGGCGACCTGATCACCTGCTCGGACGAGCACAGCCAGCTTTGGCGCATCACACCCGACAAGAAAGTGACCGTCTTGGTCAAGGATTACCAAGGCAAGCTGCTGAACGGGCCGAACGACGTGTGGGTGGTGCCCAACGGCGGAATGTATATCACCGATCCCTACTTCCACCGTCCCTGGTGGGGCCCGGAACATGCCACCCCGCAGCAGGACAAAAATGCCGTTTACTATCTGACGCCCGACGGCAAGAGCCTGACGCGGGTGATAAATGATTTTGTGCTGCCCAACGGCATTGGCGGCGCGCCGGACGGGAAGGTCCTCTATGCCGCCGACATGGGCGGGCGGAAATTGTGGAAATACGACGTTCAGCCGGACGGTTCGCTTACGAACAAGACCTATCTGTGCGACGCCGGTTCCGACGGCATGACGATGGACAATCAGGGCAATATCTATTGCACAACCGGCGGCATTCGGATATTTGACAAGACCGGCAAGCAGATTGAGCACATCCCCTCACCCGGGGGCCAGCAGCCGGCCAATATCGCCATTGGCGGCAAGGAACACAACATCCTGTTCATAGCCGACCACACAAGTGTTTACACACTGCAGTTAAAGGTGAAGAATTGGGACCAAAAGTAAAATTGTCCCTTCGCATTCGCATCCTGTTCGTATCACCCGGCCGTCATTGGAGTCGGTTGGCCGCCAGCTTCCACGCACTGTGGCCGCGGCGGGAAGCGCCGGCGCGTTGGCTCAGAGCCGGGGGGCGGGGGTGATGCGGACATCCACCTCCATGCGGCGGGAAAGGGTGCCGCGATAGGTGCCGCGCAGAGGCGGAACATCGTCGTAATCGCGGCCGACGGCGATTTTGACGTAGGATTCGTCGGGTTGGCGGATGTGGGTTGGGTCGAGCGCACGCCAGCCAATCGTCGGGATGAACACTTCCGTCCATGCGTGCGTCGCACTGGCGCTTTCCGTGGCCAGATAGCCGCTGACATAACGCGCGGGAATTTGCGCAGAACGGCATAAACCGATCATCACATGCGCGAAGTCCTGGCACACGCCCCGGCCTTGGGCGAGAACCTCGCGCATGGGGGTATGGACATGGGTGGAGCAAGATTGATACTCCAGCCGTCCGTGGACAAAGCGCATCAGCGCCAGGGCCGCCTGCCACACGTCGGTCTGCCCCGCCGCCGCCTCCCGGGCCAGGCGCCCGGTCGCCGGATCGGTGTCGGTGAAGCGGCTGGGCTGCAAGAAATCATAGCAATGTTCGTTCTGCGCGGCTTCGCCAATCCGGGCCAGCGGCACGGGCGCGGCGTCCTCCGGCAGGAGGGGCGGGGGACGGGTCTCGACCACTGCCTGGCTGCGGGTCTCCAGGAGCGTGTGCGGCTCGAAGACTTCGAAGCGATCCACCCAGTTGCCGTAAAAATCCAGGTGATGCTCCACGGTCGCCGACGGGGATGTTGCCAAGTAAAAGTATTCCAGCCGCTGCTCCGGGATGTCCGCCGGCCTGAGGCGGACCTCGTTGAAATTGTGCGAGACGGAGCCGCCATAGCGGAAGGTGGTGCGATGGCTGACCGCCCATCTCATGAGCCGGCCCCCCCGATTTCGCGGACATCCACAGCCACGGTGATGGCGTGGGAGCCGCCCCCGATCAGAATGCCGCTGACGGGGCTGACGTCGCTGAAGTCCCGTCCGTGGGCGGCGGTGAGGTGCTCCTCCGCCGGGAGAAGGTTGTTGGTGGGGTCGAAGTCCACCCAGCCAACACTGGGACAAAAAACAGAGAACCAAGCATGGGAGGCGTCGGCCCCGGTGAGCCGGGTTTTGCCCGGCGCCGGGCGGGTGCGCAGGTAGCCGCTCACATACCGGGCCAATAATCCCAATGACCGCAGGCAGGCAATGCCCACGTGGGCGAAGTCCTGGCACACGCCTCGCCGGTTGCGCCAGACTTCTTCCAGCGGAGTGGCGGCGGTCGTCGCCACCGGGTCGTATTTGAAATCGGCGTGGATGCGCCGGTTCAAGTCCTGCGCGCCGAGCAGCAAGGGGGTGTCGCTGGCAAAGCTCTGACGGGCGTAATCGGCCAGTTCGGGCGAGGAGCGCAGGAGGGGCGAATCAAAGCGGAATTGGTACGGCTCGGCCGTTTCCGCCGTGGCCGTTTCGCGGAAGAGGGCGGCCACATGTTTCCAATCTGGCGACAGGCCCAGGGCGGGCGGGGTGACACGCTCGATCCAGACCAGGCTGCTGGCGGAGACCTCCAGCCGCTGATGAATCTGCTGAACGCTGAAGAAGCAGACGGAATTGCCGAAGTAATCGCCGCGCATCGTCCGCACAGCTGGTTCAGGCGCGATGTCCAAGGAGAAATCCACCCGCTTTTGCACTGCCGTCAGCCGGGGCTTCAGGCGCGCCGCGTGGTGGGAGACGGTCACCGGCTCCGAGTAGTCATAAATCGTCCGATGGAGGATGCGAAAATTCATGGCGGTCTCATTGGCTCGCCGCGCGGGAAATGGTGGAATGGGCGAAGTAGCTCACCGCAATGGCGTCGGAGAGTTTGGGCAGATGGCGCACGATCCGGGCGATCACGGCCCCGGCTTCGCTGTGATGCCAGTTGGAGTGGCGGTTGGCCAGCGACCGCGGGTTCATCAGCCGAAGCCGCGTCATGCAGTCCAGTAAAACCCGATGGCCGGGGCTGGGCAGAGCGCTTTCCCGCTCGTGCGGGAGCCGTTCGAAATGTTTGACGAGTTGGTTGAACTGGAACAGGAGCGAGCGCGGATTGGTGTCGTCCAGCAGCACCAGATCGTAAACGGCGGCGATGTCGGGCAGGAGGGAATAGCGGCTGCGGTAGGTGAGGGAACTGTCGGCCACCTCCAGCACGGCTTCCAGAAGGCTGGGGTTGTTGGATTCGGGGGAGTGGAGCGCGCAGTCCAGGAAGGAACAAAGATAGATCGCGCGTTCGATGCGCAAGCCGATGTCCAGAAAGCGCCAGCCCTGGGCGCGGGTCATGTTCTCACGCGCCAAACCGTGAAAGGCGGCCAGATGGAGCAGGGTCTGGTTGAGCGCCATCGAGGCGTCGCCGACCATCCTGGGGGACCCGGCCTGCGGGCCAGCCAGCACGTCGCCCAATTGGGAGAGCACGCGCCAAAGGTCGTTGGAGGTGCGGTCGCGCACGAGCATCGCCAGCTTTTGCATCTCTTGCGCGATGGCGCTCAGGGAGCCGCGCCGTTTCGGGTCAAAAATTCCCTCCAGCAATTCGGCCTCGATGGCCCCTGGATTGAGGCGGGGGCCGGGTCGCGCGTCCGGGCTTGCGATCTGCCCCTGCCTGGCCAGGGCGTTCAGCAGCGGTTCGATCAACTGGACAGGACCGGCGCCGCCCTCGGAATTAAGGCGCAGGAGCAGACTGCGCAGCAGCCGCGCCGTCGCGTCGGCCCGTTCACTGTACCGTCCCAGCCAGAAGAAATTGTCCGCCAGGCGCGAAGGCAGGTTGTTTCCCACGCGCCGCAATTCCACCGGCTGGGTTCCCAGATTCAAGAGGGAGATTTGTTCGACGGGCGCCTTGGCCATCACCCAGGTGTCCTTGTTGGAACTGTCCGCGCGCAAGGAAATCCTTCTCCCGCCCATTTGCGCCCCGATGCGGGTCAGGCCGCCCGGCATCACCGAATATCCGTCGGCGGTCGCCACCAGATAAGTCCGTAGCGAAACGGGCCGTGGCACGAGTCCGACGCCGTTCCAGGCGGGCGCGGTGGAAAAGGTCATTCGCTCCTGGGCGACATACAACTCGGGTTGGAACTCAATCTGGCGGCGCAACTCTCCGTTGGCCTCTTCGCGGGGTCCGGAGACGTCGGGCGCGGCGCCCGTGTGGGAGCGGAACGCCGGCTGCACCAACATCTCATCCAAATGCTCCAGCACACGGCCCCGCGCCTCCGGCTGCCCGCACCACCAGGTGGGGACGGACGGCAAGTTGAGTTCCTCGCCCAACAAAAGACGGCAAAGGCCGGGCAGAAAGGCCATGAAGGCGGGGCTTTGCAGCAGGCCGCTGCCGAGGGCGTTGGCGGCGGCCACGTTGCCGGCCCGCAGCGCGCCGAGCAGTCCCGGCACACCCAGCATGGAGTCGTTGCGCAGTTCGAGCGGGTCGCACCAGTCGTCCTCGACGCGGCGGAGGATCACGTCCACCGGGTCCAAGCCGGAAAGGGTTTTGAGGAACACCCGGTCGTCGCGCACGGTGAGGTCCTGCCCCTCGACGAGCGAGTAGCCGAGATAGCGGGCCAGCCAGGCCTGCTCGAAATAGGTTTCGTTGAAAGGGCCTGCCGTCAATAATACAATGCGCGGGTTGTCCGGCCGGCGCGCGCCCAGCCGGGTGAGGGTGGTCTGGGTTTCCCGGAAAAAGCCAGCCAGGCGTTTGACATGGCAGTCCCGAAACGCCTCCGGCAGGATGCGGGAGGTGATCAGGCGGTTGGCCAGGGCGTAGCCCGCGCCGGTCGGGACCTGGGTGCGGTCGGAAAGCACCCACCATGGTCCGTCAGAGGAGCGGGCCAGGTCCGCCGCGTAAAAATGGAGGAAGACGCCGCCGGGGGGCGCCGCCCCGTGGCAGGGACGGAGGAAATCCGGCTGGGCGAAGAGGATGGAGGGGGGGAGCCGGCCGGAGTGAATCAATTGCTGCGGCCCGTAGCAATCGGCCAGGATGCGGTTGATGAGAGTAGCGCGCTGGATGAGGCCGGATTCCAGTTTTTGCCATTCCTCCGCGTCGAGCAGCAGCGGGAGCGGGTCCAGTTGCCAGGGCCGCTCCATCCCCGGCGGATCGCCCTGGACGTTGTAAGTGATGCGCTGTTCCTGGATGATGCGGCGCGCCGTCTCGTGGCGGCGTTTCAACTCCGCGTCGGTGAATCCTGGAAGCGTGCGGGCGAACTTCAGCCAGCATTCCCGCAGGCCGCCCGCCGACTCGGTGGACTCGTCGAACACGCCGCTTGCGGGGGCGTAGGACTGGAACACCGTCGGGGTGTTCGGCTTGAAAGTTTCTTCGGCGGCGGCCATCTGCCTCAGGAGTCCGCCGGACAATTGCGCGCCCAGCTCATGATCTCATTTTACCGGCGGCTCCATGCGCAAGTCCAGCGTGAAAGGGAATTCGCGGCTGACGGATTCCGGGGGCGGAACGAACCGGCCCTGCCGGCTTCCGTGGGTGAAAAAGCGCGAGAGGCGGCGGCTCTCCGCCTCGTAGGCGTTAACGGGGAAGGTGACATAGTTGAGGCCGCCGGGATGGGCCACGTGGTAAGCGCATCCCCCCAGCGAGCGCTCGTTCCAAGTGTCGTAGAGATCGAACACCAGCGGCGTATTGACGCCGATGGCGGGGTGGAGGCATTCGGGCGGACACCACGCCCGGTAGCGCACGCCCGCGACAAATTCGCCGTTGGTTCCGGTGGGGCGCAGCGGCACACGGCGGCCGTTGCAGGTGAGAGCAAACCGGTCGCCCGCCATGCCGGCGGCCTTGACTTGGAGGCGCTCCACCGAACTGTCCACATAGCGCACCGTGCCGCCCGCGCCGGATTCCTCCCCCAGCACATGCCACGGTTCCAGCGCGCCGCGCAGTTCGATGGTGATGTCGCGCCGGGTGAAATGGCCGATGCACGGGAAGCGGAACTCAAAGTGCGGCGCGAACCACTCCATTTCGAAGGGCTGGCCGGCCTGGCGCAGATCGCCGATGACGTCGCTGAAATCAGTCTGGCAATAATGCGGGAGCATCCAGCGGTCATGGAGGTCGGATCCCCAGCGGACCAATGGGTTGGAATAAGGCTGGTTCCAGAATTTGGCGACCAGGCCGCGGAGGAGCAGTTGCTGGGCGGCGCTCATGCGCGCATGGGGCGGCATTTCAAAGGAGCGCATTTCCACCAGGCCCAGCCGGGTGGCGCCGCTGTCGGGCGGGAAGAGCTTGTCAATGCTGAACTCGGCGCGATGGGTGTTCCCGGCCGCGTCAATGAGCAGATTGCGGAAAAGCCGGTCCACCAGCCAGGGCGCGGCGGGTTGTCCCCGCGCCGGGACTTGCTGGAAGGCCAGTTCCAGCTCGTAAAGCGAGTCGTGCCGGGCCTCATCCACGCGCGGGGCCTGGCTGGTCGGGCCAATGAACAATCCGCTGAACAGCCAGCTTAAGGAGGGATGGTTCTGCCAATAGCAGAGCAGGGAACGGAGCAAATCCGGCCGCCGCAAAACGGGGGAGTCGCCCGGGGTGGCGCCGCCGAGGACAATATGATTGCCGCCGCCGGTGCCGACGTGGCGTCCGTCAATCATAAACTTTTCCGCCCGCAGGCGGGTCCGCCGCGCCTCCTCGTAGAGGACGGTGGTCTTTTCCACCAACTCCTCCCACGAGGCGCTTGGGTGCAGGTTGACTTCAATCACGCCGGGGTCGGGCGTGACCGCCAGTTTGTTCAGACGCGGGTCTTGGGGAGGCGTTTCGCCCTCAATCAGAACGGGCAGCCCCAGCTCCGTCACGGCGGCCTCCACCCCGGACACCAGGTCCAAGTAGTCCTCCGTCGTCGCCACCGGGGGCAGGAAGACGTGCAGACGGCCCTGGCGCGGTTCCACGCACAGGGCGGTGCGGACGACCCACGGGGCGCTTTGCTGTGGGGCGGGAGGGATTTCCGCCGGGCGGGGTGGCGCGGTGGCGGCCTGATTGTCCTCCAGTTTTTGAGCGCGCAGGCCGGGGCCGGCGCCTTTCGGCCAGGATGCTCCCGGCGCCGGCACGTAATGCTGGGCGGAGCGCGTGCCGGAAGCAAATTCCCTGGGAAGCGGCGGGAATTTTTGGCCGGGATCGGGCGGGTAAATCCACGGGTATTCGCTTTGGGCCACCCAGGGAATGGAGTCCACGGGCAGTCGCAGGCCCATCGGCGAATCGCCCGGGATCAGCCACAAAACCTGGCCGTCGCGCAAAAACCACGAACCGCTCAGCCAAGTCTGCTCGCCGCCGATCCGGGTCCGCTTCAGCGGCAGCGCGTAACCGGTCACCTCGCCCAGGCCCTGCTGAAAAAGCCGGGCCAGGCGCTCGCGCTCCTCTTTGTTTTTCAGATTCGATTTTTCCGGCGTCACGTTGGAGGGGAGGCGGCGCTCCTTCCACATATAGTAAAAAACGTCCTCGTAGCCCGGCAGCAGCCGTTGGGGGTCCGCGCCCAGATGGGCGGCGATGCGCAGCGCCAATTCCCGCGCCTCGGCCGCGCCGTGGCCGTAGTTCTTCGATTCGTGGGCGATGAGCGTATCGTCCTTCCAGATGGGAACCCCGTCCTTGCGCCAGTAACAGGCCAGCGCCCAGCGAGGCAGCGGCTCGCCCGGATACCATTTTCCCTGGCCGTGATGCAACAGGCCGCCGGGGGCGAATTTTGCGCGCAGGCGGCGCAGCAGCGCGCCGGAGAGGACGCGCTTCTTATGGGAGACGGCGGTGAAATTCCATTCCGGGCCGTCGGGATCGTCAATGGAGACGAAGGTCGGCTCGCCGCCCATTGTTAAGCGCACGTCGGCGTCGGCCAGACTTTTGTCCACTCGGCGGCCCGCCGCCTGGATGCGCTCCCATTGCTCGTCGGAGTAAGGATGAGTCACGCGCGGGGACTCATAAATGCGGGCGACGCGCATTTCGTGGCGCAGGGTGGCTTTGCATTCATCCACCGCGCCGGAGACGGGCGCGGCGCTGGAAGGCTCCGGTGTGCAGGAAAGGGGAATGTGGCCCTCCCCGGCCAGCAGCCCGGAGGTCGGGTCCAACCCGATCCACCCCGCTCCGGGAAGATAGACTTCGCACCAGGCGTGCAAGTCGGTGAAGTCCTTGGCCGGGCCGCTCGGTCCGTCGAGCGCCTTTTCGTCGGGCGCGAGTTGAACCAGATAGCCGGAGACGAACCGCGCAGCCAGACTGAAGTGCCGCAGGAGTTGGGCCAGCAGCCAGGCCGAATCGCGGCACGAACCGCTGCCTTTGACCAGCGTTTCCTCCGGCGTCTGGACTCCTGGCTCCAGGCGGATCAAATACTTGATGTCCCGCTGGACCCGCTGGTTTAGGGCGACCAGGAAGTCAATGGTGCGCGTCGCCTGGGGCGGCAGCGTCCTGCGGAAGGCCACCAGCCAGGCGTTGAAAGCGGGTCCGGGCGGGCCAGGCTCCAGAAACGCGGCCAAATCTTTCTTGAGGGTGGACTCGTAGGCGAAGGGGAAGTTCTCCGCGCCGGGCTCGAGGAAGAAATCGAACGGATTATGCACCGCCATTTCCACCACCAATTCCACCTCCACGCAAAGCTCCGTCATCTTGTCCGGGAACACCAGGCGGGCGTTCCAGTTGGAAAAGGGGTCTTGCTGCCAGTTGATGAAATGCTTGCCGCCGCTGATTTTTTGGGAGTAGCTTAGAATGGCCGCCCGGCAATGCGGCGCGGGGCGCAGGCGGACCACGTGCGGCCCGTGCGCGGTGGGCCGGTCATAGTGGTATTGAGTTTTGTGATAGAGGGAGACGTGAATAGACATGGTGAATTAGGAAAAGTCGCGCCATCGCGTTGGTTTGGCCGGGCAAGTCATGCGGCAGCGGCCGGTTCGGGGAGGATATACCGAATCCGCTTGTCTATGTCCGTATTGATGGAGTGGTAGGGCTGGACCAGGTTGCCCGGCGCGAACAATGTCTGGCGCGTGTGCTCCATGTCATCATTGCCAATGGCGTTGGTGAAAATGGGCAGCAGGTAATTGATGCCCGTCCGCGACGGCTTCATGAGCTTGCTGTCGTAGAGGTCGGGGTGCAGTTGGCGCGCGTGAATGCGGCCCCACCGGTCGCGGAAACGGTTGCCGTCGTAGCCCTCCACGTGAAAGCCCTTGCTGGCGTCGTACTGAAGAATGGCCACGGCGTTGTTGCGTCCCTCCAGGAGCAGGTCCACCGTCTTGGCGCCCAGAGCCGCCGCATAAAAGCGGTCGAAGAGGATGGGCCGTCCGCCGCGCTGGGTGTGGCCGACTTTGCGGATGAAGATCGCCTCGCTGGCGGAGTTGCAGCGGCGATAGAGTTGAAAATAGCGGTCGCCGATCATTTGGATCATTTTGGCCCGCAACGCCTCGGCCGCGCCGCTGAGCACGACGTTGCCGGCCGGGTCGGTGGTGTTTTTTTCCGCGGCCAGCTCATGGCCCTGCTCGTCCACGATGCCCTCGCCGCAAACGATGACCACGTTCTTCTGGAGGTCATAAGTATATTTGACTCGCTCCACCAATTGTTCCAGGTCCAACGGGTGCTCGGGAACCAGGATGATGTCGGGGCATCCGTAGGCGGTGCCCAGCGCCAGAAAGCCGGCGTGCCGCCCCATCACCTCGATGATGGCGATCCGGCGGTGGCTTTCCGCCGTGGTGCGGAGCCGGTCCACGCCCGTGGCGGAAACGAAGACCGCCGTGGCGTAGCCGGGCGTGACGTAGTTGATCATCTGGTTGGGATCGAAGACGGCGTTGGATTTCATCCGTTTGTAGTGCGGTTTGCCATTTGCGTCCGGCCCGCTGGTCCGCACCCATTCCTCCGACTCGCTGGCGTAATTGAGTCCGAGGTCGTTGTCAATGGTCTTGGGCGCCAGCACGACCGGGAGGCGGTCGCACAGGGGCTGCAAACCGTTGAGCGTGCCGTCGCCGCCCACGCAAATCAGTCCTTCGATTCCCAGCTTCTGAAGGTGGGAAGCCACCTGGTCCAACTGCTCTTTGTTCTCCGGGTCCACATAATCGCGCGAGGACCCAATGAGAGTGCCGCCCTTGGTCGGGTCCAGCTCGGGAATTCCCTGGAAGAGGGGGTTGAGATGGACGTGGGGAACGCGCGGGTTGAACAGCCCGTTGAACCCTTTGATGATGCCGAGGATTTCCAGCTTGAGCTGGTTGGCGCGCACCACCGCTCCGTGGATGGTGGCGTTGAGGGCGGGGGTGTCGCCGCCGGCGGTGAGGATTCCGATTCTCTTCATACTCCGGTTTGTTGCTGCTGCTCTTCCTGCTGCACAAAATCCGACTCCCCCAGCGACGCCAGGGACAGAAAGAAATAGGCCTCAAAGAGCGCGTCGCCGATCGAATTGAGTTTCACCTGCACGTCGTCCAGGTAACGATGCAGGCCCCGTTTGAAAATATCGTCCACCGTGCTGAACTGCAACTCCGCCAGCAACCGTCCCGCGTGCCGTTCCGCGTCATTGACAAACCGGCCCTCCGGCACGCCGGAAATCTTGCGCAGCGAGATGTTGAGCTGGTTGGCGCAGAAAAGGATGGAGCGCGGAAAATCCTCGCACAGCACCAGAAACTCGGTCACCCACTTGGGATGCACCTCGGCGCCAAAGAGCGATTTGTAGCCGTCCCACGCGCTGCACGAGCGCAGGATCGCCGCCCACTCCAGCGCCCCGGTCGGCCCCACCGGCCCGGGCGGCCCGGTCTCCGGCAGGCTTTGGTGGCGCACGTCCAGGATGCGCGAGGTTTTGTCCGCCCGCTCCAGGAACCGGCCCGCCTGCAAGAACAACCAGCCTTCATTGTGGATCAAAGTGGCGTAGGCGATGCCGGTGAGTTGGAGCGAGGAGGCCTTGATTTCGGAGAAGAATTCGCTGGGGCTTTGCTTCCAGACCAGCCGCGCCTGGCGGGAACGGACGAACAAATACACCCGGTTCAATTCCTCCCACAGCTCCACGGTGATCTGGTCCCGCACCATCCGGGCGTTTTCCCGGGCCTGGCAAATGCATTGCACGATGGAATTTGGGTTTTCGGCCTGGAACACCAGAAACTCCGTCACCGCCGCCCCGGTTGCCTTGGGGTGGAGCTTGAAAAAGGCCTCCTCTTCCCCCGTGGCCTGCACAATCGGGAGCCATTGCTCGGCGATGTGCTGCTCGTCCAGGTTGCGGTAGTCCAGCAGCAACTGGAGGCTCGTTTCCACCAGGCGCGCCGTGTTTTCCGCGCGCTCAATGTAGCGCGACATCCAGTAAAGCGAGTTGGCGACGCGGCTGAGCATGGCTTCATTGGTCTCCGTACAGAACCCAGGTGTCCTTGCTCCCGCCCCCTTGGGAGGAGTTGACCACGAGCGACCCCTTCCTGAGCGCCACCCGGGTCATGCCGCTGGGCACGATGGTGATCTTCTCGCCGTAAATGATGTAGGGGCGCAAGTCAATGTGCCGCCCCTCAAATTGGCCGTCCACATACGTGGGATGTTGCGAGAGCATGATCATGGGCTGGGCGATGTAATTGCGCGGGTCCGCCGTGATCCTCTCCCGGAATTGCGCGATCTCCTCCCGGGTGGATTTCGGCCCCATCAGCATCCCGTAGCCGCCGGATTCATTGGCCGCCTTGACCACCAGGTTCTCCAGGTTTTCCAGGATATATTTCCGGTCCGATTCCTCGCTCGCCAGGTAGGTGGGCACGTTGGGAATGATTGGCTCCTGCTTCAAATAATACTGGATGATCCGCGGCACGAAATAATACATCACCTTGTCGTCCGCGATGCCGGTCCCCACCGAATTGGCCAGGGACACATTGCCTTTCCGGAACGCCCGGATGATGCCGGGCACCCCCAGGGCCGAATCCTTCCGGAAAACGGTCGGGTCCAGAAAATCGTCGTCAATCCGCCGGTAGATCACATGCACCTGCTGCAATCCCTTGGTCGTGCGCATGAACACGCACTCCTCCCGCACCATCAAGTCCCGGCCCTCCACGATCTCAATGCCCATTTGCCGCGCCAGATAAGTGTGTTCGAAATAGGCGGAATTGCACGCCCCCGGCGTCAGCAGCACCACCGTCGGGTCCGCCACGCCCGCGGGCGCAATATACCGCAGCATCTTCAATAGCTCCTGCGGATAGTGCTCCACCGGCCTGACCCCGATGGACTCGAACATGCCCGAAAAACTCCGCTTCATCGCGCGCCGGTTCTCCAGCAGATAACTCACCCCCGACGGACATCGCGCGTTGTCCTCCAGCACCATCCATTCTCCTTTGGCGCCGCGGATCAGGTCCGTCCCGCAAATGTGGATGTAGATGTCCTTGGGCACCTTGAAATTGACAAACTCCCGCCGGAAATGTTTTGCCGATAGCACATAAAAAGGCGGGATCACCCCATCCTTGAGTATTTTCTGCTCGTGGTAAATGTCGTGCAAAAACAGGTTCAGCGCCGTGATGCGTTGCGCCAGCCCCCGTTCCAAGTAATCCCATTCGCTGGCCGGAATGATGCGCGGGATCAGGTCGAACGGGAATATCTTCTCCGCCCCCTGCTCGTCCCCGTACACGTTGAAAGTGATGCCCTGGCGCAGAAACGCCAGATCCACCGATTGCCGCCGATGCCCGAACTCCTCCGCCGGGATCTGCTCCAGCAATTCCCGGAACTTCTGGTAATGAGGCCGCGTCCCCCCCTTTTCATCCAGCATCTCGTCGTAATATCCGAATGGTCTGTAATTCTCCAACATGGCTCGACACCCGGCGCATTTTAAGCACCGTGGTCAATTTAGATCACCGCCAACCGCATGCTGCATCGCGCGAGCGGTCATGTCACGCGGTTTCCCATGTAAGCAAGTGCCTTGCCCAGCGGCCCAACGCGGTGTGTGCCAAACCCAGGCAAAGAGCAATGACTCGGCGGCAAAGACTCAATTGTGCATATTATGTCAAGTCTTGTGTTTAAGTCTTGTGTTTAATCTTGACTGATTTGCGCCGCTGTTCAATCGTCAGGCCAGCACAGTCCAGATTATGAAACCATCGTCATTCTTGTGCATGGGGCTGGCTGCGTGGTTTTGCCCAGTGGCCGGCCTGATTGCCCAGAACACTCCGGCGGGGCAGACCACGGCTGCCAGCAACCGGCCTTCCACCAACCTCGCGCGCCCCAGCAATATGCACGTCGTGCTCGGGGACAACACGCCATCGGCCCCCGCTGTCCTGCCGGGCCGGGGATTGGCCCAGCACGATTTCTTTTACGCCGGGGAAGGCGGGGGACGGCACAACATGTACATCGTGCGCCAGGGGAAGGTGGTCTGGTCTTACGAAAACACCGACCCGCAGTCCAAGGGGGAAATCAGCGACGCGACCCTGCTCTCCACTGGCAATGTTCTCTTCGCGCATCAATTCGGCGTGACCGAGATTACCGCGGAGAAGAAGGTGGTTTGGAATTACGAGGCGCCGCCCGGAACTGAAATCCACACCGCGCAGGCCATTGGCCAGGAGCATGTGGTGTTCATCCGCAATGGCAATCCGGCCAAAGTCATGGTGGTCAACACCACAACCGGCGCGACGGAGAAGGAGTTTGAACTCCCGGTGGGCAATGCCAACAGTGTCCACGGCCAATTCCGCCACGCCCGCCTGACGGAGGCGGGGACGATCCTGGTCGGGCACATGGATTTGCACAAGGTTTGCGAGTATGACGTCAACGGCAAGGAACTGTGGTCCCTTTCGGTGCCGGACCTCTGGATGGCCGCCCCGCTGAAGAACGGCAACATCCTGATTACCCGGGAGCACACTTCGGTGCAGGAACTGGACCGCAAAGGGGGCGTGGTGTGGGAATTTCCGCGCGCCAGCCTTGTGGGCTACAAGATTTCGGGCATGCAAACGGCCAGCCGTTTGTCCAATGGCGACACCCTCATCAACAATTGGTGCAAAAAAGGCGACGGACCGGCCGCGGGAACGGCCATTCAAGCCTTCGAGGTGAGCGCCGACAAGGAGCTTGTTTGGGCTTTGCGCGCCTGGGGGGACCCGGTGGACTTGGGGCCATCCACCACCATTCAAGTGCTGGATGAGCCGTCGGTTCCGGAAAACGTCCGGTTCGGCGACATCCGGTAGGCGGGGCGCGGTGAACCGGAAACATCACATTTGCTTTTATCGTCTGGCGTCATTTTTCTGTCATTCCTGACTCCTTCTTCTGGGTGTAATCGGCGCGGTTCCACCATCCGCCGCCCAGCGCCTCAAAGAGCGCCGCAGTACCGGCATAACCCTTGGTGAATTGGGCGCGCACTATTGGCATTTGAGCCGGCCCAGACGCGCAGAGCCAGAGCAGCCAAACCGAGCTACTTGAAGTTCTGGCGGTCAAGCCAACTGGTGGCTTCGCGCAGAAGTTTGGTGGCGCTGCAGAGGCCGAGCTTTTTCTTGATCCGGGCGGAGAAGGCCTGAACGGTCCTGAAATTGACGCGGAGTTCCCCGGCAATCTGCCGGGTGCCGAGACCGCGCCCCAACAAATGGAACACTTCCAATTCCCGGTCGCTGAGCTTTTCAACCAGATGATCGGTCGCCGGGGTTTTCAGCCCCACAAACTTGTCGGTCGCGGGGGCGGCGGCTTTCGCCCCCAGGTAGAATTTCCCCTCCAGCACAGAGCGGACGGCTTGAAGCACTTCCCGGGTCGCCTCTCGTTTTGTCACGTAACCCCGCGCCCCCGCGCCAAACGCCCGCTCGCGGAAGAGCCTGCTTTCATGCACGGAAAGCACCAGAACTTGGACTTCGGGACAGACGGCTTTGATCTCCTTTATCAATTCGATGCCCGATCCTCCGTGCATGGAGATGTCCACAATGGCCAGGTGGGGTTTGGCGGCGGCGATGAGTTTTAGCGCGTCCGCGGCGTCGGCCGCCTCGCCGCAGATTTTGAGGTCGGATTGCTGGTTGATCAAAGTGGCGAGCCACTCGCGCACCAGAGGATGATCGTCCACGATGACAATGTTTTTTTTCTGGATGCCGGCGTCTGGTGTCATTTTTGCGCGATTGCCGGGTCCTTCTGGGCGAGATCGGCGCGGTTCCACCAGCCGCCGCCCAGGGCCGCAAAGAGCGCGGCGGTGTCGGCGTAGCGATTGGCCTGGGCTTGAACAGTGGCGATCACGGCCTGGTCGTATGTTTCCTCGGCGCTGAGGAGGGTGAGGAGATTTGCATAGCCGGTTTGGTACTGCCGCGTGGTTAAGTCGAAAGCGTGCCTGGCGGTGTGTTCGGCGGCGGCGGCCACCTTGAGCGCATCGGCGTCCGATTCCAGCGCATGAAGCGTGTCCGCCACGTTCTGATACGCGCTGATCACCGTGCTCCGATACTGCGCCGCCGCCTGGATCAGCGCCTGGTTCGCGGCCCGCTGCCGGTGCAACAGCGTAAAACCCTCGAAGATGGGCTGGGAAATGTCGCCGGCCAGGCTCCAGCCACCGCTGCCATAGTTGAACCACTGGGGAATAGTTGTGGCTGTCTTGGACAGGCTGCCGGTGATGGTGACCACCGGCAGCCGGTTGGCAATGGCGACCCCGAGCAGGGCGTTGGCCGTACGCATCTGCTCCTCGGCGGCACGCACATCGGGGCGTTGCCGGATGATCGTTGACGGCAGGCTGAGCGGGAGGTCTTGCGGCAAATGGAGCGAAGAAAACTCGAAGGTTTCCTCCACGTCCTGGCTGGGCAAATTGTCCACCAGAGCGCGGATCAGGTCGCGCGTCTGCTCCAACTGCTTTTGCAGCGGGGGCAGCATTTGTTGGGCTTGCTCCAGGGCGGCCTCCTGGCCGTCCACGTCCAGATCCGACGCATAACCCAACTGGTGCTGGGCGCGCAGGATGTCCAGCGCCTTGACATTGGCGGCGATGATTTTTTCGGTCGCCTCAATCTGGGACCGCGTGGCTGCCTCCTGGATGGCCGCCCCAACGACGGTCGAGGCCAGCGTGATATAGGCCGCGTCCAATCCAAAACGCTGCACCGCCGTTTGCGCGTCCAAGGACTCCACTGTCCGGCGGTTGAGGCCGAAAATATCCGGCGTGTAGCCGACCATCAGTTGGGCGACGTGCATGGTCCAAGTGATGGGGGAATTGTAAGGCGGGGTGTTTTGTTGAATGCCTTCAATCAATGTTCCATTGCCTTGATAGCCAGGAGCACTCGTGTTGGCCACGTTGCCCGCCACTTGCTGGCGTGTCACATTGTAGTCCACATCCAGCGTGGGATAGTAACCGCCCTGCTGGGCATAGACATATTCCTGCGCCTGGCGCACCGCCGCCCAGGCTGCGGTGATGGAGTCATTCTGGCGAAGGGCTTTCTCCACCAGGGTATTGAGCTGGGGACAATCAAAGGACTTCCACCAGTCGAAAGGGATGTCCTGGCCCGAAAGAAACCGCTGGGCTGATCCGTCGGCGGCGTTGGTCGCGCTGCTTGTCTCCGGGGGAAGCGGACTGGGCGTATAACCACTGTCCTTTGGCGCGTCGGGTTTTTTGAAGTTCGGCCCCACCGATGGGAGGTGCGCGCAACTGGTCAGGAGCGCCGAGGCGGCGAGGGCGGTTAAACAAATTGCAAGCGGGTTGCGAGAGGGTGTCATATTGTCATTGTGTTAAGGTTTGAGCTGGATGTCGGCGCCATGGGCCACCGGCGTCGTTTTTTTGGGGGCGACGCCCAGCGAGGCGCCAATCAGGGCCGCCTTGACGCCCCGGCCACGAACACCGCCTGGCCCCGGCGGAGCGGTTCCGCCGCCGGCCGGGAACTTGGCCAGTGGTTGGTCCCCTGTTTTTTTCAGAATTGATCCGCCGGTTGTGAATTTCCCAAGGACCGGCGCGTCCGCGCTTGGGCCAACCGCAACCCCGGGCAAAGGCGCGACGGTCCCCGCGCCGGGCGGCAATTTGGCGGGTGGTTCTTGCCGGGTTCCTATGCTGTTGACGATCCATCCATTTTTTGCCCCGGAGGGAGGCCTGTTTAAAGCAGGTTGATGAGCCTGGTTGGGCGGCGCTGGTTTGGGCTGGTGATTCCATGGACCCGCCGGGTCGTTCGTTGGAGGCAGATGTCCATCGTGATTCCCTTTGGCATGGAGATGGTCCGCGGGAAGCGGGTGGCCGAGCGCCGGCCCGGTTGCATGATCACCACTGGTTCCCGGCTTCGCGGGCGAAGCGGGTTCCGCCGGTTGCCTGGAAGGATCGTCGGCATAGCACAGTCCCAAGGTCAATGAGCCAAAAGCAATCAACATGAAAAGAAAGCGTTTTGTTTTCATTCTGATTCTAGGCGGATTGAGGCTGTTCATGGGGTTTCTCCTCCCGGCCCAGCCAGACCATGCGGAGGGCCGGCACAATGATGAGAAGCATGATGGGGCCGATCAACATGCCGCCGACGACCACGGTGGCCAGCGGCCGCTGCACCTGACTGCCAATGCCGTGGGAAATCGCGGCGGGAAAGAGGCCAATGCAGGCGGAGAGACCGGTCATCAGCAGCGGCCGCATCCGGGCGGTGGAGGCATGATACATCGCCTCCATCGGCTTCAATCCACGCATCTTGGCCTGGTTGTAAAAGGTGATCATCAGAATGCCGTCCATGACCGACACGCCAAAGAGGGAGACGAAGCCGATGGCGGCGGAGATGCTGAAAGGCTGCGAGGAAACATAGAGGGCCAGCACGCCGCCCGCGATGGCGAAGGGGATGCCCGCCAGGGTCAGAAGGGTGTCCCGCAGCGAATTGAACAAGCAATAGAGCAAGAAGAGGATGAGCACCAGACTGATGGGCACGATGACCTCCAGCCGCGCCTTGGCCAGTTGCAGGTCTTCAAACTCGCCGGCCCAGATCATGCGATAGCCGGGCGGAAGCGGGACATTTTGCTTGATGCGCGCCTGGGCCTCGGCCACGGCGCCGGCCAGGTCGCGATCGCGCACGCTGAACTTGACGGGGATGAAGCGGGACATTGTTTCGTGGTAAATCCAGGAGCCGCCGGTGGAGAGGCCGACGTCGGCCAGTTCACTCAAAGGGATGTAGGCATTGGCGCCGCTGGCGGTGGTATAGCCCACTTTGATGTTGCGAATCTTTTCGATATTGTCCCTGTATTCGGGCGCGTAACGGACGACCAGGTTCCACTCCCGGTCTCCTTCCAGCACCTGGCTTGCTATCGTCCCGCCCAGGGCCGCCTGGACGACGGTGTTGACGTCGCCGGTGTTCAGTCCGTAGCGCGCCGCCTTGTCGCGATCTATCTTGATGTTCAGGTTGGGCTGGCCAAAGACGGGGAAGATTCCCAGATCGCAAATGCCCCGGACCTGGCTCATCTGGTCCTGGACTTCATGAGCCAGGCGCTCCAAGGTTTCAAGATCGTGGCCGAGAATCTTGCACGAATTGGCCGATTTGACCCCCGAGATGGCCTCCTCGATGTTGTCCTGGACGTATTGAGAGAAGTTGAAGATGACGCCGGGCAGTTGGCTGGTGAACTCCGCCTGGATTTCCTCGGTGAGTTTATCCTTGGTCAGGCCTTTGGTCCATTGGTCCAAGGGCTTGAGCGGGGCGAAGAGTTCGACATTGGAGAAGGGCGAGGCGTCGGTGCCATTGTCGGGCCGGCCATGCTGGGAAGTGACGCAAATGACTTCGGGATGTTTCAGGAGAATGAGGCGCATTTTGCGGGTCGCCGCCTCGCCGGCCTGGAGGGAAAGGGTGGTGGGCATGGAGGCGCGAATCCAATAATTGTTCTCTTCCAGGGCCGGGAGAAACTCGCTGCCCAGGTGCTGCGACAGGAACGCCGCGACGGCGAGAAAGACAATGCCGATCCCGACCATCAGGCCGCGGTTGCCCAGCGAGAAACGCAGGGTGGGATCGTAAACCTTGTGCAAGAGGCGGACGACAATGGTCTCGGTTTCCTGCAAATGCTCCGGAAGCAAGAAGTGGGTCAGGGCGGGAGTCACGGTGAAGGTGGCGATCAAGGCGCCCGCGAGCGCGAATCCATAAGTGCGGGCCATGGGGCCAAAGATTTGGCCCTCGACCCCCTGCATGGTGAAGAGGGGCACGAAAGCGGCGACGGTGATGAGCACCGAAAAGAAGACCGCCTTGTCCACCTGGAGCGCGCTGACCAGAATCAGGCGCAGGCGGTCGGTCCAGGTCTGGCCGACGCTCGGTGAGGTGTGCAAACTCATGGTCGGGTCCGGCCCATAGAAGCCGTCGGTCAGACGGGCCAGGAGGCTCTGGCTTTCTTCTTTGGGCCTTTGGAAATTGCGGAAGATATTCTCCATGAGGATCACGGCCGAATCCACAATGATGCCGAAATCCACCGCGCCGATGGAGAGCAGGTTGGCGCTTTCATGGTTTAAGACCAGCAGGATGATGGCAAAAAACAAGGCGAAGGGGATGTTCACGCCGACGACGATCGCGCTGCGGAGGTCCCCCAGGAAAAGCCATTGGATGAGGAAGACCAGGACGATGCCGAAGATGAGGTTGTGCAGAACGGTGTGGGTGGTGAGATTAATGAGGTAGCCGCGATCGTAGAAGGGAACCACCTTGACCCCCGGCGGCAGGCTGCCATCGCTGTTCATGGCGTCCACCTCGGCCCGGACCTTGGGGAGCATCTCCGAGGTCTGCTTGGTGCGAGTCATAACGACAATGGACCCCACCGCGTCATCGTTGGTGTCCAAGCCGAAAATGCCGAGCCGTGGGGTGTAGGTCATGACGACTTTGGCGACATCTTTAACCAGGATGGGAGTGCCGCTCATCTGGCCCAGGACAATATTCTCGATGTCCTTGACCTTGTAGCCCTGGGTCAGGTCCTCGTTGCCGCCGTCGTCAATCAAGCCGACGCCGCGGATGTTGATGGACTGTTCGCCCATGACGATTTCGCGGCCGCCGACGTTGATGTTGGCGTTGGCCACGGCGGTCAGGATTTGGGGGACGGTGACGCTGAAGGCCTCGAGTTTGAGAGGGTCCACCTGGATGTCAAATTCCTTGGTGGTCCCGCCCCAACTGTTGACATTGATGATGCCGTTAATGGTGGAGAGGCGGCGCAGGACGATCCAATCCTGAATAGTGCGCAGATCCGTGATCGAATAACGCTTGGGACCCTGCACGGTGTAACGATAAATCTCGCCGCTGCCGCTGTTCTGGTTGACCGAGGGGATCTGACCGCCCGGCAGGGTGACATTTTGTTCCAGAGCCAGAGTGGCCTGGGCGTAGGCGAAGTCGTAGTCCACCCCCCACTTGAACACGACGCGGATAAAGGCCAGTCCATAGAAGGAGGTAGAGCGGATGACTTGGACGCCCGGCGTGGCGTAGAGTCCAATTTCCATGGGAATAGTGTAGTAGCGCTCGATCTCCTCAGCGGAGAGGCCCGGCCCCTCGGCGGTGATTTCGAGGATGACCGGGGTTGGGTTTGGATAGGACTCGATGTTGATCATGTGGAAGGCGAAGAGGCCCGCCGCGGCAAAGCCCAGCAAAGCAAACACCACAATCGCGCGGCGGCTGAGACAAGCTGCAATAATCGTCTTAAGCATGATTGGCCTTTATTGGGTTATTGATTGACTCATTGGGTTGTTTAGTCCGACGGCGGGGCGTAGAGTATGTTGCTGATGAAGACGGCCCCTTGGGTCACGGCTAACTCTCCTACGTGCAATCCATCCAGCACCTGATAGTAGCCGTCTCTTTCCATGCCAATCTTGACCCGTCGCTGGGCAAAAACGTGGCGATCCACTGTGACCCATGCTTCATAAGTGCCGTCACTATTTCGATCCACGCCGGGGGTTGGAATGGCGACCGAGACGATTGGGTCCTGAACTTCAATTGTGAAGTTGGCGAGCATATTGGGGCGCAACTCATTGTTGGTGTCGGCAATGTCGCAACGCACCACCACCCTGTGGACGTTCGGATCCAGGGTGGTCCCCAGTTGGGAGACCTTGCCCTCGAAGACGCGGCCCGGCCAGGCCAGCAGCTTCGCCTTGACCGGTTGTCCCACCCGGAGGGCCATGCTGTCGCTTTCGGCGACATTGGCGACCATCCACTTGGTCGTCAGATCGGAGACGGTGTAAGGGGCCGGGACGCTGCCCGGCTGCACCAGCAGGCCGGGCTGGGCGAAGCGGGCGGTGATGCGGCCGCTGACCGGGCTGGGGACGACCAGCATGGGGTCAATCTTGCGGCTGGCCTCAATCTGGGCGATTTCCTCCTCGGTTTTGCCGAAGACGCGGACGGCATCCCGCGCCGCTTTGTAGGCGCCTTCGGCCGTGTTGGCATCGGAGGTGGCCTGCTCCAGCTCGCGCTGGGCAACCCCGTTGGTTTTGTAAAGGGCGGTGGCGCGCACAAGTTCATTGCTGTAGAGAACATTGGCTGCGACCGAGGCGATCAAGGCGGATTCGGCGTTCACCAGGTCCGGGCTGTCAATGGTATAGAGTGTCTGTCCCTTTTTCACATCATCTCCAAGGTTGAAGAAATTGGTAATGATTTTCCCCTGGTAGGACGAGAAGACTTGAACGGAAAGGTCCTCATCGTAATCAATAAAGCCGACGGCTTGTTTCTCAATGGGGAAGGTGTAGGCGCCCACGGTACTGATCTGGATCGCATTAAGTTGGTTGGAGGCCAAGGTGACGGTGGCCGGGGCCGCGTTGGAAGCGGGAAGAGGCCCCGGAGGGGCGTTGGCGCCCGCCGACTGGCCGGACGCGGATTGGAGAAGGGCGGTCGTGAAAGCAACCGCCGCAACCGCCCCAATCACCGAGGTTGCTTTTCTGCGAGGCTGGAATGGGTTCTTCATGATCATTTTCATAAGTTGAATTTCGTTTCAGTCATGGTCGTCGAGTGTCAATTAGATTTCATGCGGTCCAATGGTCAGAGCGCGCTTTCCCCCTTTTCGCCGGTGCGAATGCGCACCACTTCGTCAATGGTGGAGATAAAGACCTTGCCGTCGCCAATTTTCCCTGTTTTGGCCGCGAGCATGATGGCCTTGACGGCGGCGTCGAGTTGGGAATCGGACAATACGACGTCAATCTTCAGCTTTGGCAGGAACTCCGCCGTGTATTCGCTTCCGCGGTACACTTCGGTGTGGCCCCTTTGGCGGCCGTATCCTTTGACCTCGCTCACCGTCATGCCTTCGATGCCGAGTTTAGCCAGGGCGTCTTTGACTTCGTCCAACCGGAACGGTTTGATGATGGCTTCTATTTTTTTCATAGCTTTGGCGGTGGAGATTGAAGGGGGCGCCAGCGCCGGCGCGCGCCGGCCGCCGAATTGCGATTTGATCTCTCACTTTCACCGGCCCGCGAGCATACTCGCCGAAGGGGGGGGAGTATGTAGGACGCCGCCTCAATTTTGTGTGCGGCGTGATGGTACACTTGGCCGCGCAAATCATACTTCTTACTAACTGTGATGGCGGAGCACCCCGGCATCACGCGACAGCCCCATAATGGACTATTGCCCGGGGCTTCGCCGGATTGTGTCCCAAAAAACCCTAATATTTGTAGGGTGGGATCGTACACGCTCCGGCCGGAATTATCCTTCTTACTGACTGGGACGCGAGCGTTCTCTGATGCCGCGAATATGATTCTGACTGAGTTCTTGCTCATAGTTATACTTTGCGCGGCCCGACGGCCCGCGTTCTACAACCCTTTAGCAAAGCGAATGCCACGCGGCGCGAAGAGTGTCAGCCCCTGGTGAACCGCATTGGAAATGTGGTTGCGTCGTTTTTGGCGTCGCGCCGAAAGTCGGACAAGCAAACTGACTTGGGAGTTGCGAAATTGCCTGCTGGATGAAGCTCCATAGATTGTTGGTCCAGAAAACGGAATTCAACATTGATGCCGTTTATCGCCCGCGTTGCTAATAGGCAGGTGGTGCGCCAGACGACCGGTCTGACCGGGCGCAACATCCGCGCGTGATCGTAGAACGAGCGGTGGAAAACTTCCCGGGCGGACATGGGGCTAGAGCCTGTCTGCAATCAGAATGCGCACTCTGCGCGCTTTTGCGCACGTTGGACAAAAGAGGAAAACGGCGCTTCAATGGGACGCCCGGCGGGGAACACGCTTCAATTGAGACTGAGCCAACAATCCTAGCAGTGTTAACATCAATGACAAAAGCGATTAAGAAACCACTAACGAAATTCCGACCGCGGCCATGCGGCGACACTTGCGAAACTCCAATAATGCCGAGTTGTACGGCAGCATCCTACAAGCGATTGCGCCGCTATCCTACAGACATTGCCCCGAGCAGGTGTTATGTTGGGTGGTGTGGAAGAATAATGTGAAAGGGCCTGGCGCCTGGAGGGACGAAGCCGGGCTTGTGGAAACGACGGGGCCGACCGGCCCGCGAGCGATGGTTGAAGGTGAGCGACCGGAGGGCAACGCCGGCATGAATTGAAGGAAAGGACGAATTATGTTAATGCCTGACGAAACCGAAATCCGTACCAGGCTCCTTGAGCCGCTCGAATTCCTGGTGATTCCCGCCACCAAGACGCCGGTGGTGATCGGGGATTTCTTCAAAAGGAACAGCGGCGTGAAATTAGCCAGCGTTTTTGGCGAATTCAAGAGCCGGTTTTTCGAGAAGAGGGAAAAGGCGGCGGAGGAAGTGACCTACCGCAAATACCGGCTGATGGCCGTCTCGGAGGACGGCCCGATAATCGCGGAACTGGGCGGCGCAAGCAAAGTGGAAGGGACGGTGACCGCCGCGCTCTGGCTCCTGCAGCGGCAAGGAAGCGGCGGGCCTGGTTTTTTACAGACCAACGGCTATGCCAATATCTTTTATGTCAGGGATGAAAAGGGCGTGCTGTGCGCGGTTCGCGTGGGTTGGGCGGAGGATGGCTGGGTGCTCGATGCCATTCCCGTGCAGGACCCTCTGGCGTGGAATGGCAACCACGTGGTATTCTGTCCAGCGGGTTGAACTATTCGGGAAGGAAGCGGTAGCCGACCCCGCGCACGGTGTCCAGGTACTTGGCGGCCACGCCCAGTTTCTCGCGCAGGCGGCGCATGTGGGTGTCCACGGTGCGGGTGTCTATGTGGGTCTCGTACTCCCAGACATCGCGGAGGAGTTTTTCGCGGGATTGGACATGGCCAATCCGCTGGGCGAGCACCGAAAGGAGTTTGAATTCAGTGGCGGTAAGCTCGATGCGTTTGCCTTTGACCATGACCAGATGGCGTGAGACATCCAACTGAAGCAGCCCAAAGATAAAGGAGCTGCGGGGGGCCGCTCCGGCTTGGTGTTCTTCCAGCCGTTTCTTGACTCTTAAGACCAATTCGCGGGGGCTGAATGGCTTCGGCACATAATCAGTCGCCCCCAATTCCAGGCCGACAATCCGGTCTATTTCGCCCGCGCGGGCCGTGAGCATGATGATGGGGATGGCGTTGGTTTTGGGATCCCGCCGCAGCAGTTTGCACACTTCCAAGCCGTCCATTTCCGGGAGCATCAGGTCGAGCAGGATCAAATCGGGCGCGGCCGAGCGGGCCTTTCTCAAGGCATCCGCTCCATCCACGGCCGTCTCGATCTGGAAGCCAGCCTGCGTGAGGTTGTAGCTGACGAGATCGAGAACATCCGGCTCGTCATCAACCACCAGAACTTTTGCTTTCACCGGAGCAGCATTCCCCATTGGCCCCGCCTGAAACAACAGCAGGATGGTGACAAATTTGTGACAAACAGATGGCTTTTGCCAGCCGGGCGGGGCGGAATCCGGGCGGGCCTGAGTCCCCTGAATTTGGCGCTCAAGAAGCCGCGGCTATTTGGGCTGATGTTCCAGATAGGCCGACCAAAGATTGGTTTGGACGAAGATCTCCAGAAACGTTCCAGGGCGCAACTCGAAAATCTTCGCCATCAGGCCGGCTTTCCCGGCATCCAGGCCCGCTTCCAGTTTTGGGGAGATGATGATCACGGGGGCATAAGGGTCCACCGGCACTTTGGGGTCATCAGGGATTTCCGACCGCCATTCCGCCGAGTTAAAGCGCCGCAGATACCACGGCAGCGGCCAATAATCATCCTCGGGCGTCATGACGTTGATGCGCATCCCGCCGTCTTGCGGCGAAACTTGCGACAGGGCGCGGACCTCGCTCACCAGGTTCAAAAGGTCGTGCGAAGTCTGCGCGTAGCACCAGGGGTTGTGCTGGTCCGCCGCATACGGGACCGCGGCCAGCCAGGCCTGGAAGGCCAACTGGGCGGCACCCGCCCCGAGGAGGATGCCGGCGGCGATTTTCAGGCGCGGTTTTTTCAGCCCGCGAATCAGCGCTGCCGCGCCGACCCCGGCCAGAAGAATCGCCCCGTGCCAGAAACCCAGCACGCACCAGGGAGTTTTGTAGGGGAGCGCGGTGTAAATCGCGGCGAGGATGGCCGTGTAAAATGCCAGAAAACGCACGAAGACGGCGTTCGCGCCCGGCAACTGGCGGCGGCCAAAAGCGGCGAAGCCGCCGCCCACGGCCAGCGCCAGGATCAAGGCCTCGCTCCAGACCGGCCCTCCCTTGACATGAAAGAACAGCAGGCGTTGGGCATAAAAGCTCCACGGGTGAACATGCGGCGAAGCGCCCTGGGCGTTCTGCATCCAATACTTATAGGTTCGCACCGCGTCCAACGGGCCGGCGGGATTAGTCAAGAAGGAAGAAAACAGGAGCAACGCCACCGCCAGCCAGGCGGCCAACCCGGCCGCCAAATGCCACGAGGCATCAGTTTTGGCGGGGTTGGTCTTTAGGGCCGCCACCGGGACGGGCCAAAAGCGCCGTAACAGCAGCCCCGCCGCCGAAGCGGCCGCGAGGTTGAAGAGGAAGGTTTCCTTGGTGGCCTGCATCAATCCAATGCCGGCTCCCGCCAGGAGAATCCACCGGAGCTTGCGCTCGCGGGCATAGCGCCATCCCGCCGCCAGGGTGAGAAAGGTGAAGAAGACGAGCAGCGTCTCGTGAATATAATCACGGCTGTAACAAACCATCACGGGGGACACAGCCGTCAGGAACGCGGCGGCCAGAGCGCCGTTTCTGCCCAGGCCGTCGGAAACCAACGGGAGCAGGAGAATCAGACCGAGGCCAAAAAGAACGGGCAGGGAGCGCGGACGGCTGTCCGTCCAGAGGGCGAAATCGGGAGCCAGAGTGAGTTTTTGCCACGCCAGGCTGGCATAAGCCAGGGCCGGTCCGTGGTATTCCATGGGGTTGTAGTGATAATAGCCGTCTCTCCACAATTGGCCGAGTTTAAGCGCATTGACCGATTCGTCGGTGTGCATGGGACGGTAATCCAATAGCGGGCACCGCAGCCCGGCGGCGAGCAAGACAGCCAGCAACATGCACAACTGAAAAGGCCTGCTCATTTGGCCGCCCGCCCATAAACCTCCACCTCGGTGTACTGGTTGTACTTGGCCTCAGTGCTTCCATTGGAGTAAAGCCGCACGTAACGGGCCGGGGTTCCTTTGGCGTCAATCAATTTGCCTTCGTGGGTCTCAATATACTCCCGGTCGCTCCCCGCGCCCAGGCCGTCCTTGTTCTCGGTGTCATTGTTAAAGAGTGTGCGGACATTCCGGCTGAAATCCGCGTCGTCGGCCACCTGGACAACCACGCCATGATAGACCTTGGGGCGGTCATGGGCGTGCCAGACCACGATGGAGTATATTTCCTGCGGGCTGCCCAGGTCTATCTGCACCCATTGCGGGCCTTTGCGCAGGAGGACGACATTATTTTCCAGGGCCTCCTTTTCGCCGTCGGTTATTTTGGCCAGATTGGCGGGGATGGCGTTGGTGTCGCCGCTGGTGACCTTTTTGCCCAAGGCCACGTTGGCGACTCCCACCGGCGCCAGGAATGGGGGGCGCGGCTTGCCCAGCGGTTTGTCCACATTGGTGGCCCCGGGGTTGTCGGAGGGCGTGCCGATGAAAGTCGGCGCGGGGAGTTTAATATCCAGCGGCGCCAATTGGTCTGCGCCCGCGGAAAAACCCCAGCCGCAGAGCGCCAGCAGCGTCAAGCATAGCTGCCCCCGCCCGCCCAGCCGGCAAAGCCCGCTCTCCAATTTTGCGAACATGACTCTAAATAAGCCCACCCCGGCGCGATTGCCAAGACCCATGTTGGCCCGCGCGCCGAGGCACATCGGCCATGGCTCGTTTTCAGTATGAGAAGAGCGTGAACCCGGTGAGATCAGACACCTGTTCCAATTGCCGCAAATAACCGGGCATTGCCTCCACCGGCACGGCATCGGTGCGGGTGTTGAATTCCTCTTCGAGGAGGACTTTGCCCGGCGGCGCCGCCACAACTTTATGAAAATAAATGGCCGGATTCTCGATGGTTCGATTGCCGATGTCCACCGGCACGATCTGGACCGGAGTGATTTCGGCGCGAAAAACCTCATGCTTGGGATAGGGCAAACCCAGGGGCATGGAGCGAAACGAGACCTTGGGCTTGCGCACGGCCGGAATAATGTTCTGAGGATAAAACCGGCACAAATATCCGAGGCCCGAAGGCGAGGGGGACCACATGCGGCGGATATGGTAATATTCAGTTGTCATGACTTCGTTCTGATCCTCGTCGTCGACGTAATCCATTGGGGCGGCCAGCTCGATATCGGGATAGAGTGCGGCAAAGCTGTTTAAAGCCCTGGTTTGCCAGGCGGCGCGCCCGTCGGCCGAAAATTGCCGCCTTAGGCCGTCCGCATCTGGCCCGTCGGCTACGGTGACCACTTTCAAGTCGGTGGGATATCCCAGGAGCCGGATCAAGAAGTATTCGGTGACGGTTGTTTTGGGCCGCACGGAGCACTCCGGGATCACGGCAAGCTCGGTGGTGCCGGGACGGAGCACCAGGCCGCAGCCGTAATTGGGCCAGGAGCGGGCGGCCAGCGGGCCGCGTTGGAAAGTTGCCGTGGGGTCCAGCCAGTAGGACTGGCCGTCGAGGGTGACCTGGACAATGGCGTGATCGAACTGGCTGGCTGTGGGGAGCCAATCCTGCAAAGTTTGGCGCAAATCGGTGGCGACCAAAACCGGCCAGGCCTCGATCCCCAGCGCCCGTAGAATGGTCACGCAAAGCAACGTCTTATCCTTGCAATCACCGAAGCGGCGCGCAAAGACGGCGGAGGGATTGGCGGGCTTGTACGCGCCCGCTCCCATTTCGATTCCTTGATAGCGCACCTCGTCCTGCAAGAACCGCAGCACGGCCACAACCCGTTCCCCGGCGTCCGGCAGGCCGCGCCAGGAGTTGATTTGGCGCGTCAATTCCGGCGAGAGCGCGGCGCTGTTGGTGAAAACGGCCAGCTCGGACTTGGCCACTTCGGACCAGGATTGGGCCTCGCTCAATTGCACCCACGGCAGCGGGAAGAACCAGACCGGCAGGGGATCCTCATCCTCCAGGCCCTCCACATGGGTGAAATCCCACGTGTACTCCGTCAAGTCGCCCTTCTTGACAACGGCGGGAACGGCTTCGGTGCCCTTATTCTTGACATGAAGGGGCCGCGACTTGGGCCAGAGCAGCCGCGTGGCCAGGCGGTCCGCCGGTTCATGCTCGCGCACGGTGACCAAATGGGAAAACTTGCCCGAGCCGATGGGATTCAGGCCCCGGATCGTGTAGGCATAATCAAGAATGTCGCCCTCGCGCACATCCTCCAGGAGGAGGACGGCGGATTGTTCGCCATTGAAGAGATACTGGTCGAGGTCCTTTTCGCGCTGGATGACCTGGACATTCGCCAGATCCAGGCGGCTGAGGGCATTGGTTCCGCGCCAAAGTTGCACCCAATGCAGAACCAAGGATTGGTGGTTGGGGTCAAAATCAATGGAGATCTGGGAATGACTTTGCACGCCCTCGCTGCTCCACAACTGGCGCGCCACATGGTTAAAAAGCTCGTTGGTCTGGGCATTGATCTGGCAATCCTCCAACAACAGGCGCGAATCCCGCCCGGCATCGGCATCTTCCCCATTGGTCTGTGCCTGGAAGCGTAGCGGGACAATCCACGGCGAGGGCGGAGCGACCGACACCGGCCCATCCTGCGCCCGGCCAACCGCGGCCCAGACGCAAAACGCCGCCAGCAGCAAGCCGGCAGCTTTGCCAGGGCGCCTTGCCCGGAGAGCAGTCCCGGCGCCGATGGCAGAGGCCAAAAGGCGCGCCTGAGCATTCAAACAATTCAACCTCGCCATGACCCGTTCAGTATAGCCGATCCTGACCGGATGGAAAGGCGGGGGATCATGCGGCGAAACCGTTTGGCGAACACGCTGCCGGAAAAAGTGGTTGCTCATCAGGCAATAGGCATAAACTTGGAGCCCCGTCTTCTGGCAGGCTTCCGCCAGGGTGCTGAGGAATCCTGCCGGTCCACATCATCCAGAAAAATGCCCTCCCGCCGCTCGCCACGGCTCATCACATGGTAAATAGCCCAGGCATATTCCACTCTCATTTTGCGCGGCATGGCAACCCGTTTGCTGGTTCTCTTGACCATTCCCAGCCAAAATGAACCAAACTATGGAATGACCCAAAAAATCAGTTACACCGGCTCAACATTCACATCCTCACAATGTGGTCCACATATTCTGGTGGCACCTTAATTGCGAGCCCCTCCTTTTCGGCCCAATGAACCAGAAGCGTTCCGTGGATTGAGATCTTGGCGGTAAATCTCTCCTGTGGAAACTCTTCGGATTGATAATGCCGGAGAAATTCGGCCAAACTTTCTTGGCATTGATTAACGTCTCGCGCAAGCACTTGGGCTTGCCTCGAAAAAACGGACAGTAAAACCGAGTCATTTAGTTAGTTGTTTTTGAGTTCGAAGTCAACGGGCGAAAGGTAATCCAGCGCGCTGTGGGCGCGTTGGCGATTGTAGAAGGTC
>Ga0187862_10001107_pt1 | contig 29131 bp, 31 predicted proteins | sample June2016WEW_10_1_FD_133003 | JGI IMG/M metagenome (GOLD analysis project Ga0187862, IMG submission 133003) | Peatland microbial communities from SPRUCE experiment site at the Marcell Experimental Forest, Minnesota, USA - June2016WEW_10_150 | ecosystem: Environmental > Terrestrial > Soil >...
ATTCTTGTCACAGGGGGGGCAGGATACATTGGAAGCCATGTAGTCAAGGAACTTGTGCATCAAAATCACAAGCCTATCGTCTTTGATAATCTCCAAACCGGCCATCGAAAAGCAATTGAAAATGCTCTCTTCATAGAAGGGGACCTATCTGATCAAAGAAAACTTGCAGAGGTGTTTCAAGCCAATTCCGTCGATGCGGTGATGCATTTTGCAGCAGATTGTTTGGTTGGAGAATCCGTTCAGGATCCGTTAAAATACTTCAACAATAATGTGAAGAATAGTTTGAAACTAATCGAGATTATGGAACAATTTTATGTAAAACAAATTGTTTTTTCTTCCTCTGCCGCAGTCTATGGCGAGCCTGAAGAAATGCCAATCTCAGAGGGGCATCCTTGCGCCCCGACAAACCCTTATGGTGAGACCAAATGGATCATTGAAAAAGTACTCCAGGCTTTTCATGATGGCGGTAAATTGAATTTTATCTCTCTCAGGTACTTCAATGCAGCAGGAGCCGACCCGGAAGGTGAACTTGGAGAGGATCATTCTCGAGAAACCCATTTGATACCCCTGGTGATCAAGGCAGCTTTGGACACGACTTCAGTTCCTATTTTTGGAACGGACTATGAAACTCCGGATGGAACCTGCATCCGTGACTATATTCATGTCACTGATCTTGCCCATGCCCATATCTTAGCTCTTCGGAAATTAGATCAAGGGAAAATTTCCGGCATTTATAATCTGGGGAATGGGAATGGGTATTCCGTGAGAGATGTGGTTGATACGGTGAAAAAAGTGACCGGGCGAAACATAGCGACCGTCGAGTCACCAAGGAGACCAGGGGACCCTGCCCGGCTGGTGGCCAGTTCGCAGAAGATGAGACATGAGTTGGGATGGATTCCCAGATACCCCGACCTGGAAACGATCGTTAAAACAGCTTATGATTGGCACAGAAAACACCCGAAAGGCTACGACGATGAGAATACGGCATAGGGCACAGCGCATAGCGGAAAGAAAAAGCAACGAATTCCAAGCACCCAATAACAAATAAACTACAATTACCGAAATTCTGAACAAGAAACTTTGGTCATTTGAGATTGAAATTTGTCTGGGATTTGGAAATTGAAATTTGGAATTTAACGCTATGCGCCATGCGCTCTGCGCAGTGCGTTTGGAGAAGCAATGTGCGGTATTTTTGGAATTTATGACCACCTTGAGGCGTCCAATCTTGCCTATCTGGGCCTCTATGCCCTTCAGCATCGCGGACAGGAGAGTGCCGGAATCGTCTCATCGGATAATCGGCAGCTCCATCACTACCGCCAGATGGGATTGGTATCTGAAGTCTTCACCAAGGAAATCCTGAAGAGACTCTCCGGGAAAAGTGCCATTGGTCATGTCCGTTATTCCACCGCTGGATCGAGCGAACTCAAGAACGCACAGCCTTTCGTGGTGGATTACTATAAGGGTAGTCTCGCAATTGCCCACAATGGAAATTTGTCCAATGCCCCTCTCATCCATACCGAACTCGAATCCAAAGGATCCATTTTCCAGTCGAACATGGACACGGAGGTCATCGTTCACCTCATTGCCCGGTCCAAGGAAAAAAGCTTTTTGGAGCGAACCGTCCATGCGCTCAAACAGGTCGAAGGGGCCTACTCTGTGCTTATTTTGACCGAGAAGGAAATGATTGCCGCCAGGGATCCTTTTGGCTTCAGGCCCTTAGTTCTCGGTCAGATTAAGGATGCACCTGTGGTCGCCTCTGAGACATGTGCTTTCGACCTTATCGGCGCCAAGTTCTTGAGGGAGATCGAACCCGGAGAGGTTCTCCTTATCAATGAAGATGGAATAAAGTCTTTCAGGCCTTTTCCACACAAGCCGCGTCATCAGTGCATCTTTGAGTTCATCTACTTCGCCAGGCCGGACAGTTTTCTTTTCAACAGAAACGTCTATGAGGTCAGAAAAGCGTTTGGAGTCCAACTTGCCAAGGAATCGCCCGCGGAGGTGGATATGGTCGTCCCTATTCCGGATTCCGGATTTCCGGCCACGGTGGGCTTCGTGGCCGAATCGAAAATCCCCATGGAACTCGGGATGATCAGAAACCATTATGTCGGGCGGACGTTCATCGAACCCGAACAGCAGATCCGGCATTTCGGCGTAAAAATCAAACTGAACCCGGTAAAAGAATTGTTAAAGGGCAAGAGGATTATCACCGTGGACGACTCCATCGTCCGTGCGACCACCAGCCGAAAGATCAATAAGATGTTTCGAAATGCCGGCGCCAAAGAGGTTCATGTCAGAATCAGCTCTCCGCCCATCACCGACCCTTGTTTCTTCGGCATTGATACGCCGAAAAGATCGGAGCTGATTGCCTCCTCGCACAAGATCAAGGAGATTCAGAAGTTTATTAATGCAAGTTCTTTACACTATTTAAGTTTGGAGGGTTTAAAAAAATGCATGAGGGAGGATGCCGAATCCTTCTGCTATGCCTGCTTCACAGGAGATTACCCTATTCCCTTCCAGATGGATTTAGAGTAAGCTTTTCCCTTTTATTTACATACTGCTTTGTATAGACTCTCATCAACAGATTGTCGGGGGATAATTTTCCAAGGGGGGAGTTTCTCTTCAGCCGAATCAGCGTATAATATTTTTCCTTCTGAGGAATATTCGGTAATCGATAAAATACGATCCTTCTTTTCCGCACAATTGACTTCCCACAATTCCAATGAATAACTCAAATGTGCATAATGTTTTCCAAACTTCGTCACAATCCCGTTTACACCTTTCTCTGTGTATTCCAATTTCGTCCATACATCCACAATGTTTTCTGACGAGGGAGCCGTATCCTCTGCATCATAGAAACATTCATACAAATCCGTCTCCGCAAATCGCTTCCAATCCGCTCCCCACACTTTCGCATAGCCGAAGATAGCAAGTCCGACAACTACACTGACAATTCCAAACTTAACTGATAAGGATTTCACTCAGGGTACCTCCTCTTCACTTGTCTTAATCTGCTACGGTTCTACTGCCTTTTCTTTACAGCACCGCATATACTCATATTTCCAGCATTCTCTAAAGTCCGCCTTATGTCTCCAAACGCCTTTCCCGTCCTGACTCGTGTCCTGCACTTGCTCTTACCAAGTTTGATAACATGAACTCCTACACTCCTTTTTAATTGACTGCGAGGCGCACCTACACAATAAAGTTATAATCAATACAAAAACCATTACACTCTCTTTCATCAAATTTCACCTTCTCTTCTTCTTTTCAAACCTCCCAAAATACTCGTCAATGGCCCTTCTCACGTGAGCAGCTACCGGGGCCCCGGTTTTCTTTGATAATGTCCTAAGCTTCTTTTGTTGAACCCTGGTTAGAAAGATGTTGGTTCTTATCTTGGTTATCATTCCCCTCCCCCCCTTTTTAGAACGTGTATACCCTTATACACCTATATATGTATTTGTCAAGCTTTTTCTTTGGATTCACGAGAATCCGAAGTTGTTCGTATTGAAGCGGCGACTTTTCCGTTATACGTTTGTGATATGTCGCCAGGTCCTGTTGACGTTTCCATCCAAAATTAGTAACCTTTTATCAGTATATAAGCTTTCAAATCAACCTTTCCTATCTAATTTCAACCCTTTGAAATTGGAATGATGCTTATTATTCCTATTGGTGTTGCGCAATAAAATATCGTGAGACAGAAGGGAGGTGGAAAATCGATTGTCCAGCGAGGGTAGAGAACAGCATACTGTAATCACAAGCAAAAGGAGGGAAGGACTATGAAGACATGGATGATCGTTGCATTGGCTTTGGTGGTAATTGCGGTTCCAGAGATATGTACGGCACAGCAGGCCCCAAAAACTATTGCTGACACCAAGGGTTTCGAGCCTCCGAATCCGAAGCTCGAATACCTGGGCCGCTGGTATGTTGATTTAATTGCGCCAATATGGGAGCTAGGCCAGACATCAGACCTTGGCAAGCGGCGAATCATTCCCATAACGGGTGGGAAGTTTGAGGGCCCAAAAATTAAGGGTGTGATCCTCAATAACGGTGCCGACTGGCAGATTGTAACGAAGGATGGTCTGGCGATCATCGACACCCGATACTTACTCCAGACCGACGACGGCGCATTAATCTATCTTCAGACGAAGGGGTATCGTTATGGTCCCCCTGACGTCATGGCAAAGGTAGCTAAGGGCGAGGTTGTCAACCCTAACCTTTACTATTTTCGGATATCTATGGGATTTGAAACAGCCTCACCGAAATATGCTTGGCTAAACAGGGCCATGGCTCTCGCTATTGCGATGCGCTTAGGTAATGCAGTCGTTTACGACGCCTACACATTTTAGTTGCCGTTTTCTGAATAGGTCCACTCTGGATGCAGCAGATTGTGATCTTATTGTTCCGCCTCTGCTCTATTTGACGCTTGATGAAGATTCAGGAAATAAATCTTTATCCAAAGCATTAGATAAGAATGAAGGCAGGGCTAGAGATGGTTCTGCCTTTTGTATTTCTGAAAGATACTCGTAAACTTGTGATTCTCAATAATCCTTCTCTCATACAACCTTTCAGGTGGTATTTGGCGATCCCCGTTGACAAAATAACTAATACAGGCGTGGTATTTTCTTTCCATGTCACTAATTTTCCCCTCCTCACCACGCCCTCTCCCCGACGGGATAGAGGGAAAGGGTGGAACGGAGAAACGCACAAAAATTTCTTCCAGTCTTGACAAAATTGAACTTTACCCGAAGGAGATTTTTAAATTAGGAATCTTTTAAAATTTGAATTTTTATTGAGAATTCGAGAGTTACTCAGACAAAAGGTGCAGACTTGGCCTCTGGCACACCTTATGCAAAATCCGGAAAGACACAGTGCCAAAATAATGGCCTTAGTGAAAAAAATCGACACGGCTGCTCAGCGCGGGCGCAGAAAGGGGAAACGAAATGAAAAGAGACAAACCGGGAACGGGCAGTATTAACCATGTTTCTTATGGCTGTGCTAATTACAGGATGTGCCACCAGCGGTTACAAGGATGTTTTTAATGACGAAAATAGTCCCAATGTGAAAACCTTTAATGTCTTGCCTGATGACTGCTATATCGCTAGCAAAAGGGCAGTATTAAGCCAGAACTTCAGGATTGAAAGGGAAGACTTGCAGGCAAGATCGTTTACAGCAGCAAGATACTTCGAGGATGGCAAGGATACCATCGTTGTTACTATTAATGCAAATGTTATAGCTGCGGGTAGAGACAAGTCTACCGTTTATGCCAGCGTCACCCAGCATGTAGAAAAGGTCAGAGTCAAAACCGAGAGGACACTCCTTGGATTGGTCCCTACCGGAAGTGAAGCTACGAAGGTAAAGCAAGAAGAAAGGACAATAGAAGACAAGGATTTCTACAGCAAACTTTTTGCAGCTTTAGAAAAAGAGCTTGGCATTGTCCGAACAGTTCCATAAAAAACTAACCTATTGAATGACAGGCAATGTTTTCAAGATAACAACTCTACTCTCAAGTATTTCTTTCAATAACCACACGCATAAGCAGATGGCAATTATTCGGAAAGACTTATCAAGAGATGGGTCAATTTAGCCTTATCCTTCGGCAAGGTACCAAGAAATCTCACTCCGGATCGGTAATCACGCCATGCTCCGTTCAAGGAGGTCTTCGTCCAAACCACCTCACCCTGCATTTCGATACTGTTCATCTCAGAGCCCAACGGGAAGGAGAGTTTCGACTTCATCTGCCGGCCAATCTCCAACTGCTCAGGAGAACGGATCAGCATCCCCCCTTCACTGAGATTCAATGCCCGGGCATGATGGGTGATCAATGAGTTGACTTCGTCATATTCGAGCGGCAAATCCACATCGAACCGGGGATACCTTCTCCTTTGATAACCGACGATCCCGGAACGGGGCCTGGTTTTCTTATTTTGTGCCTCTATGAGTCTTATTTTTTTCAATAATTGGAAAACGTATTCAAGAACAACAAACAGGGAAGAGATGAGACGGGCGAGCAGGATGATAAGTAGGAACGTTATCACCAGTATCGAAAAAGTGGTTACCTTGACCGTTTTCCGGTAATAACGGATTTCGAAAAAGGAATTTTCAGCTCTGTTTGCCCTGAGTTCCACAATCACCAAACGCTTCGAATATTGGCGCTCTCCGACCTTTTCCTACTGCAGCCCAATCCTCATTTCGCTCATCTACCAGCAATAAGTATGCCTACGAAAGCTCTGAGCACGCTCATCGCATAACCGTATGACGCTTAATGGCTAATTTAAATTGGATATGTTGGATTCGGATTGAAGGAGTCCCTGACTGGAAGCGACATTTTGTCAAGGACAGAATGATTTTTGACAACCATTACCCGTTGTGAAAGCAGAAAGGGTGTTTCAAGAATTGGAACAGGAGTTACCGCCAATCAACGGCACTAAATTATTGAATCCCTTGGCGGCGGGCGGGTGATTTGTACCGAGGTAAAGGGAGCCAAGCCTACTTGGGAAGTTTACGTTTCTTTTTCGCCTTGCCCGTTGTCATCTTTTTGAGCTCCGTCACACGAGCTATTAGTTTCCCCCACTCAGATTTTATCTGGTCTCTCTCCTTTTCAACTTTTAATATTCTGCGATAGAGAGAAAGTACCCTCAAAAAGATCTTGGCCTTATCATCGTCCACCTGTTTTCCGTCACAATAATCCCTAAGATACTTCTCCGCCGTCGCTACCAGTGGCTTAAATAGCTCGGACTCTTTTTTCTTCATCTTTTCCATCCTTTGACTAAGAATGACGTGCCCGTGTCCCTGCCTACCGGCAGGCAGCGTCTCACATGTCTATAAAATATTACCAACAAGTATGAGCAGATGCAACAAAAAAGAACACGCTCGAAGGCTCCTGCGACCGCGGCAAAGGCATCACCTCTATCCATTCATATTTCTTAATACAAACTCTACGATATCCAACACAATCATCGGAATCTTTTTTCTTCGGGCTGTAGTCTGGATGGTGCGGATGCACTGTTGGCAGGCCGTGATCACCATATCCGCTCCCGTAGCCTTGATCTCTTCGATCTTTGCCTGCGCCAGTCTCGCTGAAAGGTCGGGGTTCACCATCTCAAGGTTACCGCCTCCTCCACAACAGACGCACTGCTCTCTGTTTCCTTTCATCTCAACCAACTCCACGCCGGGAATACTCCGCAGGATTTCTCGTGGGACTTCATAAACTCCGCTTCCTCTCCCAAGATCGCAGGGATCATGGTAAGTGACTTTGGTTGTCTTCTCCTTGAAGCCGATCTTACCTTCCTCGATCAACTTCTTGATGAATTGAGTAGAATGAAAGATCTCGATATCCGTTTTACAGTGATCCATCCAGGTGCGGTAACAAGAGGGACAGGCAAAAACGATCCTTTCTGCCCCCTTCTCTTTCACTTTTTCAAAATTGTGTTGGATCAAAGTTTCGGCATCTTTCTTCATCCCTGCCGCAATCAGGGGAAAACCACAGCACCACTCCTCCCCTCCCAGAATGGTAAAATCAACTTCGGCCTTATCCAAAATCTGGACAAAGGATTGAGGGATCCTCTTCGTCATCGGGAAATAAGATGCAACACACCCAACGAAATAGACGACCTTTGCCTTCTCCCTCTGAAACATGTCCTTGGGGACTTCGGTCAGGGCCTGTACCCACATCGACCGGTCCTCGTTCGGTTCACCGATAATGTTATGGACTCCTTTTAACATCTCCGCTAACCGGTCGACGACAGGGGGGTACTCCCCCCTCTCGACCATGAATCCACGCATCGCAATTCTCAAATCCTTTGTGTGGATAAACGCAGGGCACACCGCCGTACACCTCCCGCATAACGTGCATAGGTAGGGATGCTCAGAATACTCTCTCAGCACATCCTTGGTCTTTGCGGGCCCGAAGAACATTCCCGGCAAGCCGTATGCCTTCCTGATGAAAGACTTCAGGTTGGCAAACAGCCCTCCCATGGTGCTCTCCAACTTCTGGGTTTGCGCGTATACGGGACAAACCTCCACGCAGCTGCTGCATTTCACGCAGGAATCCAGAGCGATCAGGTCTTTAAGAGAAAGGGGGAGGGATGCCTTTCTGGTTCCTGGCTTAAATGCTTCTTCTGGCATCAAATTGAGCAACATGACCGCTGGTATCGTGATGATGTGCCAAAGCTTTTTATTGAATGGAATGGAGGCGACAAGCGCGGCCAGGAACAATCCCGATACAGACCAAAGGGGATAGTTGAGCGAAGGCCACGATAATCTCAAAGGGGCAATAATTTTCGACAGACCAAAGGACAAGAACCAATATTGGGCCGCAGAGCTCGGAAGGGAATAGGTTAAAATGCTCGTGGCCTCGCAGAAGAATCGAAGGATAAACCATCCTCCTAGAAGATTAACCGCAACGATATCTCCGATTGAGGTCTTAAAAGTTACAGATTTTGCTACAAACCTGCGATAGATGGCGATGAATTCTCCCGTCAATATCATGGCTCCGAAGAGGTCGAAGGAAATCGCAAAAAGCGCATCGGTCAGTCCCAGGGACGAGCCGGCCAGATCACGAAAGTAATAAAAATCGCAGAATGGTGCATAAAAAAACCTGATCAGGTGCGGGAGACTTTTAAATTGGGGCATCCTCTCTACCTTCAGGTGGCCCGCGATCAGTATCCCGGGGTAACCGATCATGATCAAAACCTTCATCAGCCATCTCAATTTATCCTGGCTGAAAAGCCTCCTCTGGAGGACACCATCCAAAAGCATCACCTGCATCAGCTTAACGATCTTTTTGCTGAAGAAGGTAGAAAAGATCCCTCTCGTAAGGGCCCGCAAATCCCATTGCCCCCGCCAGTAAAGGAATAGTCTCAAGACGAGGCCAGTGAAAAAGACGATCGCGCCCGCCATAAAAAAGATCACAAAAAGTGGATGGTCTGTCACCATATACCCGTTCCTTCAGCTCTTTGCTCAATTCTAACACTTATATCCAACTCCATCCATGTCACCTTTCCCATCGCCAAGCGCGAAGAGAATGTACGCATTTACTTTTCCCTTGTTCGATTTTTGGTTCCGTGTTATTTTTTATAAAAATACCAAGAAGACATGAATTTATCCGCTTTGAAAGCTATTTTTGCCTCCATGGAACAGGGGGTTGTTTTTGTGGACGATCAAAATCGGATTGCCTACTGCAATCCAGCGGCAGAGAAGATTCGAAAGATCAAGATGGATGAAGTACTCGGCCAATCCGTCCTAAACTATCATCCTCAAAAGGCCCGTCCCAGGGTCCTGCAAATTATCAAAGATTTAAGAACCGGAAAGGCAAAAGGACATCGCCGGATGAATATTCGAATGCTGAAAGGGAAATTCTACGACAATACCTATACGGCCGTCTGGGACTCAAAAAACAAATACCTGGGTACCCTCGTTGTCAGCAAGGAGATCACGCAACGAAGGAAAACGGAAAATGAACTCAAAGAGGCATTAGAAAAACTGAAAATCGCTAATGAAGAGCTGAGGCGTCTCGACCAAATGAAGGACGACTTCCTCTCGAACGTCAGCCATGAGTTGAAAACACCGATGATCTCGGTGATGGGCTATATCGGAATGTTGCTCAAGGAGAAGGCGGGTGGGCTGGCGGAACAGCAGAAAAAGTTCCTGGAAATCTCTTACAAAAACCTGCGAAAGCTTGAAAGGAACATAGACGATCTATTCGATTTGGCTGAAATCGGCATACCAAAACCCTCTTGGGTTTTTGAGCCGATCGATCTTGTCAAAGTCATCCAATTTTCATGCTTGACCGTCGAACCCCTGGCGAAGGAGTATCAAATCGAAGTGGAAGCTCCGCTCCCCGCAGAACCGGTCAAGGTCTCCGGGGTTGAGGAAAAACTCAACCAAATCTTCGATAATCTTCTTACCAACGCCATCAAATATAACCGCCCTGGGGGGAAAATCTATATAAGCCTTGAACATGATCCTGAATTCGTCTTCACTCGCATCGCCGATACAGGCGTTGGAATTCCTTACCGATCTCTGAAGGAAGTATTTGAACGCCATTTCCAGGAAAAAACAAAACCCATTGGAAAAACCAAGGGGTTGGGGATCGGCCTCTCCCTCGTCCAGGAAATCGTTAAACTCCATCAGGGAGATATCCAGATCGAAAGCGAGGTGGGCAAGGGATCCACCTTCACCGTAAGGTTACCCAAGCTTCGCAAAACAAGTTCGGAGTAATTAGTTCTGAGTCCGGAGTTTTTTGTGTCCAGAGAAAATTAAGGTCTCCGAACTCTGAACTCCCAACTCCGAACTGACCGGTTATTTTCTCTCTCCTCCTATTTTCCCTAAATCGATCAGGGGAATACCTCCTCCGGAAACCTGCGGTAAAATCCCGTTCCAATTTATCTCTCCCGCACCCGATAAAATGATGAGGCGTATCCATGCTCCAGCCTCGCCACCCCTGTCTGAATGGCTGCCTCTCTCACATAATTCGACACCTGTTCTGGGACTTTCCGGTTTAAGACGCTTGGAATGATGTAGTCTTCGCTCATTTCCTCCTCTGAAATAATGTGGGCAACCGCATTCGCCGCCGCGAAAAGCATCTCGTCGTTGATCTCTATCGCCTGACAGTTCAGAACGCCTCTAAAGAGTCCCGGGAAGCAGAGGACATTATTGATTTGATTAGGATAGTCCGACCTACCCGTGGCGACAACCCGTGCATATCGGGCGGCCTCCTCGGGCATGATCTCAGGGGTGGGATTGGCCATGGCAAAAACAATTGGGTCCTTCGCCATATTCTTGACATCTCTCGAGTGGATTAACCCTGGCTGCGAGAGACCGATAAAGACGTCCGCCCCTTTCAAGGCACTGGAGATAGACCCTTTCAATCTTTCCAGATTGATCTGCTCCGCTATCCTCTCCTTCACCGGATTCATGTTCTCTTTTCGGCCCCTGTAAAGAGTCCCTGCCCGGTCGCACCCGATAATCCGTTTCACCCCTGCAGAAAGAAGAAGCCGGATCGAAGCGATCCCGGCCGCTCCCAAGCCACTGACCACCACGTGGATGTTTCCTAACTTCTTGTCAACAATTTTCAATGCATTGATCAAACCTGCTAAAATGACCACCGCTGTCCCGTGCTGATCGTCATGAAAAACCGGGATATCCAGCTCCCGTTTCAGTCGGTCTTCGATCTCAAAACAACGGGGCGCAGAGATGTCTTCAAGGTTAATTCCGCCAAACCCGGGGGAGATCGCTTTGACTACGGAAATGATCTCCTTCGGATCTTTCGTCTTTAAACAGATAGGAAAGGCATCGACGCTGCCAAATTCCTTAAAAAGCATTGCCTTTCCTTCCATCACCGGCATCGCTGCCTCCGGTCCGATATCCCCAAGGCCGAGCACGGCCGTCCCATCCGTAACAATTGCTACCGTATTCTTTTTTATGGTCAGATCGTAAACTTTGTTACGGTCCTCGTGGATGGTCATGCAGACCCTCGCTACTCCGGGCGTGTAGGCCATGGAAAGATCCTCTCGGGTGCTCACTGAAACCTTGTTCTTTATTTCAATCTTCCCCCCCTGGTGGATCATGTAGGTTCGGTCCGTCACATTGACGACGTTGATCCCTCTCACCTGTTTCAGCCCGTCCACCACCTTCTGTCCCATCGGGATATCTGCCACATTGACGACAATGTCGCGTATAATGAGGTTCTTCCTAAAACCAACGATATCGATGGAGCCGATATCTCCCCCTGCTTTGCCGATGGCAGAGGTGACCTTGCCCAGCATCCCTGGCAGATTGTGAATCTCGATTCGAATGAGGATGCTATAACTTGGACTGGGTTTTCTGATCATGACATTGACCCCCTTGTTTCAACCTTTGGTTAACACGTCATGCCTTCCATCAACAAACTTCTAAATCAGCTTCCTCTCCAGCAAAAAATTCATAGCCGCCTGGCAGGTCGTGGTGGCCAGAGAGATGGCCTCGGAAAAAGAGCCTTGAGCTTCTTGAAATTGAGACATATGAATTCTTCCGATCACTTCCATCACTTTTCTTTCCAAGTCAGCATACCGGCCTGACCCCAGCACGTGGTCTGCGATTCGGATCTCCCGGAGCAATCCTTCCAGGTACCACACCAATACCTTCTTGCCCCCGGAGAGCTCATCCTCTTTCTTGAGTGATGCCATTTGATCCAGCAGGGTCGTTCCGATAATCAACCCGGATTTCATCTTCTCCGCATATTGGAATTCCAAAATTGCCTCTCTTGTCTCCATTCCCCCTCCTAAACCTCTCGCTCTTCCTTCTTAAGGTGAGACCACCGGATGGGATCCGGGTCAAACATCATGGTTGGACAATTATCAGAAAAGGGGGAAAAAATCAAGTTTCGGACAAGGGAATACTCACCTGAAAGAATGCGAGGCAATGCAGGAACGAACCGGTCTAACGATAGGGCTTGAGTCGGTCCAAAAATTTCGGATCAACGGGTATCCCCAATTTCACAGCCTGATCACAATGCTCAACAGCCAACTTAAATTCTTGTTTTTCATAATACATAGCGGCCAGGCTATAGTGAGCTTCCGGAAAGCTGGGATTGATTTCCAATGCCTTTTGAAACGAAGTGATTGCCTCGTCTGTTTTCTTCTTCTCCCGATAGACGCTTCCAATATTATAATAACCCTTGGCATAATCCGGTTTGATCTCGATCGCCTTCTGATACTCCACAAGGGCCTGATCCAACATCCCCTTTCTAAAGTAGAGAATTCCAAGATTGTTGTGGGCTTCGAGATAATTCGGATAGATTTGAAGCGTTTGCTGATATTCCGCAATCGCCTCTTTGAGATTTCCCTTTTCCTGGTAGGCGACTCCGAGATTAAAATGGGCCTCGGCGAAATTGGGATCTATACGGAGCGTCTCTTTATATTCCGAAATCTCTTTCTTCCACATAGACGTCTTGGGGAGTTGTTCGAGACGGTAGGCAGTCAGATCAACAATGTCTTTTGGGGGCTCGACGATCAGATTCCATTGCCTTCCATAGACAATGCCGAGATTGAGGTGTGCCTTTGCGTTCTTTGGATCCAGCTCAAGCACTCTTTTATATTGTCTAACAGCCTCATCCAGGTTTCCCTTCTCCGCAGCGTTACTGGCCAATTGAAAGTGTTCTTCAATGGTGACGTTTTTATCTTTATTATCTTTCTTCTCGGTCTTGCTTGCTCCTGCGCAGGCGATCAGGAGAACGATCATTGTAAGAACAAGGTAATACTTTGTTATCGTTTTCAAGGTTATCCTCCGCCGTGAGGAGCGACAAGCAAAACCCCCACGAAGGCTTTTTGAAGACTTAACAAAAAATGAGAGGTAAATCAAGAGATAAAATCGACCCTGTTCCCGATTCGGAGAATAAAACCCTTCCCCAGCCTGTCTCCGTGAGTCCTGCCGCACGTAAGTCCATCCCTGCCTGCCGGCAGGCCTGAACCTAACGTGGCACAGAGCAGGCAGCCGCTTTTCCTAAAGACACGGTTCGATAATTCGGGATTTGAGATCCAAACCATAATCCGTAAAAGCACGTACTTTTCGATCTTAGACGATTCGATGAATCTACTTGATCAGAAGGTCAGAATTTGTTAATTTCAAACGGAGAAAAAGCTCTATTTTCCATGAAAGCGTCCTGATGACGGAATCGAATCCCCCTTTAAAGATGGAGGTACGAGGGCTCCATTTCTATTACGGGTCTAATCATGCCCTCAAAAATATCAATATTGTCATCAGAGATCGCCAGATCACCGCTTTGATCGGGCCCTCTGGATGCGGGAAATCGACCTTTCTCCGGACCCTCAACCGGTTGAACGAACTCATCCCTCAAACGCGTATTGAAGGGACCATCAGACTGGATGGTGAGGATATCTATCAACCGGGGACGGATGTCGTCGCTCTCAGGCAGAGGGTTGGTATGGTCTTTCAGCGTCCCAATCCTTTTCCGAAAAGCATCTTCGAAAACGTTGCCTTTGGTCCGAGGGTGCTTGGAGTGCACACGAAGAGTAAGATTGAAGAAAAAGTGGAACAGAGCCTTAAGGCGGCGGCGCTCTGGCCGGAAGTCTCAGATCGACTCCACCTCAATGCTTTGGGCCTCACCCTCGGGCAACAGCAGCGCCTCTGCATCGCACGCGTGTTAGCCGTTCAGCCCGAAGTCATTCTTATGGACGAACCGTGCTCTGCCCTGGACCCCTTAGCCACTCTTAAGATCGAAGAGTTAATGCAGGAATTAAAAAAGAAATATACCATCGTCATTGTCACGCATAACATGCGCCAGGCCGCCCGAACTTCCGGTTGGACAGGGTTCTTTCATCTGGGAGAATTATTAGAATATGCCACAACCGAGGATATTTTTACGCGTCCCCAGAACCCCCAGACCGAAAATTATGTCACAGGAAGATATGGATAATCGAAAAAACACCAAATTCAAAACATCAAGTAACAAAGAAATCTCATCCGCATTGCAACGGACCCCTTCACCCTATCCCTCTCCCCCCAGGGGAGAGGGGAAGGGTGAGGGGCGTTTTGGCCATTGGAATTTTGTATTTGGAATTTATTTGGAATTTGGCCTGCCTGCGCGTAGCCTGTCTCTTGCGCTGAACCCAGAAAATGGGCAAACGCACCTGAAGCCTACGTTCTGTAAACAGAACGCTCCGGCGAAGGCAGGAATTTGGAATTTGGGATTTCTTTTTCTCCTTCTATTCATTTTGTTCCCCATGGGTTGCCAAAGATCCAAGGCAGGAATCACGGTGGCAGGCTCCACTTCCGTTGAGCCCTTTGCTGAATTATTAGCCGAAGAATATATGTCCCGTCATCCTGAATCCCATATCTATGTTCAGGGTGGCGGGTCTACGGCAGGGATAGAGGCTGTCATTACTCGTGCCGCACACATCGGGATGTCCTCACGCAATCTCATAGGCGACGAGAACAAGCTTTATACAGTCACCATCGCAAAGGATGCTATTGCCGTCATCGTTCACCCCCTAAATCCAATAGAGAATCTTTCATTGGATCAGATCAGAAATGCTTTTTCCGGAAAAATACAGAATTGGAAGGAGTTAGGCGGATCCAACCGTCCCATCGACATCGTCACCCGGGAGGAGGGTTCGGGAACAAGAGAATCCTTCCAGAAATTTGTAATGCGAAAAGAGGATATCAATCTCGGAGCCTTAGTCCAGGATTCAAACGGTGCAGTGCGACAGGTCATAGCCACTGACCCCAAAGCCATCGGATATATCTCCTTGGGCTTGGTCAATGACCAAGTAAAAGCAGTGACGATCTCAGGGGTCGAACCCAATTTGAGGAATGTATATAACAGAAAGTATACGTTGGTCCGACCTTTCCTCTTCGTATTTAACGGGGAACCGGCTGGGGCGGCAAAATCCTTCTTAGATTTCGTTTTGAGCCCACCCGCTCAGAAATTGCTCTTAAAAGAAGGTCTTGTGCCGGTGCTTCAAGAACCCGATTAAACAGATACATGGCGATGAAAGAGAAAATCATTGAGAAGATACTTCTTCTGACCGCTTTCTCATCTATTTTCATTTTAGGCTTGATCACCTTCTTCATTTTTAAAGAAGGACTGCCTTTAATCTTGAAGATCGGGATCAAAGCATTTCTGCTCGGGGAAAAGTGGATTCCAAGCAAAGGTTTGTTTGGCGTCTTCCCGATGATCGTCAGCTCTTTCTGGGTAACGTTTGGGGCCCTGCTCTTGGGTATTCCTCTCGGACTGGCCTGTGCGATTTTTTTATCGGAGTTGATCCCTCCTTCCGTTGGATTATTGCTGAGACCCGCCATCCAGCTTCTGGCAGCCATTCCCTCCGTCATCTATGGGTTCTGGGGGCTGATTGTCCTTGTCCCGTTGATTCAAAACCATTTCGGAGGACCCGGCCTGAGCATCCTCGCGGGGTCTCTTGTCTTGGGCTTCATGATCCTCCCAACCATTATCACAATCTCAGAGGACTCTTTAAAAGCTCTTCCGCCTACCTATAAGGCAGGAGCGCTTGCATTGGGAGCAACGCACTGGCAGACCATCTGGAGGGTTTTGATACCCGCTGCCAGATCTGGGGTTGTCGCCAGCGTCATTTTAGGCATGGGTCGTGCCATCGGAGAGACCATGGCCATGATCATGATCCTGGGAAATGCGGTGAAAATGCCAACCTCCTTCCTGGATTCCGCCAGGACACTCACCACAAATATCGGCATTGAAATGGGATACGCTTCCGGGGATCACCGGCAGGCCCTGTTTGCAACCGGGGTGGTTCTCTTCTTCATCATTATGGCCTTGAATACCCTGGCCATTTCTCTCTCGCGGAGGAGAGTCCATTGATGATCAATCGCACTCGATATCTGACCCAGTCCGTTGCAAAAATCTTGATCTGGATAGGGGCTTTATCGACCATCGCAATGATGATCTTAATCCTCTTCCAAATCTTGAGAGAAGGACTGCCTGTCCTTCACCTTGGTTTCTTCCTCGATTCTCCAAAAAATATGGGCCGGGAGGGCGGTATCTTTACCACGATCGTTGGAACCGTGGCCTTGACCGCTGTAGCGATCATCGTAGGTGCGCCTCTGGGAGTGGGTACAGCCATCTTCCTGAGGGAATATACGAGGGAAAGCAAGACGAGCCGTGTAATTCGTTTTGGAACCGACTGCCTCGCCGGAGTGCCATCGATTATCTTCGGTCTGTTCGGGTTTGTCTTTTTTGTCATCCGGCTGAACATGGGATGGTCCATCCTTTCGGGTGGATTAACGTTAGCGGCTATGATCTTGCCCACCGTCATCAGCACGGCCGAAGAATCGATCAAAACCATTCCCTCATCCTACCGTGAGGTGAGTTATTCTCTCGGCGGAACGAGGTGGCAGACGATCACCCGTGTCGTACTCCCAAGCGCCTTGCCGGGCATCTTTACGGGTATCCTCCTGAGTATTGGAAGGAGTATCGGAGAAACCGCTGCAATCATTCTAACGGCCGGCTCCTCTCTGGTCATGCCCACATCCCTCTTCTCTCCCAGTCGAACCATGTCCGTCCATTTTTATATCCTCGCCAGAGAAGGGATCTCCATGAAGATGGCGTATGGGACCGGAGCGGCTTTGATTTTGCTCGTCCTGATGGTGAATATCATTGCTCAATGGTTGATCAATCGGTATATCCGGCATCGGACATAGAGGAGTGGTATGTCTCAAGGGAGTAAAATCGTTACCAGCGATTTCAGTTTCTATTACGACTCCACCCCGGCCCTGAGGAATATCAACCTCGGGATTCGGCCCAAGGAGATATTCACCGCCTTCGGTCCGGCTCGGAGCGGAAAGACGACGTTCCTTAAGAGCCTTAATCGTTTAACGGACCTGATTCCGGGGGCCAATCACACCGGAAGCATTCTCTTAGATGGAATGAATGTGTATGATCCCGGGCTAGACCTGACTCATCTCAGGAGACGCATCGGAATGGTCTTTGATCTTCCAACCCCTCTTCCCATGTCCATCTTCGATAATGTAGCTTATGGTCTCAGGCTGAACAAAATGATTTCTAAGAGGCGCTTAGGCGAAGCGGTCGAAAAAGCTTTGAGATCAGCGGTGCTTTGGGAGGAGGTCAAGGATCGTTTGCATACCTCGGCCCTTCGACTCTCCGGGGGACAACAGCAGCGTCTCTGCATCGCACGCATCCTGGCTTTGGAACCCGAGGTTCTCCTGCTCGATGAGCCGTGTTCTGGACTGGATCCTATCTCCACAGCCAGCATCGAGGAGACTCTCATCCAATTGAAAGAAGACTATACCATCATACTGGTGCCCCATAGCGTTCAACAGGCCTCACGCGTTGCGGATTGGGCAGGATTTTTTTTGAACGGGGAAATCGTTGAAGTGGGACCGGCTTATCAAATCTTTACCAAACCCGCAGATCAGAGGACTGAAGATTACGTGACCGGGCGTTTCGGTTAGACAGTGTTGAACTGCGGCAGGCTGTTGCCGCGCGGCGTGGGGGCATTTCTTGGCTTACTGACAGCGAAAGGAGATCACCGATGGTAACAGAAACCCATTTTCAAAAGGAATTAGAAGAATTGAAAGAGAGTTTACTCAGGATGGCGGCGACGGTGGAAGAGGCCATCCGTGATTCCGTCCAATCCTTGGTCCGCAGAGATTCGGAGCTCGCTCAGAAGACGTTCGGGTTCGAAGATCGGATCAACAAGATGGAAATCGTCATCGATGATATGTGTCTGAGACTTCTTGCGTTAAGGCAGCCCATGGCAACGGACCTTCGCTTCATCACCTCTGCGATGAAGATCATCACCGATCTCGAAAGAATGGGCGATCAGGCAGTGAATATTGCCGAGCGAGCTATCTCCTTGAACCAGGAACCTCAGCTCAAACCTTATATCGATATTCCCCGGATGGCTGAGATTGCCCAAACGATGGTCAAGGATGTCTTAGATGCTTTTGTAAATCGAGATTCTAAACTGGCCCGTTCCGTTTGTGAAAGGGATGATCTGGTCGATGGATTAAATGACCAGGTGGTGCGAGAGCTCCTCACGTATATGGTGTCCGACCAAAAGGCCATCAATCGAGCCGTCCACCTGATGATCGTTGCCCGATGCCTGGAGAGAATTGCCGACCATGCCACGAATATCGCTGAAGATGTGATCTTTATGGTAGATGCCCTCGTGATCAAGCACCATGCGGATGAAAAGAAGGAAGAAGAGGCGTGAACCCAAATTTTAAAACCCAAATGTCAAATCAAATCCAAAGCCCAAATTTCAAAATTAATGCGTTTGATCTTTGACATTCCTTTGGCATTGGAAATTTGACCTTTGACATTTTTAGCGAGTGATAATGACCGCACAACGGAAATTTGATACCGACCCCAAAATCCTGAGGGGGCAGGTGGTCATCGAGACCTACCGCTCAAGAGGACCGGGAGGTCAAAGGAAGAATAAGGTTGAGACGGCCATTCGTCTAACGCATTTGCCTTCTGGGATCAAGGTGGTCGCTACTGAACATCGGTCCCAATCGGAAAACCGGAAACTCGCCTTTGATAGGCTTCGGGAGCGTCTGGCCAAGCTAAATCGGCCGAAGAAGCGCCGGATAGCCACCTCACTTCCGTTTTCCGCCGTTGAAAAGAGGATGGAAGGAAAAAAGATCCGTTCGGAGAAGAAACGTTTCAGGCGAAAATCTCAAAAAGAGCTGACGGAGTGGAATTAGAGAAGATCCCCCTGGAGGGAAGACGATGGACAACAGAGTGAAAGAAGCGATTTTCAGAAAAGTGGCGGAGGAGCCTTTTGCTCAAAAGTTCGGGATCAAACTCTTAGATCTGGAGGACGGGTATTCCAAGGTTGAAATGAAATTTACCCCGGATATGGAGAATATCTTCGGTTTCATCCACGGCGGCGCGCTTTTTGCACTGATCGACGAGGCATTTGAAACCGCCTCCAATTCCCATGGGACCGTCGCGGTGGCTTTGAGCATGACGGTTACCTATGTCTCTTCACCTTCCCCAAACAGCATCCTCGTTGCAGAGGCGAGAGAATTCAGCCGAACCCATAGGACGGCTGTCTATGATATCAAGTTGTCTGACGACCGAAACAACCCGATCGCCTCTTGCCAGGCCCTCGTCTACCGAAAAGAGGAGCGACTCCCCTTTCTCAGCGAGTGAAACTCCAGGGCTTTTTTACCTTATCCCTAAAGACTCCCCCAGCAGGCTGAGGATGGACTCAATCCTGAGAGATTTATTTGGTCCCTCAGGCCCTAGAACCATATGACAGCCAGGACAATAAAGGCTCAAAATATCGGCGCCCGTGGCTTTGGCCTGGTTTAATCTGCGGTCCCGAAACTCCAGCCCTGCCTTTACGGCACCGTTCAAGGCGTACGCACCGCAGGACAAAGCGTTTTTCCCCGTATTTTCCATTTCTACGATCTTTACTCCAGGGATAGCGCTTAATATCTCCCTGGGCGATTCCGAGCCGGGTTTTACCCCTCGAACGAAGTGGCACGGATCGTGAACCGTGACGGTCGCCTCAACCCTGTTTAAAGGCCCTATCTTGTCAAGATGCCCAGCAATAAAATCTGTGATAAAAGTCCGCTTCCATTTGGCATCCGGATGATGTCCTTCAAAATTCATGTTACAGGTCGGACAGAAGATCACCACATGCTCCGGCGAAAGGGTGTTCAGCCCCTCGATCATCTTGTCAAACTGAATTTTCGCTTGCTCCGGCCTGCCGGCGATGAGGTGGAGTTCCCCGCAACAATAATTGAAGCCTCCCAATACCTTGAGGGCGGGATCGATTCGCTGAAGTATCTTTACGGTTGTATTCAACACCTTCCCTTCGATCAGCGCAAAGCAGCTCGAGAAAAGGACCGTTTGACACGTTTCCGCCCTTCTCTTTATGACATCCGTGATCAAACAGTCCGACTTCTCAGGATCCTGCCGGAAAGAGGTGACGGCATTTTCGATGAGCCCTCCAACGAATTTTAGAATCGAGGAAATACCTTTTGGCACAGGATCACCAAGTTCCTGTAGAATCGCCTTGCCTACGAAAAAACCATGAGGGGGGTAAAGGGCTTTTGGACAATGCGTTGTGCAGGTATTGCAATATAGGCAAGAATAAATCCGAGTCCGTGCCAGGCTTCCAATCTTCTTATGCTGAAATAAATCCAGTATCTCTTCCATTATCTTCTTGGAATCAGCGCCCTTAAGTTCTGTATGAGAAACAATCGGACAGCACTCCACACACAGGCCGCAGGCCGTACACTCTTCTTCAAATTGTCTTCTCACTTTTCTGGAATCAAACATCGGGCCTCACTTTATTCGAGATTACTTGGCAGTGGTGGTTTCTTTCCTATCAGGAAAAAAAGGACCTACGAAAAATTCGTAAGTCCTTTAAGGTTTTTGGTAGCGGGGGCTAGATTTGAACTAGCGACCTTCGGGTTATGAGCCCGACGAGCTACCGGACTGCTCCACCCCGCGATCTAATCATTTCTAATCCATTCATATTAAATTGTCAACCCTTTCGACTCCTTATCTAACCAAGGATAAATCGCTCAGGGTTGACCTTGAGAGGAATCTATTCTCTTTAACAGGAGAAATTTATGCCGCCGAATAGGTCAAGCTTTTCAAGACCTTCCTTGACAACCTTCCATCCGTCCCGTAGAATACTTCAGCGGCATAGGTGTGGCTGTCCCTACCGGCAAGCGGGTTTATCCCATGGCAAGATTCCTATGAAAAAAACCCTCTACTTTTATATTTGGAAGGAGATTCTCCCCATCTTTTTCATCGGCCTGATGACCTTCACGATCATCCTCCTGATGGATAAGATCTTCAAGCTGATCGAATTGATTATCAATAGGGGCGGAAGCCTTACGAACATCTTGATGCTCCTTATTTACATCTCCCCTTCTTTTCTCGCCTTCACTATCCCCACGGCCGTCCTCCTCGGAATCCTCCTCACGTTCGGTCGGCTATCAGGGGATAGTGAAATCACCGCTTTCAAAGCTTCGGGAATAAGTCTTTATCAGCTTTTCGTCCCCATCTCCTTTTTTTTCATCAGCGCTTTTCTTATCGCGAGTTTTTTGGTCTTTTACGGGTTGGACTGGGGCAACCATGGTTTTATATCCACGCTCAAGCTCATTGCCCAATCCAAGCCGGACGTTGAAGTCAAGGAACGCGTTTTCAATAGTTTCAAAGGCCTCGTCGTTTACGTGGACAAGATTCCCGTCCAGGGGAAAAAAATGGAAGGCATTTTAATTTATGACGAGAGAAACAAAGAGAATATCAACACCATTTTTGCTCAAGAAGGTTTTCTCATCAGCGATCCCCAATCTCAGGGAGTGGTACTAAAGCTTTTGAACGGCAATATTCATCGGTTCGAGCCCAAGACAAACGCCTATCAAAAAATTGATTTCGCAACCTACGATCAGAAAATTGAAATGGGGAAGAGCATCGCTAACATTGAAAAGAATCTTCAAGAACATGAGATGTCTATCAATGAGATTAAAGAAAAGATAAAAAAGTTGAAAGCCCAAGGCGAAGACTCGACACCTCAGCAGGTGGAACTCCACAAACGACGTGCCATTCCTTTTGCTTGTATCGTCTTTGGTCTCATCGGAGTCCCTCTGGGAATTCAACCCCGCCGTTCCGGAAGGTCGTATGGGTTCGTCTTCAGTATTTTCATCTTGCTGGCTTACTATGTTTCCATGATCGCCTTCGAAATGCTCGCTGTGAGAGGGGCTGTGCCCGCCTTCTGGGCAGGTTGGGCCCCTACGTTTATGTTCGGGGGTCTGGGTATCTACCTTCTGATCAAGGCGGCAAATGAATCGCCCTTCAAGCCTGCGGTCTGGGTGCTCGAAGGTCTCGACCTCCTCCAGAAGAAACGGAGAAAGGTCTCCGACCATGTTTGATCTCTACCGGACTCTCCATCGTTATGTCATTCGTGAGTTTCTCAAGATATTTGGCTTGAGTCTGAGCGGTTTGATCCTCATCTATGTGGTCGTGCTCTTTTTCCAAAAGATGAATCTTTTCAGCCAGTATCATGCGCCTTTCTACCTGATTTTCGTTTATTTCCTCTACAAGATCCCGGAGGTCATTTTTCAGTGGACCCTTCCCTATGCCATGCTCCTGGCGACCCTTCTCACGCTCAGCACCTTCTCTCGCAATAGTGAGATCACCGCGATGAAGGCAGGAGGTGCCAGCCTTTACCGAATTACGTTCCCGTTGTTTATCATTGCTCTCATCATCAGTTTCTTTTCCTTCCTGGGCAATGAATACCTGGTCCCCGTCACCTACCAAAAGACCCGATATCTACTCGATGTTCAGGTCCGAAAAGAACAGCCAGCAAGTTTTTTTAAGAATTTTAAGATATGGTATCGCAGCGATCACCGTATCTTGAACATCCGGCTTCTCGATTCCCACAAAAAGGTCTTGAACGGTTTCACCCTTTATCAGTTTGATGACAATTTTCAATGTACAAAGCGCGTGGACGCCCGAGAGGTTCAATGGGCAGAGGGTCGATGGTGGTCCTACGATGGAACCGTCCGCGATTTTGGCGAGAACGGGGCCACCCAGGTGACTCCTTTTGAGAAAATAGAGCTCAATTTGGGGGAGGACTGGGACTCTTTGCGAAGAATCGGGCGAAACTCGGAAGAGATGAGTTATGGAGAGCTGTGGACCTACATCCAAAAGATCCAAGCCTCGGGCTACGACGCAACCCGGTACCTGGTCGATCTCTATTCCAAGCTCTCGACCCCTTTGCTAAACCTGATCATGGTCCTCATTGGCATCCCATTCGCGTTGAAAACCAGCCGGTCCGGTGGGGTGGCTTTGAGTATTGGGAGCAGCGTGATGATTGGCTTTGCCTATGGTGTCATCTTTTACATTTTTGTATCCTTCGGAAAATCAGGCGTTCTCTCTCCGTTTCTCGCTTGTTGGATTCCTACGTTACTCTTCGGGCTAGCTGGAGGTCTCACCTTGATGAGCATCCGACAATAGTCAAGAAGCACCAAATTCCAAGCACCAAATCACAAAGAAGTACCGTCCGCATTGCAACAGACCTCTTCACCCCGTCCTTCTCCCCTCGGGAGAGAGGGGAAGGGTGAGGGGCGTTTTGGCCATTGGAATTTCGTATTTGAGATTTCCAGTTTGGAATTTGGGATTTCTGCTTCGGCTTAAGGATTGGTGAGTGAATTCAGAAAAGAATTGATGTCTTGAAACGTATTGGTCAAGAAAAGAATCCCAATGCCTATCAGGAAAAGACCGCTCACGATATTGATGATCCTCATGTATCTTCTTATTTTATCAAAGACAGAAAGGAAAGAATTGAAAGCCAGAGAGGAAAGAAAAAAAGGAATTCCCAGGCCTATCGAATAGTAAGTCAACAGCAGGATTCCCTTCGCAAGGCTTTTCGACGTGCTGGCATAGATGAGGATCGCGGAGAGAATGGGCCCGATACAAGGGGTCCACCCTGCTGCAAAAACCACCCCCACGAGAAAGGAACCTGCATAGCCCAGAGGCTTTTTCCTCATCTCAAATCTTTTTTCGATCTGCAGAAAAGGAATATTGACGATTCCTGTGAAGTGGATGCCCAGGAGGATGATGAGTACCCCTCCTCCCTTCATGATCCAGTATTGATATTGAGTCAATAATTGTCCGAGATACGTGGCCGAGGCACCCATCAGGATAAAGATGAAGGAAAATCCGATGATGAAGAAGAGGGAATGAAAAAGAGCAGCCCACCTTAGCTTCGACTTGGCTTCGGCATCCGTCAACTCTTTGAACGAAGCCCCCGTGATGTAGGTGACATAAGAGGGCACCAGGGGAAGGACGCAAGGCGAGACGAAGGAAAGGAGCCCCGCTGAAAAGGCGATCATCCCTGAAATCTCTTGTGGATGGCTCATGGCTATCTGGAAATCATTATACTTCATTCCCCGGCAAACACAAGCATTTTTATTATGCCGCTCCTGCTCCAACCCCGTTGACAACTCATTGAGCTGATGATAGCCTCTTATACACCGTACGTACGATTTTTGAATCTTGGCCGCCTACCGACCCTGCCCGGCCGGAGGCAGAGATTTTGCGTTTTCGGAAAGGAGCAGAATCATGGCAATTTTACAAATCAGTGTGGTACCCATTGGCACGAGGGAGACGAGCCTTAGTACTTATGTGGCGGATTGCATTCGTATTCTAAAAAAAGAAAAGATTCGTTATGAGCTTACATCAATGGGAACAAATATTGAGGGGGATCTTAAAGATCTATTCAGAATCGCCCTCAAAATGCACCAAACGCCCTTCAGAAAAGGAGCTTTACGGGTTCTAACAACTCTAAAGATCGATGATCGAAGAGACAAAAAGGGGACGCTAAAAGGGAAAAAGAGGGCTGTCGAGAATAAGTTAAGAAGAAAGAGTTATGAGTCATGAGTTTGGAGTTGAGAATTGCCGGGGAGTGAACGGGTTGACTTCTTTATTCTTTCCATTATACTGAAAATACATTTATATCGCAGGAGGTTTAATATGAAGATCAAATGGTACGGACATGCGGCATTTCTGATCACATCCGACAAGGGGACAAAATTCATTATCGATCCTTACGAACCCGGGGCCTTCGGCGGCCAACTTTCTTACGGAAAAATTAAAGACCAGGCAGATTTCGTCCTCATCACCCATGATCATGCCGATCATAATTATACCAAAGACCTTCCCGGAGATCCTCAGGTCCTCAAAGGAAGCGGTTCCAAAACCGTTAAAGGAATTTCGATTAAAGGCGTCCCAACCTATCACGACCCTTCCAAGGGCAGTGAACGAGGCCCCAACACGGTCTTCACCTTCAAAGTCGATAATATTCAGGCCTGTCACCTCGGAGACCTGGGCCACATCCTGAGCGATAAGGAATTGGCTGAGATCGGTGTGGTGGATGTTCTACTGATCCCCGTAGGCGGGTTTTTCACGATCGACCCAATGGAAGCGACACGTGTCGCCGAACAGATAAAGCCTAAAGTCGTCATCCCCATGCACTTCAAGACGGAGAAATGCGGATTTCCTATTGCCCCGGTGGAAGATTTTCTAAAAGGGAAGACGAACGCAAGGCGCCCCAAGGATGATGAAGTGAGTTTTAACAAAACAACCCTTCCCCAGCAGACGGAGATCGTGATCTTGGATCACGCCTTGTGAGGCGTATGGAAAAATATCACCTCAATCCATTGTTCTCCCAGGAACAGATCGCTTCCCTCGTTCAGGGTTTGGCAGATCGCATCTCAGAGGATTATCTCGGAAGAGACCTGGTGTTGGTCTGTATCCTGAAAGGGGCCTTCATGTTTCTCTCCGACCTCGTTCGTCGTCTCACGATTCCCGCGAAAATCGATTTCGTAAGATTGGCCAGTTATGGATCCGGAATGAAGAGTTCCGGCAATATTGAGATCACAAAAGATATTGAGCTCCCCGTAGAAGGCAAGGATGTCCTCATCATCGAAGACATTATTGACAGCGGTCACACCCTTGAGTTTTTGAAAGACCGGCTCATCCTCTCCAACCCTCGCTCGGTAAAGATATGTGCCCTTTTAGACAAGAAGGGGCGTCGAGAAGTTGGAATGGACGCAGATTATCTCGGGACCGAGGTGGATGACGTCTTCATCGTAGGTTACGGGATTGATTTCAATGAGAACTATCGCCACTTACCCGAAATTTATTATGTCACCACCATCAATGATCCGTAGGTTTGAGGGATGGACGTTCATCCTCATGTGCCTTCTTTTCCTCTTCCTTCAAAGTTCTGGTATCGCCCAGCCCCAGCCTGACGATTCGGCTCTCTTCAGGGACGGGGAGATTCTTCTCTCCAAAGGGGAAACGGAGAAGGCCCTGTGGCGTTTTAAGAGCGTGGTGACCGATTTCCCGAAAAGCCCTCTCTTCAACGAGGCCAAATTCAGGATGGGGATCTGTTATACCCGGCTCGGAAGACCTCGAGATGCCATTCGTATTCTAAGCGAGCTTTTTACTACTTTCCTTTCCCCATCCAGAATGGTACAGATTTTCAGCCTAATGGGAGACAACTACGTCGAGTTAAAGGATCGGCTCAACGCTCTCCAATGGTATGGGAAGGGTCTTCTCATTCCTGGTCAACCTAATGCGGAGTTAAGGAATAAGGTGAAATCCACTATGGATGCCTCGAATACTGAAGAGGAACTGAAGTCCATTGAATCTATTTACCGCGGGGCCTATGCGGGAGGGTATGCCAAATTAAAATTGGCCCAGATGGCAAGACGACAAGGAAACGATCTTCTCGCAAGAAGATATTTAATGGAATTAGAAAAAGAATATCGAGACACGGACTATATGCCCGTGGCCAAAGAGCTTTTGGACACGATCTCTCTTTCCATTAAATCCAAATACACGGTAGGGGTCATCCTCCCTTTAAGCGGGATCCATAGCCCCTTTGGCGAAAGGGTCCTGCAGGGAATCCACTCGGCTATAAAGGAAGCGGATTACCCCTTAATCTCACTGGCCATCCGTGATTCTAAAGGGAGTCCTGAGGAGGCAGAGAAGGCAGTCGAAGAGCTGGTGAACAAAGAGAAAGTGATCGCCATCATTGGACCCCTTCTCAGTGCCGATATTGACCGGGCTGCAAGAAAAGCCCAACAGCTAAAAGTCCCTCTTCTCACTTTTTCCCAAAAGGAGCCCGCATCGAATAAGGACGATTTTGTTTTCCGAAATTCCCTCAGCCCTTTAGAACAGATCCGGACTCTTGCCAACTTCGCCATGAAAGAATTGAAACTTGGGACCTTCGCTGTCTTTTATCCTAACTCTCCGTATGGACTCTATTTCAAAAACCTCTTCAGTCAGGAGATCACCCAAAACGGCGGAAAGGTTTTAGGATCCGTTGTCTATCAAGAAGGTCAAACAGATTTCAGTCAGGAGATCAAAGGGTTCTTTAAGACCAAACCGGTCCAAAAACACGACCCGAGGGGAAAGCAAGAGGATGAGTTCAAGTCCCTTCTCTCGGTAGATGGAGTCTTTATTCCTGATAGTTCTGATCGCGTCGGCATGATTCTTTCTCAGATGGCTTATTATGATGTCAGAGGGACTTTTCTGGGGACCAATTCATGGAACGGTCCTGACCTGATCTCAATCGGAGGGAAAGGATCGGAAGGAGCGGTCTTTGTCGATACCTTTTTTAACAAGGCCCCCTCCCCTTTGGTCGCTCGTTTTGTGGAAGACTTTCGAAAAACCTTCCAGCGGGACCCCGAGACCCTGGAAGCTTTGAGCTATGATGGAGCTAAATTCATAAAAGAAATTCTTCAAACCAAATCGGTCTCTTCTCCTTTGCAACTGCAAGAGGGGCTCCGGCGGGTCAAAAATTTCCAGGGGGTTTCTGGTCTTAAGGGCTTTGGAGAGGACGGAAGGGCGATTCGAACCCTTTGCATCTTGAAGGTCGATAAAGGTGAAATCCGACAGATTTGGCCATGACCCCCCTCTCCCGCTCCATTCCTGGAACGTCAGTGTAGAGGAAGCGATTCAGATTCAGGAGGCTTTAAAAGAGCGGATCACCCTGAGAAAGACCTTTTCAGGGGTGAAAACCATTGGAGGGGGAGATGTTGCCTATTCCGAAGATGGGAAACATTGCTTTGGTGCGATTGCCGTCCTTTCATTCCCAGATATGGAAGTCCTCGATAGGGCGACGGCTGTTGGAAAGATCCCTTTCCCCTATATCCCCGGCCTTCTGAGTTTCCGGGAAGGCCCGATTCTGATCAAAACCTTTCAAAGATTAAAGCTGAAACCCGATGTCATGATTTACGATGGTCAAGGCATTGCCCATCCGAGAGGAACGGGGCTTGCCTCACATATGGGTTTATGGCTCGACATTCCATCGATTGGTTGCGCCAAGACTCCCCTGTTAGATGAATTTATCTCTCCACTACCCTTAAAAGGAAGTTTTGAGTGGATTCGTTGGGAAGGGAAAAAAGTAGGCGCAGTTCTTAGAACCAAGGAGAGGGTAAAACCTCTTTTTATCTCCCCGGGCCACCGCATCGATCTACCGACGAGCATTCAGCTCATCCTTGAAAGCTGCAAAGGATATCGTTTTTCAGAACCCCTGAGAAAAGCCCATCAGCTCTCACGCAGTATGCTGTAGCGCGTCTATCGCAGGTTCGAGGTTGGACTTACTTATTGTCATCTTTAGTCTTTCGACTACTTATAACGCTTCAAATATCTTTCCAGCCTGTTCATCCCCTCTTTGATATTCTCCAGAGAATTGGCATAACTAAATCGTATATACCCTTCCGCATTCGTTCCAAAATCAATGCCGGGCGCCACGCCGACCTTTGCCTCTTTTAGAATGTCGAAGGCAAATCGATAAGAATCGCTAGAAAATCGTTTTGCATTGGCCAGGACATAAAAAGCCCCTGTGGGCTCCACCGTAATTCCAAATCCCAGTTCCCTGAGTTTCGGAATCAAGAATCGCCGTCGCTGGTCATAGGTTTTTCTCATTTTTTGAACATCTCTTCCGGCCTCCTTCAAACCGGCCAAGGCGCCCCATTGGGCGAAGGAACTCGCCGCGATGAAAAGATTTTGCTGGATTTTTTGCATGGGCCGTACAAACTCTTTGGGTGCGATGAGATACCCCAGTCTCCATCCGGTCATCGCATAAGGCAACCTCTAAAA